>Ga0209671_1000559_pt1 | contig 25705 bp, 15 predicted proteins | sample WorMetHERISLAND2_2_FD_187401 | JGI IMG/M metagenome (GOLD analysis project Ga0209671, IMG submission 187401) | Marine gutless worms symbiont microbial communities from Max Planck institute for Marine Microbiology, Germany - Olavius geniculatus... | ecosystem: Host-associated > Annelida >... | reverse complement strand
TTTGACCAACTTTGGGATTTAATCGGAAATCATCTCAGTGATTGTTTTTTTTAATTGCCACTTAGTGACTGATCGTTCATCAAATTTCTCGTTTAGTTGATTGTCGATTATTGGCCAGTTAAGTCCGATGATTGACAATTAAACATGGCCAATCTGCAGTTAATTGCTGTTTGTTCCAGAAACAGTGCAAATTGAGGTCACTTTCTGCCAGCCAATCAGACTGATACAAAGTAGGTGCAGTCGGTTGATGATGGATCAACTAATCATCGATCAGTGATCACATAATTGGAGAATCAAAAAGTGTGTGAAAAAACAAAACAACGTTGATCGACAGTCAATTCTCATCATGTTGATCGGAGATAGTAAATCAGAGGTCAAATTTGATTCGATTGGCACTTGAAAAACTGTACCTAAGACCCACGTTTGTTAATACAAAAACTTTGGTCTTGTCTTTGGCCTTACACTATAGTTTCAGCGAAAGTCGACCTCACTGCTGCACTGTGCGTTGTTTATGTCAGATGCTAAGACGCTGAGCTCGCCTCAGACCGTGGAGTCACTGCGTGAGAAGGTCTATGCTACGCTGGATGAACACTGCAAGCAGCAGTACGCGGATGAGCCGGGTCGTTTTGCCAAGCTGCTGCTGCGACTCCCGGCACTACGCAGCATCGGTCTCAAGTGCACTGACCACCTCTTTACGTCAAAGCTGATTGGCGACATGTCCATCGAGTCGTTTCTACTCGATGCCCTGGAGAACCCCAGTCCAACGATCTAGCCTCGTGTGTCAGCGTGGCGAACCAACTTTTTGGAAAGTTCTGTGAATATCAACAGCGTTGCTTGTGGACTGGTGATGGCATCTGTTGGATGTGAACAGCATCAATTTGTTGTATCGGTTTAAGCTTTCTGTTCCGCTGTTAACGGTTCATATAATTTCTAGGATCATTTAGTGAAAATTTTTGTTGCATGATTGATTAACTAAAGTGTTCAATCTTTGTTGAGTAGTGGGATGCACAGTGCGTATGTGGTTTTGGTCTGATGCATCAGTGCATTATAAACTCATTTTTTTGCATTCTTGCTGATGCGATGTGCAATTTATTTGTTACTTAGTCAGTCTCACAAGGTTACAACTATACTATTTAATCGCAGTAGAACTTATTGCTTTGTCACACTGAAAAAACATGCTGACATAAGTGGTATTGTTAGAAAAATTTGTTCAGTTTTTGTTGACACATGTCACAGCGTGTGAATAAGTTTGTTGCTTAGTTTGTCGGTTGTGTATTTACGTTTGTGCGATTGTACTTGGGAACTTTCTTTTGCACAAGCTAATATCATTAATTTACGTACAAAAGCTTGGCAAACTTTTATTTTGTTGTTCTTTAATTTGTCGTGTCGAAGCAAGACTGTCGCATTGTTATGTCTGTTGGCGAAAATATCACACTTGTACATTATTTGGTATTTTCACTGTCATCCTTTCAGTTTTCCTTGTTTAAACAGAGTTTCGTGGTGTGACATTCTTTCTTGCTGCTATTCCTGAATGTTCTCTTAATGTAATCCAGAGATATGCCAGAAAAATTCCAGAAAAAAAGTGATATAAATAGACAACAATAGTAGTAGTCGATAGTACTTGTAATGGATGAATAGATAGCTGCACTTGCCCAGGCCCATATTGCACTAGTTTAATATTAACAGCGTGTCGGTGCTGCTTTCAGCGTCATCATTAGTTTATGTAGATGGTGTTTATGTTTTCACTGATGATGTCCTATATATGTCCAGTTGGTGGTGAGGGTGGTGTCAGACTGTGTTTGCTGTGGATCGATGTAGGCATTTGCTATCATCGTGTGCTTATGTGCAGTTGTTCATCTTGGCATTGACAATCACTGGCTTGTTGTGTATCTTTATGTGTATAACTCGATCACAGTTCTGGCTGGATATTTTCCGGTGTTATCCATTTTTAGATCTGCTTCAAAATAATTTCTTTAAATCTTGAAAAAGTTTCTGATGCAAGTAGTGTTGAAGTTGTATTTTGTGTTGCGAGATGTGGGTAGACAATTCTCTCCAGCAATTCTTTTATTGCACTGGAACTGTTGTGGTCGTGAAATTTTTAAAAAGTTTAACAATAACAGTAAAATAATGTGGTTGAAAGATTCTCATTTCAAGAAAGTCTGCTGAGACCATTTTATTAAATTTGACATTTTTTCTTCGTTTAATGATTGGTAAAGTATCAGTTAAACCATGTGATCAACATTGATGTCGTGCGTGGAGTTTATTTGTTATTTTTGCTTATCGGTAGCAGTTGCTAAGCAACTGTGCTGATTCGTTTATCGGGGTACTGTTATTTTGTTTATTCCATTTAGCTGCAATGACATGAATGAGGGGTAATTATTATGATTAAGAACACTGATGTTAATTTGATGTTGAAGGGTTTGCTTTTAAACGCACATGTTCTTGTTTGTGTATTTAGAGTATCTGAGTTGGACAGTGAATGAGGTCAAGTTTTGCTAAGACTTTAGTTTAAGACTAAAGACTTGACTTTGGGCTTATTTATAATCTGGGCTTGACTTTATTGCTGACTTTCGATCTTTTTTACACAACCATCGAATAACTGCAATAATATGATTAGTTAAATTAACATTATGGCAGTGTTTTCTAGGCCTATATTAATCGGGTGATGTGTGCAGTAGTTTGTTTGCCTATATGGTAATTTTGTGGATATAAAAAGAGTTTTGTGCACTATTTGTGCTAGCGACAACGTCATTACTTACTCTTGTGAAGTTTGTGTAGTTAACGCTGGTAGATAGTAAGTATCAAAATGGCTATTAATTACCAGACGCCACACATTATTTTACTGTACAAAAAGTAAATATTATAGTCAAATAATGAACCGGGACATCCATTTGGTCAAGCTAAGCTCTAATTATATTGTTTTGACATTGACAATTGCCAGATGATTTAATTTTGATTTTGGTCTTGACTTTGGTCTTAGAATAAAGTCAAGTCGAGATTTTTGTCTTAGACTAAAGTCTTAGCAAAACTTGACCTCAACCATTGTGAAATATTGTGTATCAGTGTAGGCTTGCTAGTACCAGTACTGTGTAGTGTGTGATAAATATCAGATCATTATGAGTCTGTCATTGCCACTGTCTAGTCTATTTCACATAGTAGTCATGAAAGGCAAAGAATTTTTTAAGAGAAAATTTTGCGTTTTTATTTACTAGTTTACAATGATAAAAATCCATCTAATTGGGCTGTTTTTCCAAATTTGATGTTCCTTTACTGAAAAAAACTTTTTACAGAGCAGCCTGTTGTTTTTCTGATGTGTGATCTGATATTTTGAAAAATACAGGAAAAGTTTTCTTTGTCGTAATTAGTGATTGCAATCCCAGGATCTGGGATTAAAAATTTGTAATCCCGGGATCTTGTTTCGGATCAGGCTTACAGATTGGTCATTATTTTGGTATCCCCAATTGACTTATTTTATGCACAGGACCCCTACGAAAGGTATATCCAAACTGTAAAGAATGACAGTGACTGCCAAAATACAAATTTCCCGTAACAGCACCAAGTAGTACTCTAGCGCTCATAAAATATTTTATTCACCAGACGGTTAATATTCTTATTTCTGACATTTAATACGTGAAAAAGTACAATTTTAGCTAATTTTTGTAATCCCGAAATTCCGGGATTGAGATGCTGCCAATCCCGGGATTCGGGATTGGCGAAAACGGCCGGGATTTGGGATCCTGGGATTGCAATCTCTAGTCATAATGTCTGCCATCATGAAATGGTTATAACAGCAAACATATCAGCCAAGTAAAGGAAGTAAGTTAGTCTGGCTATTGGCAGTAGTTTAATTTTTTCATGAAATGCGTTAGTTAAGTATACAGTTAATGTTGGTATGATTTGATTTGATTTTTTTTCTAATTGAAGCATTATTGACAGTTAGTGAAGTGGCTATCGTGCTATTAGATGGCTATGATCTGTTTGCACGTAAATGTACTCTTTCTATTGACAATGGTTGACTGTTTTTTAAATATTTTGTTGTATTTCACTGCAGTGCATTGACTAACTGTGCGGTGTTGTGTTTCACTGTCGGATCACTCATTATACCAGTTATTGTACTTGTTCCTAACCAGTCATCTGTCGGATAGTTTACGTGTTCTTTCGCATGTAGCTGACTGTCGTGTAATTTGTGATGTTGTCTCCATTTGTGACAGTTAACTACACTATGACTGTTCTCCAGTAGACAGCATTATCACATTGATGACGGTCTGGAAGATTATTAGAACTACCATTATGTTAATTACATATGCACACGTATAATGGAGTTCTTACAATTTTAGGTTAAGCTCATTTTTGTGTTTTGTGTTTCTGTAAAAATTAAACTTTCAGTTTTTTTGTAAAGTTTAAACTTTCCGTTCCATTATTATGTGTTTGTGTGCATTCTGCCTGCAAAGGCCATCCCTGAAATGACCTATACTGTGTCAGGTGGGATGTTAAACCGTATTCACTCACTCACTTTATGTTTTAGGCTAATTGTATGAACGCTATTCAAGAGTTGAGTCTGCTCATCTTACCGATTTAATTAAACTCAACATAAGAACCACTGTATCAGACCAAATGTCGATCAACTCGACTTGAATCTACTCACAGCTTGATTGGTGAATTTCATCGCTGATATCTCCTGTCAACTTTTAAATGCGGATGAGTCGAGCATATTGCGCATGTTATGCAATAATTCATGCGTAAAATGACAAATTATAATAAAAGATCAAGACCCACTTGAAAAAAAAGTTTTACACTTGACCAACCCATGACGTTTACCAGCAGTTTTTGCTGCAAATTTGATGATCTTTACGTCGAAAAGATCGTCTCGCTTGTCTGCTTCGTGTTTAGGTTTACTTTTCATGACGTCACTAACGAATCAGAATCATCATTACTTGCTTCAAGTCAGTAACATCAAAATTGTTTCATGCAATGAAATTCGCCTGCGTGAGGATTTAAGTACAATCAGTGAGGTGAGTAGATTCAACTGATTGGAGATTTGAGTGGCGTTTATGCTCTTGGCCCTTAGTGTTCTGAATGATGTTTTGTGTTTCGTCGTGCATCAAGTGGCATTTGAGAACACTTCTAACTAAGTACCAGTTTGACATACTAATATTTTTGTAAATAAAGTCATGAAATAGGATAAAGTTGCAGTAGAGCTGTAGGTGGAATGCTTGTTTCATGTCGTTCTCATTGGGTGACTTCAATTTTTGATTTAGACTTTCGCTAAGTTTTTTGCTGAGCCTAAACTTTGGTCTAAGTACATACTTAAGTCATAAAGTGAAGTGATTTCGAAAGTTTCGTCTAAGTAGGTACTTAGGTCGAAGTTTTGGTCCAAGTCAATAGACTCAGACCAAACTTCGGTCGAAGTAGAGCAAAGTTCAGTCGAACTAACCTGGCTAAAGTTGGTTTGATTTGCATGGAAAAAAATAGCTTTAGCCGTTTGGGCTAAACTTTCACTGAGCCTGAATCCACTTCAACTTTTGACTTAAGCTGAGCGAAAACATGACGACTATTTAGTCCTATACATATGAATAGTTTAGTAAATTAAAGCAGTCTAGTATCAAAAAAATAAATGCCACGATGACTTTCCAGTGACGTAAGACATTACATAAAACGTCATCTGTGTGCATCTGAGTTAAATAAGTCCAAGCATAACTGGTTGATTCATTTCCCACAGGCCTAATTTTCCGTCATTTTTAATCGTTTTGGTCTAAACTTTGGTCTGAGTCTACTTAGTAAAGGATGTAAGTTAGTCCGGCTATTGGCAGTAGTTTAGTTGAACTTTGGTCTAAGTACATACTTGAGCATTCAGCTTTAGCTTTGGCTTAGTGAAAGTCTAAGTCAAAAAGTGAAGTCGCCTATTGTTGTAGAGAGGTTTAGGAAATAGTTGCTGGGACCACATCAGGATAAGTGTCATTTGGAATGTTAAACAACCAGCTCTGGGTGTAAGCATTGGCTTTAAGAAATGTCTTCAGGTGCTGCCTCAGTGCTAACAGTGCTACTGGTGTCACAGCTGTTTAAACGTTTTGTTCTTTTAAGTTTTATTAGTATATTAGTGGCTGAGCAAGCTAATGGTAGTTTTCAGTTGTTGGCAGACTTTTTATCAGTGTTTGGTCCATCCACATCATGCTGTAACTGAGTATAGTGTTTAGCTATTACATTAGCAGGTGCTGTAACCATTTTGCTGTAGATGTGTTTTGTTACTGATTGTAGTTGCATTAACGGGACAATTTGGATTGGTCGTCATGCATTAGTGTCAAATTCTACTACACGGACGGATGGACGAACAGACACAACATGTTTCCACATCCCAACTCTCGACATGTCAAGATGTTGGGATGCAGCAAAATGTTCATCCGTTGGTGGCGAATTGTTGTACAACATGATGTGTGTGTTCGTCCGTTCGTCCGTGGGTGATGCGTCTGTTCGTGTAGTGGAGTTTGACACTTAGTTGTGGTGTGAATTGTGTGAGAACAGATCTCTGCTCCGTTATAAATGTGGTGCTATCAGTCATCCAGTTTGAATTGTCTTGGCACCAAATTTTGCCTCATTGTATGGAGGAACTTGGACTTACACATCTGAGTTCGTCGACCACTGCAATATGTTCTGGTTGCAGTAGTGTATCACAAGTATTGTCTTGCAGTGTATCATTTGCATGTACAGAGATTTCCATTTCTTGAATCATTTCAAGTGTGTTCTGCATAACTTATGGTCCATCTTCTTCTTGTGTGCACTCAGTTACTTATGCAATGGCTCACAGCTGTGTAAGTGGTTATTTCTGCATTGAAGTTTGCTAGTGTGACTTGAAAACTTACAGATACATGATTTGTTTTCTTCCACCTGGCATAGCCAGGTTTCTTATAGATCACTTGTTGTATACAGCTCCATGTTGATAGGAATTTTGATCTACAACTCTGAAACCTGGACGCTGACAGGGAGACTAAAGAATAAGCTGCGAGCATTCGAGATGGGTTGTCTCCAGAAATACCTTGGTGTGACAAGAATCTCTCACATCAGAAATTCAGACATTGTGGACAGGATCCAAAGCCGCCATCTTAAATACTTCGGGCATGTAGTCAAAATGCAACCTTCCCGATGGCCACGCCGAGCCCTGTATGGTCGTGTTCACAAAAACAGACACCGAGAACGACCGAGGAAGTGCTGGACTGATAATATTTCGAATGATGAGCCTCTCAGTCACACAAGCAACAAGCAACACACGAAGCTGAGGACAGAAGACATTGGAGGAAATTACACGAGGCTGTCTGAGCGTGCTTAACTGCATCGCCAATGACATGACCGAGGAGGACTTGTTGTGTGATTTGAGTCTGCATCTGGGGGAGGGATGCCAGTGAATGCTTCAGTGGGCAGAATTTGGGGTCATGATGTTAATGGCTAATTGGCAGATATGAACAAAGATTGAATAGCACCAGTCATCAGTGAGAGAAGAGAGAATGAAAAACATTGCTGCGTTGGTGATCTTATCATATTGTTTTCCACATCAGAAGATCAAAAGACTGAACCCTGTCCACGATTTTATATTAATTTTTAGTTAGGAATAATTGTCCAAATGTCGATTGTAAATACTGCACAGTGTTAATGCACGCAAGGAGTTTTGCGATCATCACTGTAAGCCATATTTGTAAGTGCACCATGTTTGCAGACTTATAACAAACAGATACAGAGTATAAGAGTTCAAGCAGCGTTGGTAGTTTGTGCTTCTACAATCAGTAGACGTAACACAGCAGATCGTGTTGGGCAGGTATCAATGTGTTGAACACAGTTTTCCTGCTGATAAGTCACGAGCTATTGTAGCGTATTTTTACTTTCATATTTGTATTTGTATATGATCATGTTGTGTGTTCTAATACTGTGGTAATTATGGTAAGTGGTTTAGTTTGTCTGCTGTGACTGAATCGTCAGTACATATTTGTATTTGTATCTAGCTACGTGTGATGCTAACGTTAGTCATCTCGTTGATTGATTTTGCCTGTTAACTTTCTGCCCTCCCTTGTACATAGTTGTGCTCCGTGTAATGTGTAGGTTATATCATGTACTTCTGTGGCTGATTCGACCCCGTTTAGAGTTTGCCAACACCATCTGGTGATGATGATGATTATGGGTTTTCCAGAATGTCATGTAATGCTACTTCTGGATAATTTCGGTTTATCTGTCCTTGTAATTTTTACCTGTCAGTTTTGTTCCTTTTATTTAGGTTATCAAGCTATTGTTGTTTAACTACTAGAAGATTAACGTGCATAACTACTGATGATAAGTAACTTGCCATCAAATGCTGTTGTCAGTGAAGAAGCAAAATGAGTAACTTTGCCGATATATATGATCAGTATAAGGCCAAAGCTCATGTCCGTGATGTGCATGGTGTTACATTTCAAATTATTTAAACATAAATGGGTTACTGAAAAGGTGCATTTCATGTAACATAACCCACAAATTTGAAAAGAGATTGTAATGTTAGGTTTTTTTGCAGCACATTATATTTGCCATGTCATTTTTTAAGCATTACTGGTTGACCACTTTTTATGGAGGCGTTTTCATGTCAGCTTTTGCAGTTCATGTCGGTTGCAAAATGTGTGAAATTAAACTTTGTTGCATTAATTAAAGCTTTATTGTGTGCGTGTGTCTGTTTGTTAATGACTTCTGAATGTTGAGTGTGAAGATTTCATTGTTGTTGATGACACCGAGATGTTGTCAGTGGATTCTGTCGCTTGAGACGCTGGCGTGTGTAACATTTTGCTGTCGTGGATCTGTTACTGAGAAGCTCCATACTGAATGTCGATTATTTAGATCAACACTGGGTGCGATTCATTTTATCGTTGGCACTTTCTAGCTACTTGAGGCTCAGTCTTCTAAATTTTTGTTATCCGACAGACTCAGAATGCTGTCGGTGTTCTTGGGATTTTGGAACTTATGAGATGAAAAGGGTTTTGGCTTGGCTGCCAGGAAGGGGAAGGAGAGGGATGGTAGGTGAAAATTGAATGAGAGGAACTGCTTAAGTCCTCTAGAGCTCTGTACTGCGCTACCGTGCCTGTGATGTGATTGCTGTATATATTGAGCGGACGAGATCAAGTTAACACGTGCTGGCTGTTGTGCTTGTTGCATGCCACGCTATTGATCGCTGGTCTTAACATTTACCAGGACAGCTTGTTCATGATTGATGACTGATATTTTATCACAGCGTCTATGGTGTGTTGTTTTTCTGCGCAAAGCAAACAATTAGGCATTCTGGTACTCTGATGCACACATTGGCATCACTAACCTACTGTGCGAATTCGTTACTGATTTAAATTCACGGAGTCCGGTTGTTAATTTTAGTTGAAATCGCGAAATAATTGTCATCAAAGTGAACTTCTTTGAGCAAGATAGAAACGGTGATGATATTAGTAGGGCCACACGGTGCTAAGCCAAAGCCCAATCTAACAAGGCTATACGCTCAGCATCAGCATCTAAAATCTGGTTGACTTGCTGGCGTCATGTAAGCCATAATTCGTTCTTCGGTGTCAGCAGTAAGGATGTATAAACTAAACTGGTGCTCAAATTTCATCGCTGGGTATGTTAACCTTAAAGTGGTATATTGTCACCACATAATCAGGCATTGAGCATCAAGACGAAAATGTTGGGCTTCAAGGCCAAGACCAGGCTCTAGGGTAATTGTAACTTAGAAAAAACGTTTTTCCAAAAAATTCCACAAAAGTTGGTAAATTACCTAAAGCCATAATGTGGATGTCGTACGCACATAATTGATAAATTTCATATGGTTTGATTTGCCAGACGCAGCTGCACCTGTTGCAGACAAACAATATCGTATCTCCCTGCAGACCATTGTTTTGGAATCGTGCAGCCGATAGGACTTGTAGACTGGACTGGAAAGATGGTCCGAAAAAACTAGGTTTTAGGTTTTTTAAAAAATCTTATAAACCTCAAAAGTACAATTTTAGGTTTTTAGGTTGTTGTTTGTTGTGAAATTCATAACATATTTTTTCATATTTTATTCGTGATTTTTTATGACTTTATCTTGCTAGGCTTACAATTTATAGAAAACAGGGTGATTATGTGACGGACAGCTTGTATAAGATAAAATGTTTTTTCTGGGTCGTAATTTTGTTTACGGTGTTCATCGGACACTAAAACAAAAAAAAACTTAAAACCAAAAAAACTTTCTTTAAAAGCCTAGTTTTTTCAGCCCTGTTTGTATTGAGTTTGACTCAATTTTTGAAAAAGTCTATCTGACAATTTTACTGAAAGAAGGTCAACTTCATCTTGTGACAAACTGTTCTCCCGTTAATAACACCACTGTATGGGAAGAGCGAAGCGCGACACGTTGTGAGAACTGAAGAGGCACATTGCAGTGCTACTGGTAGTGGTCCTTGACGAGTTTCAAACTGTGACCTCTAGTCCTGCTGTGACTCGCATTTACGAAAGAAATTCATTCATGGAACAGCTGTGAACCCCTTGAACATTTTGAACATTTGTTCTCTGTTGCGTCTTTCTTCTATAGAGACCACAGACCCAGCTACCGAAACCTTTTATCACATGGCAGTCCTCGCATTCGAGTCTGCATGCATGGCTACAGTACTGTTAAGGCGAGAAGCGTTCACTTGTGCCGAGTTGCAGGTAGGCCTGCCAGAAAATCAGTCACCAGGTACGGTAACAGAACGTCAGCTCCATGTGGCAGGATGTCTTATAGCGTGTGTTAGATAATGACATTTTAACATTGCAACGCAGTGGCCGTCACCAAGTGGAACGGCTATAGAAGCGTCGTTATAAAAGATGTTCTACAAGACCGGTTCACTTGACGTCGTGGTAATAGGCCGGTCACGCTGGCGACCGCCTGCCATCCTGCAGTGTTCACCTATGGTGCAAGGGAGGATCGGAGTCGAAGTTAAGTTAGTTGCCGGAATATATCGACAGATCGTGACACGGTGTATTTGGTCAGTAATTTCATAGACCGTTGGTGTCGGTTGCTGCGTACATGCGTGCTAGCTGTAGGCCTACTGGTTGCTGATGCAGGAGGCTACTGCACGGTGGTGATGCTATCGACTGACTGCACGCAGTGTTGACATCACCGTCGCAGCTGCAGCAGTCACGCTCGCACTTGCTACACGTGTCCCGAGTCGTGTCGTCCTATCACGTGACTTGTCTGTGACGTCATCGTCCACGCGCTCATCGCAGACGCTTGTAATGGCGGCGCCGGCGGCGGCAGTTATAGTTGGCGCTCTGTGACAGATCTAATGTCTGAGTGACATTTCGTCAACTGGATTGACTCGCACTTTGCGCTGCTCGATGGTGAGGGGAAATACGCAGATGATTAGTACACTGGTCATTGGTCTGAAAGGTCAGACGCCTGAATGGTAACTGATCCAGCTTAGATGTTGGTGTGGTTTTTAGTGCACAAATGCGTTAGGTTGGCGTTAGGGTCGGGATTAGAAAAAGATAATCTGACTGTTTTATGAAGCTTGAGTTTTACTCGACGGTTATATACTTCTGACTTTCGGACCAGTGACCAATAACCGGTATACAGTGGAAAGATTTGAACGGGTTGTTTCGGTTCGGGTTTTTTCTGCTTGTAGCAAATGTAGACCTAATCCGTTATCTGTCGAGTGTCATAGTCCACTGCACTAACCATCGCTTTATCGTTTTTTCGTTTCTGTCTAAATTTAGAGATAAGTGATACAGACGGTATTGCGGGAAGGTTTGAAGATCATGCACGTGAGCTTGAATTACAAATACGTCAGACGAAGACGGTTCACAACAAATCGTGACTGCCTCGTCAAACGGCGCAGGCTGGAAGAAAAGCAGAGAGCAGAAAAAGAAGACGGAAAGCGATAGAGGTCTGAGAGCAGCGCGTGAAGTGTTGCGTGCGGCGATGCTATGTCGGATGCTGACGACGTTGATTACAATGACTCTAATGCCGTCTTCCTGGACATCTCTGCTGGCGGTGCCGCAGACAGACAGCGTCCGGCGCCCGGTCCAGCTGGTCTCCTCGCGGCCACTCCGACGAACCTACCTCGGCCGTGGTCTGACGGGACGCGTCGAGTGTCCGGCGGAGGATGACCCACCACATTGGCTGGTAATCTGGACGAGACGCGGACGGGTCATCGAGTACACCGGTGAGTCGTCCAGTGAGCGTCGGCTCAGCGTCGAATACGGCGGCACACTGGTGATCAAAGACGTACAGCCTTCCGACGAGGGCGACTACCGCTGTACGCTGTATTCGCCACAGGACGACGTCAAGCGACTGTCGTTCGTCATCAGAGTCAAAGTCCGAGGCCAGTACAAACGCCATTCATTTTTCTAGCACTAGCGGCAGTGCGTTAATTTGTAGTCTTTAGCTTTTTAGTAGTATAATATAAATAATTATGATAGGCACTTTTCCGTCCGACTAGTTCGCCACGGCAGTCATATTACATTGCTTAGCTTAGGCGAAAATTTTTTACCCTCGAGAATCGATAGTATGATATATGATATATGATAGTAATAATTATTCTAAATATATACCATCATTACTATTAGTTTTATTATGTTTATATATTTTTTAAAATGTCAGGCGTTTTAAATATATTGATAAGTTAAATATGCATAATTCACGTCTGCGCTTAAACTTGTGGCTAGCGAATTAGGCTCATAGTTTAACTTTGACGATTCGCTAGGATCGGACGTTCTTTTTGGCACGATTTTCGGCGTCAGGCAATAATGGATTCTATGTCAAATAATCGCGTGTTAAAGTTCTCTCAGTAGATTCGTTTACTTTCGCTTAACGTTATCGAACACGTCTGCGCAGGGTGGCGACCGCTCATAAGAAAAGATTGAGTTTTCTTTGTCGGCACAAATCTATATATCATACCAACGCATTGTCTGCTTTCCGTGATTCAGCTGTTAGACGCACAAAGAATGTCAGTCGAGTGCTAAATCATTTCCTTCTGTGTGGCGACAATACAAACCCAGTGTTCTCTGGTTTATAGCTGATTGGAATCGTAGACTAAGCTGTCACAGAAAACTGACCGACGCTGAATTATGATTTTTACTTAGCAAAAAATGTAAACGTTGCATTACGTGGCGAAGCCTTGGACGATCTTTAAATGGTCTTTTGCATAAAAGTCATAATATTCTTTATGAATTTTGGTTTAATGTGTCTTTTTTTAATAGAGTATTATCGGTTGGTACTAGAAAATGTTAATTCGTCAAATGACATACGTCCATAACTTGGTCAAATATTATTCTATTTACAGAATGTTAAAATCATTTTACTGAAACTATTGGCAGTGAAGTTGCATTAAGATAATTGCTTTAAGTGTGAATTATGTACGCGTGTTGTAATTATTGCTAACATTTTGGGGGAAAAAGACGTAGGCCTGCATAAAAATGTAATGGTTAACTTATTCGGACCATTTCATTGTCCGTTAGCTGCCAGTTTTAAGTACGGATCGTCTGGTTATATATTAAGCTTTCATGACAGCGCGTACAGCTTGGACTGGGTACTCCAGCGGTTGTCGCATCGCACGATGGAGTTGAATGCTACGCAGTTGGCGTAGCGAATCGCGGGAGTGTCTCGTTTGGAGACTTGCAGCAGCAGCAGCAGCAGCAGCAGCTGTTTCCATGGCGCCCGTTGCGGACGGACGATTGCTGCTGATGATGCACACGCTGACGTCAATTTAGTCTTTCTTCCGCGCCACTAGCTACTGCAGCATCACGCCGCCTGCCTCAGATGCTTATCTTCCAGTCCCCGGCACGCACCAAGCGTCCGCTTATCTTTATGGACTTTTTTCTGCACTGCAAGTTGATCATAATCACGCGCGCGACGGCTAAATTGTTATTTATTTGCTGGTACGCATGGGGCAAGCAGTGGACGACGGCACAGCAGTATAAGTCAACAGTCGGCCAGTGTTCGATGGCTAAGACGCAATTAGCAGCACAAAATTCTTCCGTCAATCGACTCAACAGTGCCGCGGTGCAGACTGACGACTAGTACGGCAGAATCCTCTTCTGTAATGAAAGAAAAGACCATCTGTAAGCGTAGGCACGTCCAGGTCATTTGTGTGACAACGAACCTCAAGTCTGTCACTATTGGGCCGGCGCCTAGTGGCAGCAGCGATCAAATGGAGCGACTAGTGCTAAATCGTGCCGCCACCAACTCAATAGACCTGCAGTGGCATTGGTCCATTGTCTGTGATCGTTCAATGAACCGACCACACGCTATTAACCCTTGAACCGTATAGCCCTTAACTACTAGACCCTGAAATATTAGCCACAGCTACCATTCTACCATTGCAGACCTACAAGGACCCCCGCGCGTATAACCCACGTAAATGTTACACTTACACTATTTAGGCTTAATGTGGACTTATTTTATCAGAGTTTGGAACACTGAAATCATCCGAAATCACCTACGGATTTCACTTCACTGACACTATCAGAACACGTTACTAAAAAACCTGTGTTTTATTATTTTTTTCAGATTTATAAACTGTCATCGTCATCATCATTAGCAGCATAATGTTCGTCTGACAAACTGTTGACTCACATTATGCAAAAAACACTAGATTACACAAAAAAGAGTGAAAAGTCACACGATACAGCAAATAAGAACGGAAGAGTAATTTTTGACTAAAACAATTTGTAATAATTAGTAGCAGTTTTCAAGCAACGACATGGTGATAAAGTTATTGTCGTCATAATTTATTTTGCACAGTACGAGCTCTTTATTATGATATTTCCTTCAAGTTTAATTTCGTTGTCTGCAGTTGAGGTAGAGACTAGCTGATAACGCAATGTGGCCTATAATTAGAGTCTGGGCTATTAAAATCGCCGTTGCGCTGCAGATAGGGTTAAGCTGAGTGACCATCGGTTCGTCGAGCGATCGACGGTCGGCGACCGAGGGACCCCCAGTAGATCGTCAATGAAGCGGTCAGACAGGATTAAGTGCTGTAGCAATGAACAAACTTGCAGACTTATTCGACCTCAGAGACGCCTGTCACTGCAAACGACTCACGGGTTACTTCCATACACAGAGTTCAGCCATATAGGTTCAGGGCAGAGAAGGACACTGACCCACAGAAATTGTCTATAGCTGAGACACAATGCATTTAATTAAGGCCTGCTGATATTGATCTATATTTTTTGCTGCAGGTCCTGCATTTTGCTTCTATACATTTTGCATTTTCATGTCCGTAAAACCGAGTTACTGGAATTTTCAAAAGTGATAAATTAAGCAATTTGCATGCTATCTTATGGTATCAGCGTTTCACTGAGCTAACGTGATAGTGAATACGGAATTATTCTACATGTATATTACTGGACCACATTAAATGGGCGACGACGAAATTTGCAAGCACCAGTACCGCACACAGGATTTCACAATGGACGGAGTTTACCTGCCCGCCTTTCCTTTTTTATTTTCTTACCTCTTCCTCTCATTTCTGGGACGTTTTCAGCTAGTGGCTAACTTGATCGACTTAGAAAAAGACAAAGAAGCCTAAGGTTAAATTAGTAGGCCCAAAGTCGTAGGCCTACGCTTCGTCGGGTAGTCGACAGGCGGTATCAAATGGATACGTAGAAAGGAATCCACACTGTTCAAGTTCTTCCTATGCTACACCAGCAAACGGTATTACACTACTGTAATACTGAGAAAAATTGGCTTGTGTTTTAGTTGTTTTTATTTGTATCTCGTTGATACTCGCAGTCGACCATCCGTCGAAGCGATAGACGACTGTATGTCATTAGTTTCTTTTCGGTTTTTTTCGCATGTGGAAAATGGGTCGGATCTACTTCTCCGCCAGTCCCTATAGGATTCCTTCATGCATACATTCATGAGAGACAGAGAGGACCCGAAGATGCTGACGACGTTGCAGGAGACTTGTAGTGGTAGATTCGGTGGTTGTGGATGCTAATGGCCCAGTGATTGATGGCTGTATCTTGCTACTCGAGTTGGTCCAGCGCTGAATCTGTCTAGCTTCTTGGCACCGGTTATTACAAGCGCCGACTTTTTTTTCCTTGGGTACTAATTGGTATGTTAGTGTTATAAATTATGTACTCCACTTTTCTCCACTTTGCATAAATATCTATAGAAAGTTTCTGCTCAAAAACACGAATGTTTGTCTTGTAAAACAAAATCGTCAACTAAATACATTAAATGTAACAGTACATAGGCACCAGAGAGCGTAAGTTAAAGACTCAATTTTGTAGCCGACCGTACTTAAGCAACGGTCAAGTTTATTGTACGGTTGTCGTCTGTCTGTCTGTCCGTCTGTCCGTCTGCCTGTTTGTAACGGATGTATTGTGGCTAAGCTTCAAGTCGTAAGGTAAAACCTTTTGCACGAATAATTAGCTATGTGTCTTTAATCTAGGCATGCAAATGTCAGCGATCTAGTCAATTCAAATTCAAGGTTGAATGGAGGGGGTAGGAAAATATGCGCTTTTCAACGGAAAGCTGGCCATATCTCGGAGATACGGCCAAGGTTACTGTTAATCACTAATAGGAAGTGGCATACGCCATGTCAGTTGAAATGAAAATCATTGACATTGAATGACCTTGAAGGCCGTTACGCGCTATTGTGTCTAAACGATGCGACATAGGGTCAAGGTTGCTATTGATTACTATATATATAATAAAAAGTAGCATATTGGCTTTCAAATAACATAAACATCATCGACCTTGGATAACCTTGAAGGTCAGTTCTGCAACAGGAACTGTATTTAGCGCGTCTTCCCTAGCAAGGCGTTTTTATTGTGAAAAAATTGCGAAAGCTGCATCCGATATTTGCATTGGTTATTACGAATGTAGCTATTTAGGTCTCGCCTGGATAACCACGTCTGTTATACTAGCGTTGATCGTGGCTTTCGAGAGCAGCGTTCTGTTAACATAGCGTGCATGGAACTGTGTCACTTCTGAGAAATCGCCTTTTCTCTGTGATTGGAAATTGGACGTTGGGTTTCGGACGTATGCGGTACGGTCGGCTTGCGATCACTTGCGTGACGGACGGTCAATTGCCGGTCATGTTCAACATCTTCACTGCAATCAATGATCGAGACTAATCTTTTTCAAAACTGTCTTAGTGTGTGAGCTATGAAAAGCATGTATGTTTCTTTTTATGCGTCACTCTGTATATGTTATCGTTCTGTCACGCTGATAGAACGAACGACGCGTTTAATTCACAATCACGGTGAGTCTGGCAACTGAAACACGGTACAGCTTCTGGGTTGCTGTCGCCTGTATGAAGCCGTTGACTTGCACTAAACACTGCTAAGTGTTAATTAAACATAAAAGCGTAAAAATGAGCCACAGTTATAAGGTGTAGAAGTAAACTTGTACTAAAACAATGATGACCAAAACTGTTGACTTTTTAATAGTGATTTTTGTCTTTTAAACAAACGGCCATGCAATATGTCAGCTGCACTGTCAGTTCTGTCTGGGTGGGTGGCAATTAACATTCACGGCACGGTCGTCTTCTCCGACTCTGAAGAGCAAAGTGCCGGATCCGGGCGACGATCAATCAACTGCAGCTCTCATCTCAGTGGGTAATAGGCTAATAGCGATGAACTCGTAACCGTGAACTGCGCGAGCAAACGGGGACCCAAGGGATTCTGGAGTCTGGATCAGTTAACGATGTAAAACACACTTCACAGCAGCTGATGATGACAGCTTGCGGCCGATGTCACATTAAAATGTCTCCTGTATAAAAAAAAATCCACCCGGGGAGAGATAATCACAGATTTGATATGTCTCCTTTTTATCAAAAAAACGCAGGCCCTTTAAAAGTCTTTCCACTATAGGATCGCCCCAGAAATGTCTTCTCCGGCCGACAACTCACCGGCAAAAATCCGACCCGCCTGGGCAGCCGCCGGCCGGAGCGGATTTTTGCCGGTGAATTGTCGGCCGGGGAAGACTTTTCTGGAGGGGGATCCTATAATGGAACACCGGCAAACTGCAGTGCAGACACCGGAATCTCATCAGCTGCCGTCGACGACACTCGTGGAGACCTGTACTGCTACCGCAACATCAGCAACCGCTGTAATACCCTGTAATCAACGCGTGACCATACCTTAATTGCTAACTGTATTACACTACTTTACTGACTGCGTTAGGAAGTCATCAGCGTACATCACGATAATAATTATGAACGAATAAGAAGTCGTCCGTGGACTGGAATTTTTAACCGACCGTAATTACGTAACGGTCGAGCTTATGTACGAGTTTTCGTCTGTCCGTCTGTTTGTTCGTCGTCTGTAACAGATGTATTGTGGCTAAACGGTAGACAGTAGGGGAAAACTTTTTACACGAATAATTAGCTTTATGTTTTAGAGCTAACTGTGCAAAATGTTAGAGATTTGGTGGAAGGCAAATATTTTAAAAGTCGGGGCTAAATCGAGGGGATAAGAAAAATACGCGTTTTAACGGAAAACTGGCCATATCTCAGAAACGGTGGGAGATACAGCCAAGGTTACTATTAATACTAATAGGAAATGATATACGCTCTGCGAGGTGAAATGAAAATGATTGACTTTAGATCACCTTGAAGGCCATTACGCGCTATTGTGGCTAAACGGTGCGAGATGGGGTTCAGGTTGCTATTGATCACTAATAAGAAGTGGCATATTGGCTTTCAAATGACGTGAAAATCATCGACCTTGGATGACCTTAAAGGTCATTGACAACCAGTACGGTTGGCTATCTTAGCGACAGCTGGGCTTCTTGTTACTGCTGAGTGACTATTTAATAGCCGTCGCGTACACACTTCGCTTATCAACGAGTGCCAGAACTAATTCGAAAAAAATGTAATTATAATTAGCTGGTATCTGCTAAAGCGATATGACAGCGTGCAGATAAATTGGTCTTATTCAATTTGACTACTATAGCTAAACAGTTTTGCCGAAATCACACTGCACGAGAACTAGTTTAAAAGCGCATACATAATAATGCTACAATCGTCCGAATTACTACCTGTTCGGTGTTCTTATCAACAGCAGTTAGCTAGTTAACAAAATGTAGTCTTAACTACCAAGCAAATTAACAACCAAACAAATTAAAATCACAATTAGAACAATAATAAATTGGCCAACTAATCACGACTAGCATTAGCTCCAGTCATGTGCTAATTAATTTGAATTGCTATATATTGGTAGTTTTCTAATCAACTGGCAATCTAATTTAATTGCTCAACTTAATTTCTCGCCACCGCGGCCCGTCGTCGCCGCAACGGTTGCCGCAACGTAGTGCCTACTGCGTCACTTCATCAGTCTGCACTACAAAGGTAATGGGGTGTTTACACGATCCAGCAAACGTCCAGCAAACTTCCAGCAAATGTATTTAAAACACACGTGAATTGCTGGACGTTTGCTGGATCGTGTAAACACCCTACAAAGGTAAAGGTAAAGTCCAGCACTTGCTATAGCGCTTCTTACATGAGATAGACTCAAAAACAGAAGTGCTTCACAATCTTGGAAGTGGTAGCAAATTGGCATAAGCTAATGATACCGCAGCGCAGTATGCGGCCATCCATTGTCCACCTAACAGAACAATTGGACCCGCGGTTTGCAGTTAGCAGACATACCACCGCCCCAATCAGCCGCACTAGGCCTTTACCCCGTAGTCCGAAAGCTACTACTCATTTCCCATTTTACAAAGAATAGAAGGCTAAGTTGGCCTGAGCACACAGTGGGTTAGCAACTTGCTCAAAGTTGCTTGCAAATGACGACAGTGAGAATCAAATCGTAACCTGAAAGTTACGAGTCGACACTAACCACTACATACTTACACTTGCACATTACACAGGTAGGTCTGAACAACTTGCCCACAGTTGTCGTGCGGCGCTTGCTGGATTGAGTAAACGAGTGCGCAATTGCGAGCTTATACCATTATTTTGTGACAGTGTTGTATCGTACTTAAACAGCGCTCATATCGCGTGCTTTGTGACGCACGACTGCAGCCAAAAGTTTTGAACACAGTACCAATGCGAGCCGAGTGTGGCTTAATTAGTATTTGCCGTTAAGTACGGTATTTCTTATGTTTCGCTTTTGGTTTTTTTTCCGGCTAGCTTTCTTGTATTTAGCGACACGTTTTGCAAAATCAAAACGACAGCAAAAGTGACAAAAGTGACAATGCACGCCGCTGACCCAATTTTCATTTTTTTTCAATATTTGTGTGGTTGCAAGTTTTCGTCTGCATGCGGTGCGCCTGTCTTCGTTTAATGTCATTCCCGGTGGCGTTTTAAACGGAAAACAGTAAAACGTATAAATTAGCCGCATTCATTGTAGCATTAGCTACCCTACTGCACACAGGCTTAAATTGCAAACAAGTTTTTCACGCGTCAAGAAGAGCTAGGATAAACGCCAGTCGCACGGCTATTTCACAGTCGACTATGGCTTTAACTTATTAATGACTATCACCTCGGCTGTAATGGGCCTGATCTGTCACTTCTGCTGTCCAAACACTATTCGCTGACCGCCATTTGCGCCAACAAACACCATTGCAGGTACATCATTAAAAGGTCAAATTGATTCATAATTGGATTTTGTCAAGACGAAACAGCTAATGCGTCTGAATCTTTATTTAGACAGCGAAGAAGGAAGTTTTTAATCTCTGCGAGCTTATTGACGTATAAACTATTGTTCACTGAAGTTGAGGCACATAAAATGGTTCAACAAGCCGCATTATGACTGAACGTTTGTTTTCATTAAAGCAACGTCTTAACTTTTCTACAAGTTTTTTTAAAAGCAGCAGTTAAGCTGTTTGTAATCGTTGTAGAAATATCTGCAGGCAACATCCGCGAATCCGAGCAAGCACGTCATAATACGAGTGGACCCTGCACGCACGTAATCAAAAAACACCTCGCTCAAGTTATCTTTTGAGGAACTGTACCTATTAGGCTCTAACGCCATTTGCAGCATTGAGACGGAGGGACGCGCGATTAGGCCTACACCGCATCAGTAAATTCTATTTATTGCAGAAGTTTTATATTTAGTAGTCAATTCTGCTGTGCTGGTTAATTGTTTAGTAATGAAATAAATTCACAACTTGTCGCAGAAACGATCTTCGAATGTGTCGCAACTCGGTGGTGAAATCGTTGGGCGACAAGTTGCAGAGGCTGATGTGACACGTGATAGATGTAGGGAGCCGTGGAATCTATTTAATCATTCAGCGCAGCGCTCAGCGACCAAATGATTCCTAGTACTCTGGCACCGCAATAGGTTACCGCTGCGTGACTGACGTAGTGCAATATTACGAGTGCACACGGCAAGCAAAGAACATTTCAGCTACATAGTATCCCTATGTACCGCCTTCGTGGCGTTTGAATGAGTAATTAGGCCGACTTCGCACTCACGAATGCTGTTTGTACTTGGCTGTAAAAAGCACGGTACAAGGAAGCAATGCAGCAAGCGATAGGTCTATGCGATGATGTGTCGTTACAAGGGTATACGTACTGTGAACAACACACTCGGGAGTGTCAAGTGCTTCGCGGTATTGGCTCGCTCGGGCAAAGTATTACTTCTTGATTTCTTCACAGAATAACTCTGACATTTGATGCATTTTTCGTTGTGCTTGCAATGCAATAATCAAGTACGTAGCATGGTTTAAAAAGTTACATTTTACGGTAGTGGTTTAGAGTCACAGTTGCTATTAATAACCGATAGAATGCATAGTATGCGAGGTCTCGATTGGTGTAAAAGTGGGCTGGTGACATGAACGACTTTCGACGAATGTTCGCAGATTGCGGGATCGATGCATTGCTGCAGCTTTGCTTCAGCTGAGCTTCTTGCAGTTTAATGGCGGAATGTTTGCAGTCGTGACGTTTATAATGAAAGCTTCTGCTTATAAATCGGCCGTTAGTTGCTGGTATACTTGTACTTCTGCTGTCGCCGATGATGCGCAAGAAACGGCGGATTACAGTCTGAAAGATCTACGATTACGACTACAATTACGACGCCGGTGTCCCATTATAGGATCGCCCCTACGCCGCCAGAAAAGTCTTCCCGGCCGACACTTTACCGGCAAAAATTCGCCCCGCTCCGCGGCCTCCCGGGCGGGACGTATTTTTGCCGGTAAATTGTCGGCCAGGGGACACTTTTTGGGGGATCCTAAATGGGATTTTTTTATGGGGCCGGCGATAATTTGACAAGGGAGAGACATATTAAATCCGTGATTATCTCTTCCCGGGCGGATTTTTCGTTGGGGAGACATTTCAATGTGACACCGGCAGCACACACAGCAGTCGCACGCCAACGACGACAACGCAGCGCCAGCCGGCTAGCATCCGACCGAAGCGCTCCTATTGCCTTTCGTCTGTTTACGACGAGCAGACGAGACGACAGAATTCGCCGCTAGTAAACACGTTTATTTAACGCTCTAATCGTAAACGAGCTGCGGCGGCAGCAGATATTACAGACAGCAGCTGAGCTGACGCACGTGGCGACCATCAGTCCATTCACTCACGCGTGTTTAATCAGTAGTGAGTTGTTGACGTCGTGCATCCCGCTTTTTACGTCGCAGCCTGATATAGCTTTTTGACGGCGTTGTATGTAGAATGCGACTCAATATTAGGCCACTATTATCGTAGCTTAGATATGTGGATTTTATCAGCAACAAAACACAATAAAAAATTAAAACAGACATCGAGCATAAATAAAAAAAAATAAATATTAGCATAACTAAATAAAATATACAAAAAATAAAAAAATGAAAACGGACAATGGGATAATTACTGTAGGAACATGATTTTTTTTTCCAAATTTTAACTTCATTTAGTATGACGAAAAACGTTTGCAGTTTATTATACAAGATGACGCATGAAAATGTAGAAGATACACGTTTCACCAGCGATTGGACGGTTTTGGAAACGAATTATCTGGATCATTGCATTGAAGGCTGGTTACGTTGAACACGATTCCCAAAACCGCCTGATTACGTGATCTACGTAAACCGTGTATGCTCCACTATTTTGTGCGTCACCTGGTATATAGCAATATCAACTTTGTTTATATATTTTATAATTACTATCGGCACTGATCGCGCTGATACATCATTCAGCAACGACAATATACGGTGCGGGCTCCAAGTCCTTCCGTAACCGGCGCGAATCGAAGTCAACTGCGTGTCGACCATGGCAAAATGACTCGGAGATGGAGGCCACCCGCGAAGAATGGTCAACTCATGCGTGTGCAATGGCGCAGCTCATGAATACGAAAGCTATACGAGGGATTTCGTACGTATACGATGTCAGCAGAGACGTCCTGCGACCGACTTGGACCTACCGAATGTAACTGCGTACCGACTTTACTAAAGGCGCGCACAGAGCGACGTAACTGAACTGAACTGGCGTGGTTTAGTTTTTGACGAAGTGACCAATTGGCAACCAGGGCGAGCTTATTTGTCACTGGTTGACACCATTCTATGGTGCCTAGTGTAAAGCATCACTGCGTGCCCATCGGTCAGTTCGTTAAAAACAAAACTAAACCGTGTCAGTTTTGTTCAACAGTTCAGTTCAGTTACGTCACTATGTACACGCCTTAACACATGTCCGTCGTGGCGACACTGCGACCACACATACCTAGGCCTACTGTAATGCCTAGCGTCTCAGCTGCTTCGGTTTGCCGATCGTCTCAAGACAAATGGAACGTTAGTCAGTATGTCGCACCGGACGTCGTAGAATCTCAGCAGCATCTCAGTATTTGTACGTGTTTCAGCTGTCGCTCTGCTTGCACGGCTGAGTGGCACGGCTACAGCTTGGACGATCGACGATCGCCTGATGAACAGCGCAACACTCTCCCATGCTTGTTCAGCAGCCGTCCTGTAAAAAGCTGCATCTAATTTTGCAGTCATAGACACCGGCATATATGGACAAACGAGAGGGGCACATTCTAGAGAAAACCTCAAAAATTTACGCTATATTTCTTGTTACAAAGCTTGTGACTTTAAATGTGAAAATGTCAAAATGATCGCAGCCATTGTTACACGTAAAAAGCAAAACACTTTGCGAATCGACGCACGTACTGCTGACAGCAGTTGCAAGAAAAGACGCTCATGCGTTTGTGACTCTCTATTTTGTAAAAGGGGAGGGGGCTTTTATTTACCACTTACCAGGTTCTATATTCTTCGATTTTGCATTTGTCCGATCTCTAATTGCCCAAGCTTGCATTTTCAAGTTTTCAGTTAGCGCTGGTCATTCGATCGTCTCTAATAACGTGATAAAAAATTATTAAAAGTGGAGTTGAACAGAACATGGACCTGCAGTGATCACAGCCGATAATACTTTATGGCTGGCAGAAATGAGTGGCGTATATATAATGCCGAGTTTTGGGCCGTATCTCGACTTTTATGTCCGTAGTTGTCGCGGAGATTGTTACTGGGCAACTGGATCCGGCAAATTGACGTCAGATTTGCATCCAGATAATTCCGCCGTGTGTGGTCACGCTTATCGTTCATTCGATTTTATAACAACTTGGTTGGTATTACAAAGCCTTGTGGAAAAACCGTTTGAAAGTGGAGCCCCCAGGTGCTCTTAAACGCTTGTTTAAGGCGACAGCAGTGACATGAAATAAATGAACCAAATCCATTGGCCAACTCCTTTTATTTCCTTCGCTTTGAACACACCTTAACGGCCAAGATGTAAGCTATTGGCTGACATTACTTTGACATAATACCGGATAATACCGCGAAAAAGTTTCGGTGAAAGTCGGCGTAATAGAATTTTAGCTTAACGGCGCGACTTGGATATTTACAGGTTTTTAATACGGTAGCGATCCGGTATGAATTCGCTGACTGTGTCTGCACATTTAGGCTCTCATTCTTTGCTCACTGCTGTTAATAGAGCTAAATCTCTTTATTTCGCCACATACGGCAGCAAAAACACAATCAATAAAAACAAATTAACAGACATGTGGATAAAATATACGAAGTACACTGTACAACCTGCATGCGTTAACTTTCTAAACACATGCTTAACGTCTAAAGTCCTCTTTGTGTGTGTTTCATTGCTTGTACTGTATTGTTTGTTGCTTTTTACATTGCCATGATTTTGTATATGTGATCAGTGCTTTGAGCGTGGACGTAAAGCAAACGCCCAAGCCGTCTAACCACTGCAGTCGTTCATCGTAGAACTGTATTTTTCTCCACAGAGACTGCACGGTAGAGCTCTCCAATTAGCAGAATCCACGCTCGCTCTCTGCAGTCGTACACAAGTTCTAGGAGTAGCTCCAGCGCGGGAAAACGATACGACGCGACTAGTTATCTACGTGCGCTTGACAACAGCCGTCGACGGTCAAGTAGCCAGATTTGTCCACCGAAATATACTGCACAGAAGCAGACTAAATTTGACAGCTTAACTTTGCTTAACGTTAGCCGAGACAGTTCACTGTAGTCCAACGGGGCATTAGTCCGAACAGCGCGAAGGTTAGGGATATGCGGTTAGGGTTGTGATTAGTGACAGGGTTAGGAAGAGTGATAAAATCGTTGGGACTCTGGCTTTGGCGAAGCTTGGCTATGGCGGTCCCTGGCTACAGCAGATCGGAACCTGACTAAATTCGGACTATAATGCCTCTTCAGACTAGCGACCATGCAGTCACCTGGCTCAACAGTACGAGCAATAGTCTTTCGTCTGAAAACTAATAATAATAATAATAATAATAATAATAATATCTCTGATCATCCCAGTAG
>Ga0209671_1000558_pt1 | contig 25707 bp, 14 predicted proteins | sample WorMetHERISLAND2_2_FD_187401 | JGI IMG/M metagenome (GOLD analysis project Ga0209671, IMG submission 187401) | Marine gutless worms symbiont microbial communities from Max Planck institute for Marine Microbiology, Germany - Olavius geniculatus... | ecosystem: Host-associated > Annelida >... | reverse complement strand
CGGTGAAATGGCAGGAGATAGATCAAGACGATCTGCCTATGAAATTTTCAGCATTGAATGTAGATTTTAGCAGTCCAAGTTTGGACCCTCTAGATTCAAAGAGGCTTGCACACGTGGATGTCAAAAAAGGGTACCTTTCTAAAAATTGTTTATTTATCCGCTGTTGTCTTGTCTAGCGTGAAAATGGTTGCAGATAGGCACAGACATGTTGCTTATCATAACAAGCACTGGCAACGAGCTTCTTAGAAATGTCAACATCGATGACCTTGAATGACCTTGAACTCTCAAAATAGGGGGGTTTTTAGTGAATTTTTCGCGATTTTTTTGCTGCGACACACATTTCAAGAGTGAATTGCGGTGAAATGGCAGGAGATAGATCAAGACGATCTGCCTATGAAATTTTCAGCATTGAATGTAGATTTTAGCAGTCCAAGTTTGGACCCTCTAGATTCAAAGAGGCTTGCACACGTGGATGTCAAAAAGGGGTACCTTTCTAAAAATTGTTTATTTATCCGCTGTTGTCTTGTCTAGCGTGAAAATGGTTGCAGATAGGCACAGACATGTTGCTTATCATAACAAGCACTGGCGACAAGCTTCTTAGAAGTGTCAACGTCGATGAGAGCCACGGAAGTCGTACACATCACTGGTTTAAGGCATGCCTGTTTTTGGTCACTTGGATGAATTGGGTTGTATGCTAGCAAGTGCTTTACCAATTTTGGTGAAAGGGAGTCGTGATTTACTTCTGTGAGGAGCCACAGAGATCTTTCTTTTCATTTGTACCAGTTCTGTACCTAAGGCACATTTTGCACTTTTATTTCTACAAGAATCTCACTTCTGTGACTCGCTATTTGTCCTGAAAAGTGTTATTTGATGCTGGAATTTTCTAGTTTAACTGGCCTAGTTTCTGGCTGGTGGCGTGGCATAGTTGGTAACGCGTTTCGTCTGAAACGAAGTTACTCTATGCCGGGCCCGGTTAGTACTGCGATGGGTGACTGCCTGTGGGCAGATAAACCATCTCGGTGCGAAGCCTGCCAGATAGGTCGACTCAGCCTTCTATCCTCCGTGGGATGGTAAAATGAGTAGTAACTCATTTACATGGGTTGCGGAAGGTGGGGACCTTGGTACAGCTGACTGGGGTTGCCTAGCTGGCCGCTGCGCCAGCCTGTGTCTGCAGGCTGCACATGGTGGCCGTGCGGTAGGTGGCTCTGGTTAGTGACGAAAGCGCATTAGAGGCGTGTAGGCGACGATGCGCTATACAAATTGACGACCTTTACCTTTACCTTTACTTTGCATGATGCAGTGGCACATATAGCCTGTGCGCGAAGCTAGCAAAATGTAGCAAAGGAAAATCTTGCTCATGATTCCTATGAAAAGCTCGAGTACTGAAATGTGACATGCAAATTCTACACTAGAATCTACAAGAATCTCATGGGCAAAGTGCAAAACGTGGCTCTGGGCATTTTGTTCAGAAGTTGGCACTACAGCTGCCTTTACATCGGGTGCAGTGGTTAAGATGACAAGAGCAATTGGGTAATCGCAGGTCAGAGCAGTCAACATTGATATGGGGCGTCTTCATTGTTTGGGTTCGCTTCAGATTCAGTGAGTTTCTCACTGACATTGTGTGCTTTATAAATTAAATTTACTTACTTAAAAATAGATCTTGTTATTCAAGGCTGTGACCATCTGACAACTGTCACTTGAAGTAACCAAATTTTGTTTTGGATTGATTACTCCCATCTTCGGTCAGGAAGGCTTTCAGCAACATTTACTGACTGTCTGCAGTAAGAGTTTGCTACTGACTAAATGCTGTCACCACATCTGCTAGCTACCACAAAGTAGCTCTATAACCATTGCCCTGCTTTCCTATTCTCACCTGCTTAGATTAGCGTGGTCCCTACTGTCCAGGAGTTTTCCAACTTGTTGAAGTTTAACCATATGCCAAAGAAGAAGTACTTTAGCTTAATTGATTTGACTTTCAGCAGTTCAGAGTTTGACAAAGGTGATAAACTCGCACGACAAATACCTTGGTCTGTGTGCAAATCTTGTTTGTGTCTTATACATGGTGAACTCAAAAAATTGTTTGGTTTTTGGAAGTGAGTTGCTGAAACATTTGCCTCTTGACCAATGGGAGTCCAGTGTCAAGGAGACATTCCGTGTTGTTTTTTCTTTTTCCCATTCAGTATATGCATTGGACGTGTTATTCTGTGCATGCAGTGGTGGCATTGTGGAGGTGATACTGCGATAGTAACAGATAGCAGTAGCTACGTATTAATGCTACTACCAATACCACTAACAGTTATTCCTACTGAAAAAAATTGCTGTACTTCAGTTCTTCAGCAGAACTGAGTCTCTGTAGTCAAAATGAGCTAATTGGGTGACTGGATGAACAGTTTTCATCCAGTGACAAGCTAATAGCTTAGAATGAGCTGTCGCTGACAACAATAGAAATGAATGTATGAATAAATAAACAAGATTGCAGGTTATAGATAGGCCTATAAAACATATACGATGGTTGACGAGGTAAGCATTAAACTAACTCCAATGTTTTCCAATGACAATTAATTAGACCTGTCAGACACTGAGGGCTGATTAGTCGTTGCGGTGAGACAAGGCAAACCAAGAAATAAAAAAATACAACACAAAATTCGCATTTTATTTCGCACTTTACACTTCAACAGATTTCGTGCTTTCGTATTTCACAGTTAGCACTTCAGCTGCAAGCATCATGATAGAACTACCATAGATTAGAAGCTAAAGTTGAAAGTTTTGCATCTGGGTAATGGTGTGTATGAGAGTGATGCTCAGCTCATATGACTGTCTCTCTGGGATAAGTTTAGAATTGTGTAAAGGAAATAAAAATGCATGTTGCTGGATATATTTTTGGTTTACAAAATTGATGTTATTAAAATGAGGCTTTGTATAATTGCTTCTATAGCCCCTACTGTTATTCGAGTGATGTCACAGTTGGTGGGGATGCATGATTAGCCTCGTCTTCCATGGATTTCCACTGATTATGAACAATGTCAATTGGCGTCAAGAAATGTCTTGGTGAATGTGTTCACTTTCAGCAGACATGCTGTGTCAACGTCCAGTACACGGGTTTGGGTGTCTGCTTGCCTAAGAACTAAGGATTAAGGAAGCGGAGATCAGCGCCACTTTGTGGATCTTAATGGCTTTGGAGAACTTTACGTTTTCACGTTTTATCTTCGTTATGAGTATAACGCTAGCAGCTAAGATGCAGAGTTTGCCAGTCTTGTACCGATTTTGCGTCAGGAAGTTATCTACTTGTCCATTATCAACCGTGAATGATTGCGCTAGGCCAGCCTGGCGTGCCACGTCTAAGTGCATCACCTTGCTGATATATTTTTTTATGAATCTACAGTATGTAAAGTGGTCGTTGGCAAGTTTGTGGGCACCGCCTTGCCCTAAATGTGGGGAGGCCCGAGGAGGCTTTTCTCCAGCTTGCTGGGGGGGAGGGGGTTATAGGACTGCGTGCTTGCTACTGCTGCAACTGCCGGCGGCGTAAACTCTATTAGAGGTGGGCGATTTAATGCGACTACGTCAGTCATTTCCTGGCGACACGGTTGGGCGACGGCGCGAAAAAAGAGCTGTTCCAGTGCTCCAGCAATTATTGAAAAGTCACTTTTTGGGGATCCAGCCTAGCTTGGAGTAACTCAAGAAAACGGTTGGATAAACCAAAAATTTAGAGTACGCCAGCAGGGGCTTCTATCCCTATACCTGTTGGGCACAGCTTGCGTTCAGTGAAAGAGTAGGTTGAGGGTGAAGTTTTGTTAAGAGTGTGTGCAAAATGGCTATTACCAGAAGCGTAGCTTTTTTCTCAAAATGCACTGTCTGGACCCACTGCGGGAGCTTACAACGCTCCCAAAGACCCAGCTCCCTGGCTGAACTAAGCGTATGGGGCCCCTGGGTAGGGTAGGGAGAGTTTGATTTTGATTCTGAATTTGGGGGAGAGATTGAAAGCTTCTGTACGCCAACAGTAGATTTTGTTGATTTATACGATTTACATTTCTGTTAGCCCATGGCATGTTTTAATTATCGCCAAACATTTGTTTGAAATTGTTTCTGTTGCATCTTGAGACAGAAATGAACTTGTTAGGTTTCAGACGCTAAAGGTCAGAGGTCAACATCCTGCTGGATGCGTATAACATGGAAGAGAAACCTTTTTACTCATGGTAGAGTTTAATGTAATCTGTTAAAACTGGCATTTGATTGATTTGCATGAATTCGTTACTGCGCTGATTAACACCAGCTGAATGGCCCAGCTCTAGCTGACATTGACACTAGCTGATCGTTTCGTTTGGCCAGACGCGGTATCTGGTTACCGTTAGACGACGGATTGAGGAAGGAAGGGAGGGGCAGTGAGCTGCGGGTTGCTGCTGCTGCTGCTGCTTCTACCAGGCTGCTGCTAGTGATAAGAGATGCCTCTAGAGACTAGAGCGAAGACTAGCATTGGCCCATAGTTTCCCGCCCTCCGCTGAGTTTGCTGGCTGTTTACTAGCATGTTTAGCATTGAATTGCTGCTCTACCAGACCCACAGACCAGAGCTTAGTGCCTAAAGTCTGCGGGCGTTGGCCTACTGACTGGAACTAATGATTATAATTTGGTATGCATCTGTGGCGTGTTAACGGTAAATATTGCAATAAGAGAGTGTGTATGTGTTTCATATGTTGTTTCATATGTCTGGTCTGCATCCATTAGCCAGCTGGTGTGTATATAAAGACAGTAATCTAAAGCGTTTATATATTATGGCTGTGTATGTGTATTTACCGGTGGTCGCACGGTGGGTGGCCGACATTGATAGCTTTGGTCGTGATGTAGCTTGAACACATGTTTGCTGCTTTCACTGGTCGTGACGTGAACTAACTATTATATTTAGTAGCATGGGCAGCCCTAGTCTCAGGCGAGCCTGATGCCCATCTTCTGGGACGCCGCGTTATGCACTGCATGTCGTCCGTCTGTCCTGCGCCTGCCTTTAATTCGACTAGGTCATAAGGGTTGTCTTTGTCACGGTTAAATGATTCTGTACAATATTCGTTTATTACAGCACTGTCATAACGCAAAACATACAAAAAATTATATTACACGTTGAAAATGGATAAAATGTTAGACCAGTTTTTGGTCAAAGGTCAGGTTCAGGACGTTAGCACAAGCCTTTAGAATACACAGCATTACATTACATCTGTTACATCACTTTTAACTTTTTGACATAATCTGAAAACATTTTTTTCCATCGATCATATGACGCGTGACTGTTTAGACCATCTGTGTTTTTGTCTTAGCATTTTATTTTTTTGGTTTTTATTTCTTAGTCTTCGCATGTGTTTTTATCGTGTTGTAACGTGTTCTTGAAGTGCAGTTTGCAATTACACTACATAAATCAGTTCGTGATGATGATGATGATGGTTGATGTACTGGTAGCTTATGGGCGGCTACAAGAACTGTAGATTTAGTTAGTGTATTAATCTGGGCACGTTATTCTGCATGTTTCAGTACAGTAGACTGTCAGACAAATTCGTGCAAGGTTCATTGCTCTCTGCAGCCTGCAGCAGTGGAAGGCTTTGAAATTACAAAGACAGTTGCATTCTTGTAGTTTGTTGATGTCTGACATTGTTATACTGCCTTTTCTGTTGAAAACTCGGTGCATCACGAGCAAACATGTGGAGGACAAGTAAAATAATTAAACTGCAGTAAAACAGTTTCAGACGGTCGCCGTTGCCTGAACGTTTACCTGACAATGAGTTCATCGCAGAGCAGAACATGGGACTAAAAACTTACAGAGAACTTTTTGTTGCAGGGCTTCACAATTGCGGTGCAACTGTAATGCTACAAAATATGTATTTTTGTTGTTTGATTGTAAGAAAGACTTGCTGTATGTGCAGGCAGTAGTTGTCACGGTCATCACAGGCTCGAGTAGCATTTGCTGTTGAGCGCTGGATTCATCGTATTTCTAGCAATCTGAGCAATTCTTGTGGATTTCGATGTGATGTTTTCAAAGAAGAAGAACAAGCCATTGATATCGGTGCCGTCCAACTTCGAGCACCGGGTACACACTGGGTATGACCCAGTGCGAGGTGCGTTCGTGGGTCTGCCGGCGCAGTGGGCCAGCGTCGTGGAACCAACACAGTCCAGTCGACCCAGACCAATCGTCGACCCGTCTTTTACCACCCCTCTCAAGGTAAGAACTTCGGCCGGTTGAACGACAGTCAGAAAGAGTAGCATTAGTATTGCTAGTGAGAAGGCGTGAGTGCATGACTATCTTTGCGGTAGTCTGCTAGTCGTTAATAAGACCCAGTCCCGTACTCTTGTCATGCAATTTAGGGCACAGTGGCGGCACATGGTCCTTTGAGTTAGGATCCCCATTGTCAAGCTGCGCTTAGTAATTTAAATACTGGTACGACAGAGTGTTGCTGTCATGACACTGTATTGTCTACCAGTCACACTGGGTGGTCTGGTTATAATTGCTGCAGCACGTCAGTGCCAGACTGTGCAGAGTCAACGGTAGGGGATATTTCTCTGCATCATAGTACTTTTGCTTGATGAATGGACTAGCGCCAGATAGCTTGCCTTGTTGCGTCCAATGACCTTGTGCTGCTGGTTGTGGGTGCTAACGTATTAGTGGAATGTTTTTGGTGGCATTTTTACTGCCTCTAGTAGTCTCCAGTCTCTTAACAAGCGCAGGCGGCGCTTTTTCTAAAGGTTTATACAGAGGTGCAGAAATGGTTTTCATTTCATTTCTGTCGCTCTCTGTACACGCAGCATAAAATTTGGAAGCCTTAGCTTGAACATGTTTCATGTATATTATTCCTGTCATGCCAATTTACCCTCGTCTTCACTTTTTGGGCCGACCGCTAAGCTGTAAGATTAAAGGTCGGCCCTTTGTCGTGGTTGACATCTGTCTGTCCGTCTGTCGTCCGTCACGAACTGCTAAACGGTGCAAGATAGGGCCTAGGTTGCTATTGATCACCAATAGGAAGTGGCATACGCCCTTTCAGATGAAATGAAAATCATTGACCTTGGATGACTTTCAAGCTCAGTGACATCCAGTACGGTCTGCTATTTTAGCGACAGCTGGGCTTCTTGTTTCTTCTGCTACGGCTGTCACATGCACATGAGAAGTCTTGAGAGTTGTCGCCTATACCACTGATAATGGCTGTATTGGCGTAGATGATGGTTTTTGTGCATTATATACTGTAATGTGACAGAAATCATTGGACATAATGCAGTTGCCTTTTGATCAGGACGTTGTTTGGCCACACGTAAATGAGTTTACATACTTACATTGTGTGGGGCTCACAGACAGCTGGGATTAAGGCTATGGGTAGCTTGTGGAAAGCATTTGTCTGGCAGCGGCGGGTCAGTTGTCATTGCATTTACCACGCAGATACAGTAGGTTTAGTGAGAATGAATAGTTTTTCGGATTTGTGTCTGTTTACACTTTGAAATGCTTTGAAAATGCGCTGCTGATTTGCAAGTCTGGCCTGCAGTGAAAAATCAGTGAATTGCATTTACATGTGTTTGCTGTGTACACCTCAAAAGAGGCAGGACTGTTTTGTTATTGGCTGGTTTGTTCTCTGTACCTTCTGTATGTCTCCTCACGACAGTGATTCTGTAACGTGGGCCGTGCCAGTATGTTTGCGTCCCAGTGCAGTAGCCTGTTGGTCAGTGGCGTTCGGTTGGTTTTTTCTCAATATTCTGTTGGAAACTGAATGCAGGACGGACCATCAGGGCCACAGACTCGAAAGATTTAACTGACAGAAGAAGGTCAAATAGGAAATGTTATTTTTGTGGTCCCATAATTATTGGCGTTGCATTTTGTGCCTGTTTGCGGTCGCTTAGCTTGCGTTGTTTTCAACTACAATTTTGTGACATTCTGGGACTGAAAAATCGCCTTTGGCAGCAGGCTAAAGAGAAACTTGATATACCAGTAATTTAGACTCTGAATCACATGAACTGCTCCATAGGCGTAGCCACAAATTGGAGCTGAGGGCGGTTCATACAAAGCTAAAGCCCGAAAGGTGGAGCATCAAGGTCGAAAGCTGAGAGCAGGGGCCGAGTATTTGGAAAGGAGGCACCAGGTAGAGGGTCCGGGGGAGCGCTGAAAGCTCTCTTCCAGCGGGGTCCGGTCCGGGGCTGAGCCCCCACAAACAGATTTTGGGCATGAAAGGACTCGGAAAATACACGCAACGGCTATGAATTTTGTTAGTTTTACTGAAATTGGGGAGGGGGGGGGTGGCTCGAGTCGCTCCACTGTCCCTCCCCTGGATACGCTGCTGAACTCTTCCACTCCTCGGTTGGCTGAACAATCTTCTTTTTTTACTTGTACCTTGTAACATTTGCTCCAGGGTTCGTGTGGTTTTGAAACTGTTGCATGATGCGTTGTGCAGACAGTCGTGAGAGGCAGTACGTGGTCGTCGTCTCCGCCATCGTCGCCGCCCTACAATACCAGTCCAACCCACCCGGCAGCTCCCATGTCCGTATCCGTCGCCCAGTCCAACCGTCTACAGCAGCCACGGGGCCCGGATGACTACAGTCCACGCTACATCGGCGCGCCTTCCCCTTCCTCGCCGCCGTGCCGTGCCGGTCACCAGCAGTCTGCCTACACCCACGACCGACCGTCCTCTCAGCAGCAGTACCGCGGCCCGCCGTCGGACGTGGTCGACCGGCGCGATTACCGCGACCTGGCTGAGTATGGACGCAACGGCTACCCTGCGCCACGCGGCAACGGATCACTGCCTCGTGACATGTCCTCGTCAGGGATGATATCGGCGTATCCGCCGCCGCCTGGAGGCAATCGACCGGCGTCCGCATTACCCGCGGACCTGCTTCACCATCGTGATCCCTACACGACGTCTTCGTCTTCAATGCGGGGAGGACCCGCTGCCGTGGCTGTAAGAAATAGCGCTTTCTAACGATAACGATAATATTTTGGCAGTGAATCTGTGTTTTACTTTTATCATTTTAGGTGATGTAAAAAATTTTTTAAAATTTATAATAACAGGTGTTGGGCCGACGTATAGCAGCCGTCACTGAAGATACCAGGAAAACATATTACCTGTTTCAGCGGCTGTCAGTGGCTCTAGAACGGGGAAATGCACTTTCCACCAGTGGCGTAGACAAGGGGGCCAGGTACCCCAATTCTCCAGACAAAACATAAGCATACATTTAAACTGCACGAAATTGACAATTTGGTCAATTTATTTTCGGGAAAGTAATTAAAATTGTTGCCACCAGATCTCATCTTTTAAAGCTAAAATGCACTAAATTTGATTTCGGCTGTGATTCTGTCTTAGACCCCGCTGGGGGAGCTCACAACGCTTTCCCAGACCCCTAGCTGGCTTTTAGGTGGTAATTAAAATTTCTGGCTACGCCACTGCTTTCCACCGCCCTGTAAACGTCGAGTTTTCAGCTTCCGCTTACGTATCCGCTCCGTGTTTCTGCCTACTGCATGCCTTTGGGCAACAGAACTGCACCCGAATCGAAGGTCGTGTTTCTTTTTCAGCGTTTACAAACGTTTTAAAAATAGTTTTGTACTCACACTTAGTCGGTCACAGTATAATTTCTCCACCGCTTCCTACATCAGTCCTAGATAGCTTGCATTGCTTGCCAAAAAGTGTAGGCCTAACCAGTAGCTGTATGCTGTATAAAATATAAATTCTATTTTGCATGTGACCAAAGCTGCAGCAGCAGGCGCAGTACAGCAACGGATCGTTCAACGGACCTGCAGTAATGATGGAGTCACCTCCACGGCCTGGAATGAATCGTTCTCAGAGTGACATTGATGATAGGGAGCGACTGCACCAGCAGACTGTGTCCGCCAACCAGCAGTATGATCGGGTCTGTCAGTCAGTCTTTGTCATGCTTGCATGTCTTCTCTGTATATATTTAGCTGTGGTAACAGTAAAGATAACATGAAAGCCCAAATAACGCAAAGGGGAACTCTCGACAGCGGTGCATGATGGTCAAGGTCACGAGTGCTTTAGGTCAGCTATTTGAGTGAGTTTTGTACCTGCAGTGGGAGGCATTTACATTGACGCTTGGCCGTCAAGATTTCATCCAGCATTTTTTTATATGTTTTCTCTGTTTGTCGGCTACTTTTTTTGCTTTCACTTGGCTCCTATCTTAGCATGTTTACATACCAGCCAGTCCATTTGCCATACAGTGTATAATGTGCCTCTTGCCTCAGCTGTTCGCCTGTCAAACAGCAGCTTATGATTTATCTGTACTAACAGAAGTTTGTCTGTACTCTGTAGACGTAATGGGCGCCTCGCCGGGGGGGGGCTGAAGGTGATTGACTGACGTTTTACTGTTAAACCAATTCCCTGAAGTACTCCATGCCATGCCAGTCAGCTGTTGCAGTATTGATACTACCACTTGACGCTGCTACTGGATAGTAGTATTGTTACTGGTGATAGCCAATACACTAACCCTTTGAAGTGTGGTTGAAAAGTGTATACCAGTACTGTAGTAGCCCTTCATGATGGTAACCCATCGCAGAGCTACAGAGTGTCACCTCACCCGCTGTATGAAATCACACAATGTTATCTGCCAGTCACCACCTGACTCGAATTCCAACATAGCCCCAGCCAGGCAAGGACAGGTAGTCGATCTGCCTACCCTGGAGGGATAGAAGGCTGAATTGCCCTGACCTGGTTTTAGTTGTGGTTTTCATTTTACAGCAACAGCATTTCTTCATCGTTTAAGCTACACACTGTGTAATTTCTATGAACATTTGTGCTGTCTGTGCCATATGCTCTTTTGTAAAACTCTTCTTCTGTGGGTGGCGCCTTACGTTTAGTATGGGAAGGAAAGGACCCTAGCTGCTCTACAGTTTTTCATAAAATTTTCCAGATATTCCATAAGTGTTACGCAGTTAGCCTTCTCCTGGTGTGTACATTTTTCATGACTTTTTGCTTTTTCATAAGTTTTTTTACCGTTTTTTTGTAAATTGCGTTTTTAAAAGATTTTTGCTCGTCTCATTTTTTCTAAGTACTTTGAAAGTTTAACTTACGAGCTTTTGTAGATAAGGCCTTATCTCTCTTTTCAATGAGCAGGCCAGTGTTAAGGCATCTGTGCAATGCGTCAGTCGCTGTATTGCAGTATGTTGGCCTGCTTCTGTCTAGTGAGGGTTAAATGTGGTTGTAACTATCAGTTGTGCAAGAGCTGATTTCATTACCAGACCTGCTTAACTATTTAGAATGCATAAAATACAGCAAGACGTCATCATTATGAGGCTGCACATAAGTAAGTAATTATCGCTATTCGCTAACCGAACTTTGATCAGGACTTGTTATTATTAGTGTGCCAGTAGGCAAAAATGTGCAATAACATAAACCACTACCTTTCACTCAAAAAGTCTCAAATATGGAAAAACTTTATCACCTTGTGTTAAGTGCTAGGACATTTGTAGTGGAACAGTGGCTTAAAACAGTTAATGCAGGCTTACTGCTTTGCCATATGATTAACTCTCAGATGCTAAAAGCTTTTCAATTTTTGCAGGACCACTGCAGCAGTAGCAGTAAAAATTTCTTTGTTGCTATTAATGCTGTGTGGGATTTGGTTTTGTGTTGAAGCTTTCTATGCCCAGAAATTGCCTATAAGTAAGTACATTTATATATTGTCTAGGTCCAGTGGCAGATTCAAGGGGGGTGGCCCCCCTATTGACTGGATGCATCTTAAAACAATGAAAATTTTGCACCAAAATGCATGACTTTTGTATAAAATTTTCAAAAAAAATTTTTGAGGAGGGGGCACAGCCCCCTTCTCAGACTGCAGCCCCACCCTTCTGTCCCCCCTTATTCCAAAATTCTGGATTCCCCACTGTCTAGGTCCACCGAATTTGAGGCAGGAATAATATTACAGTAATGTAATATTGCATTATGTTTAATGTAATCTCTTCTGACTTCTGGTCCTGGTCCACCAACTGGGGAGTTGAGTAATGAGTATAGCTATGAGGATGCTCCAAGCATTGCACCATTGCACCCAGGCGTCACGGGGCAGCATTCCAGCATGCTCACAGCAGGTGGTTGTTTTTAACTGGCCCAGAGAGGAGGCGGTCAAAGGTGGTGGTGCTAGGTAGTAGCTATGCATAGTACAGTGTGGTCCTCCCTCACCTCAACCACATGTCCCGTAATAGAAATATTTGAAACCTTGATAGCAGCTTTTTGGTGTTTACTTGGTCTGTACGCTGTGCTGCTGCCTGATGCCCATGGTGCTGTCCAGTGTCTGCCTTTCACTGCTACACGTGTCTTCTCTTAAACTACTCTGCTGTACTCCCTTCATTTGTCCGCCATTTGGATTCACTGAAATACGTTTTGAACTGAATTTTTACAGTTACTTACTAATACTGCTCCTGAAATCCTGCTCCAAGAGTTGTGTGAGTAGGCAAAGTGGTGATTGGTAGGGCCCACAGTTTTCCGCAGTAAATTTTGCCAAATTTTGTGGGCCGGTTCGCAAAATTCTTTGGCTCACCATGGCAGAATTGTCCAAATTCTGCAGCTTACCGTGGCCTTTCGTTTGTGCATAAACTAAGCTTTATTCTGTTTAAAAAAACTTCAGTTTTTGGATGCTGGCATTGCGCTCAGTTATGCTAGCAACATACAAAGGAAATTGTCAATTTTTTTTCTTTTTAAAAGTGCAATCTGTCAATTAGTCGCATTGTGTTAATTCACGATTGTGCCGTATGTGATGGTAGTATTAGTAGGGACACAGTTTTAGGCAGTTCAGTTTGATTTTTCTCTGTGATATAGTTAGTCTAAAGCTGATGATCATACAAATCATTGGTCATTTCTTAACTTCTGTAAAATTCCGTGAAATTTCGTGGCAATATCAAAATTCTGCAGAAAAGGGCAAATTCCATGGCTCAGCTTGAAATTCTGCAGCCCGCGGAAAACTGTGGGCCCTAGTGATTGGCGGCCATTCACAGAGTTAAAGTCTGAATTAAATCATGGGCAGTCATGCACTTTGAACTGGACGTGGCTGAGTAACTTTCTGTCAACAGTTCAAATTTTCCAACGTTTCCATTCATCCAATTTTTCTTATCATTAAATTATTAATAAACCTCAGACAAGTCCATGTTTTTGTATTAGGCAATGGGGATGTAAATATAGGTGGTTCTATGTTTGTGTGTTAATTGCTGTTGACAGTTTCGCAAGGCGATTGAGTCGGTGGTGAGTCCGGGAGATCCGCGACGTGCTCTGGACAGTTTCTTGAAGATCGGTGAAGGTTCAACGGGAATCGTATGCACTGCGGTGGATCGTAAGACTGGGCGTAAAGTCGCCGTCAAGCAGATGGATCTGCGCAAACAGCAGCGACGTGAATTGCTTTTCAATGAGGTCCCACTTCCTATACTGCACTGCTAGCTAATCATTTCTTGTCATTCACATACTGAAGAAATATGTTGTCACCATGTGTCAAATGGCAGTGACTATGGTATGGTAATTGCTATAATCTTAGAAGGGGTAATATATGGCTGATGTGGATGATGGTTAAAGTGACGATGACTTTTCATACAGACACAGTCATCTATTCAGAATTGTTCTATTGTTAATTTAAAAAAAAACTGTGTTGGCCCAGTGTCAACAGTGTCTGCTAGAAATTTGACTTTCTGAGCTAAAAATTGCCACATTTCCACACCGGTTACTTCATCCATAAGGAACATTCACACAATTTTATTTTTCTTGCGCCATTTTGTTTTTCATTTTGGAGCCTGTACGGGACAGATGAATCATCAAATTGATTGGATGTAGGGCTGCAGAAGTATTACCTTTCTGGTTTTAACAGCTAATCTGTTTATGCAAAATCTGGTTTTTTTTTGTTCGGCTTGTGGATTGTAAGCTAGGTCAGTTTGCGAAAAAAAATTCTCGTGATATTATAAAGCGGAAAAGGCTGTGATGCCTCCCATGCCTGTGTGTCCAAGTCTCATGGATGACGACACAGTACTTTGTCAGGTGCACTGTTGATGCTAAATGTAGGTGGTTATAATGCGAGACTACCATCATCCGAACATCGTGGACATGTACGACAGTTTCCTGGTCGGAGATGAGTTGTGGGTCGTGATGGAATACCTGCAGGGAGGTGCTCTGACGGACATTGTCACTCACTCAAGGTCGGTTCTGAAACTCCTGCCATTAGAAACTTGTCTTTGAATGTCCTGATATAAGCAGATTTCTCTTGAGAATTTTGAAAAATCTTAACAAAATTTTAAAAAAAATACTTGGTAGAAATAATGATAGATGTGACATTCTGGTATTCCAGTAATCTGGTCATATTGCAAGCCTTCGAGTTGTCATAGTCTTCAGTTAAGGAAATGTCAATTTCATAAGTTTTTTGGTGGCGCAAGAAGAAAGAGACTGGATTTTATTGGTGCTCTGGATTCATTTGTGGTTTCTTGATCATCCCAGATTCTTTGCCATTATGAGATGGCGTAAACTGAGACTCCATGGTGGCAGCACCATTCTCAACAGGGGTTTGAGAATCTCGGTCACTTCTAGTTATTATTATTACAAAATTTGCAGAATGCACCTAGATTAATACGTCAAATAACGTTTACATTGCAGAATGAATGAGCAGCAGATAGCAACAGTCTGCAAAGCATGTCTGCAGGCGCTCGCTTTTCTCCATTCCAACGGCATCATACACAGAGATATCAAGTCCGACTCTATTCTGCTCTCCGCTGATGGAAAGGTATACTCAGATCTCTTACTCTCTACCCCTGTCCTCCATTAGACAGCATCCTGACATTAATGACTGTCTGGAGAATAACAGGGAAGATTACATTCACATATGCACATTTAAATGGAGAGTTCTTACAATTTTAGGTTTAGGTTTAGGTTTAGCTCACTTTTGTGTTTTTGTACAGGTTAGAGTTTGTGTTTCATTAATGTAAAGGTTAAACTTTCCATTCTATTATCATGTTTATGTGCAAGTTTGCCTGAATAGGCCGTCTCCGAAATGATGTACATGGTGTTTCATAAAAAAAACCCTATTTTTTCATAATTTACTCAAATTATGAGCTATTTACATGAATTTTTTTTCCAGTTGTAGCTGAAGAAATACTAATTCGAAATATTTGACACATTATAATGTCAGTGTTACATCACGACTAGCAAAGAATATTTAATCAACTGCCATGTTTTGTTAAAACATTTCAAATTACTATTTATTCAGCTGCAACTGGTAAAAATTTCATGCAAATTGCTCATCATTTGAGTGAATTATGAAAAAAAACAAAAAGGGGTTTTTTATGAAACACCGTGTATTATCTCACGTATTAATGCTGATGATAAAAGGGTAGAGAAACAAAAAAGAAAAAAAAGATGATGATGATGATGATGATATATACTGTGTCGGGTGGGACGTTAAACCCTACTCACTCACTCTTACTCTCTGTCTCTTTCTGTATTATTCTGCACTATAGATCTTACTTGTTTGTCCATCTGTAATGAAATTTGACACATTTTTAGCTACAGCATAGGTAGTCTTTCAGTTAATAATTCATTTGGCAGAGAGCAGAACGGAGTTAATATAGCTTTTATTACCAACTTTGTCAGTTGATAATATTATGCTGCTTGTTGATTATGGTCTTACATGAATGTTCCCTGCTTTGAAGTCAGCCAAGCAGGCTGGTACTCAGTTTACCTAATCCACAGGAATGAAAGACTGGGTTGGCCTTGGTCTTTGGTTATAGGCTACACCCACGTGGTTCAGCTGTCTGCCAACAGTCACCTATCCACGTGGTAACTGCCTGATAGTGGCCCGACCAGGAATTGAATCCATGAGTGGCCACAATGGCTTTGTTCTTGATTTGACGTCCCACTGTTTTGCCTTGGTGGCATGGTGATAGAGCCGCTGTAGTATTTGTGAAGTGCCGTGCAGAATTGCATGATGCGTTGTAGGTGAAACTGTCAGATTTTGGTTTCTGTGCACAAGTGACGTCCGAGTTACCGAAGCGCAAGTCGTTGGTTGGCACTCCGTACTGGATGGCTCCAGAAGTCATCTCAAGACTTCCATACAATCAGGCGGTAAGTTCAGACATGTCTTGTGTTTTGAGTATTGTACAACATATGATATAGGAAAGTTTTATAAGCTCATTAGGTTATTCCTGTTTTGATGTTCTCTGTTGAGCAACGTGAGTTTCAAGTTGGTAATAAAGGCAACGTGAGCCTTTCATTCTGTAAAGACTCGAGCTCATCAGTTGTTAGAAGTTTGCTTTGAGGTAGCCATTTTAATGTCATTGAGTGTAGAACTTCTTCCATTGGGGAAGAGCGTTATATTCGCGTATGGTTGTTTTTTTTTCAGCTGTTTCCACACACCTGTTCTGGAATAATTGGCTAGTTGAGCAAAGATATTTGTGCACTGATGTTTGATGTGACAATTACATGTCGGTTAATACTTTCAGTCAGAATTTTTTAAAACCACATTATGCATCTTGCTTGTGCATCCATCTAGTGTACATCTGTTTCATACGAGCTTCTTGCTCAAAAACAAACCACGTAGAAAATCAAACTTGATGTGAATGTTCCCAAGGTAGGAGTTAGCATTGCGCAATTTTTTGTTTAAAAGGTCGAAAGTCAATTTTACTAGATGTCAAAAAACTAAAAGATGATGCTTGTATTGTATAATCATGGCTTGGGAGATAATCATATTTGCTGTCTGTGCGTGGGGCACTTGCCAACTGGCCCGGACGGCTGCATATCATGCCAGCACTGGTTGAGGTGGTACATGATGTGATGTGGTGTCAGGTGGATGTGTGGTCGATGGGAATCATGGTGATGGAGATGGTGGATGGCGAGCCACCGTTCTTCAATGAGCCTCCACTACAGGCGATGAGACGAGTGCGTGACATGCCTCCGCCACGACTCAAGAACACTCATCGAGTTCGTATATTAGATGTTTAATATCTGGAATTTTTATATCATTTGCTTTGCATGGCAGCATTGGTAGCGGGTTAGTGTAATGGTTAATACGTTGTCTTTGATCACTGAAGTTAATCAGTGTGGTTAGTAGTTAGATGGTTGATCGTTAGCTAAGGGGTATACCATCTGGGTATGTAACCAGCCACTGAGGTCAACTCTGTCTGGTCATCCTATCGTGGATAGGCACAATGATTATCAGTAAAATATTGCACATAAATGAGTACACCGTGCAATGCTATACCTCTGTAGCCGAGGTCTTGCAGTGAAAGTTGGTGTTGTTGCCATATGGGCCTTATGCCTTATGGCTTGATAAGTGCTTTATGCTTTAACTGGCTTTGTTGTGCTTTACTAATTATTTTTGTTAGGTTCAGCGATTTCTCCGACTTATGTTGGAAATGTTGTGTTTGGTGACCAGGTGTCGCCACGCCTGCAGGGCTTCCTCGACAGAATGCTGGTGCGAGACTTGATGCAGCGTGCGACGGCCTTTGAGCTGCTGCAGCATCCGTTTCTGCGCCAGGCCGGCCCTTATGACTGTCTCATACCCCTCATGAGAACTTATGCCGACAAGCCTTAGTGACCGATTACATTCACTCCACTCGATTTTATCTACCAACCTGCACAGTATCCATACTAGTGGTGACTCGGTATATTGAAAATATCGATATATCGTTTTCGATATCGATATATCATATCGTATCATATCGTTAAAACAATATCGAATTTTTCGACATATAACAATATTTTTTTTGTATATTACGATATTTTCGATGTATCACGATATTTTATGCGAGACGTTTGTATTTTTATTACTACATTACCAAAATAACGAGAGTAAATGGAGAAAACTACAAACTAACCAAAGCAAACTAACTCTAGTGTCATAATTTAATGACACTTACAACAGTCTATAGTTAATTTGTAAGTTCACTGACCTGTTTTAGTATCTACGTAAAGCAAACTGCCTTGCTGAACGTTCACGTGTTGCTTTTGTGCTTGCATAAGATTTACATACTTATCATTTAAAGAAAACTGATATCGATATCGTGATATTTTCAAAATATCGTATTGATATCGTATCAGAATTGAAATCCTGATACTAAATCATCACTAATTCATACAGAAATGCTCGTCGGAATATTGTACAGTTGTTGTTTGTTCAACTGTACTACGATATTTTAGAATAATTTCTCTGTAGTTATAATGATGACTTGTTGTCTCAACTTATTTTGAAATTAAGATATCGAGTCATATGCTGCGTGGTATTCATCTGATTTCATATCCATGGTTTTATTGAAGTACTGTTTCTAATCAATTTTATATGATCTCTGACTACACAAAATATCACAATTATGTCCATCCATTTGAAAATGTTATAAATTTTCATCTATGATAATCCATGCAAACATATTCCTTCGTTTTTTGTCATTTATTTATTTAAATACCTGTACACGCACTCGTGCACAGATCCACAATTATTGTTTGCTTAATCAGCATTTTTTTCAGATTTGCTGTAGTAAGTGATACTGTTCGACAATTGTGGTTTCAATATTTGCTATATTTTTTCATATCCATATGATACTGTGCATCTACTCCTATTGACTATGACCAAGGAGTAATTTGCTGAATGGCTTCTGTCACTGTGGAAGGCCTGTACTGCTGGCGCATCAAAACTGTATGAATATATCTTCTTGTACATAATATAACCAAATGTATGATGCTTGCATAGGACATGGCTGCATCTGCGTCTGTTAAACTGTTTATGTACACATGCTATTGGAAACTGAGCAGTGATTTTTGGCAATTTTCCGTAGTTACCAATAGTGCCGGGTTCCTCCAATAAGTATCTGTATGTCAACAGTTTGCACAGAATTTGGCTCCTGGGTCACATTTAGCACATGCCGAATTGACATTGCCCACAGCATATGGAAATAAAATGACAAAAGTAAACTCATCGGTGATTCACAGCATTTTTGAACTGCTGATAACTTAATGTGGTCCCAAAGTCACTGCAGATCAGACCAGGCCCGTCGAGAGCCACAGCGGGGCCCAGAGAAACATTCTTGCAGGGCCCCCTCCAAACATTGCATTGCAGCCCCGCTGGGGAGGAAATTTTTGAATACTTTTAATTAGAATGGCACATTCCATGGTGTACTTTTTATTTTTTAGTGATGGCAGGGCCCCCTAAACGTCATGGGGCCTGGGGTAACTAACCTCCCTACCCTGCCCTCTTGACGGGCCTGGATCAGACCAGTGCAAAATACTGTTATCGTTAATGACAAAAAACAGCAGATATCGAGTGCAGTGCTGGGTTCTCGGTCAAAATTGAAGATATACATCACTTGAAACCAATGTTTAACAAGAAATTTGAGCTAAGGCTCACGAGACGCGCGAAAGCCTATAGCAGTTCCTGCCCGCAGGCAGTCACCCATCGCAGTACTAACCGGGCCCGGCGTAGAGTAACTTCGTTTCAGCCGAAATGTGTTACCAACAACACCACGCCACCAACGCCAGTACCGTGGCACCACCTTGTGAATGATTTTGTGTCGCAGCCCGAAATTGCCCGAAAAATCCATAAATCCCTATTTTGGCGTTCAAGGTCATTAAATTCGGCGCCAATCGAAAGCCAGTATACGATTTCTTATTAGTGATTAATAGTAACCTAGGCCTTATCTCGCACTGTTACTGAGATACAGCAACTTATTGGCCGAAAATCGCAAATTTTGACCACCCTCCTCTCATTTAGGGCCCTCATTCGGGGTGACCCCCTTCGAATTTATGGAAAAGCTTTACGGTTCCTGAAACTAGAGTCTTCCAGGCAGCCAACGGTGAAGATTTGGTGATTCTAGCTTGCACCGTTTTTACTGATCCACCCCTGTGTCAGACGAACAGACAGACGGACAGTATTGCGATGGCTAAGACGCGCTGAAAGCAGAGCTGCTTTCACGCCTAAAAAGTCCAAGAACCAAGTAAGACGGTAAGTAAATAATTTATAATGCATAAAGTTTCATCCGTCGTATTTTTGGCATTTCTGTGCCGGTTGCGGTCCGAATGACAACACACCTTGGGCCTGCTGGTTGGACACTGTGCATACTGATTCAGATGCTGAACTGTTGCATTGGTATGTCCTGCTGTGGGTTTATGACCGCATATAATAACCTTGGCTGAAAACTGTTGCACATAGCTGCCGCAGGAAAACTTTTGGGGACTTTGTATGCCGCCCTACCAGCAGTATCACTTCATTGAAGTATTGATGCAAGTGTATTATAGTTTTTATTGGTTAAGATATTTGAATATAAATTGGAAGTGCTGAGGTATGTGAACTCTCGATGTTAGTTTTATTGTGAACTGTATATCTTGTGTGTACTATTGTGTATAAGGTCCTTTCTTTGCTTTTGGTATCTGGTAAGAGATTGGCTGTAGTAAATAGTGTTGTACTACACATAGGTCTGATTGTCAGCTGTAAGGTGTAAATATATGTTAAATTATTTTCGTGGCTGTTATGATGATTTGCAGCAATTGTTAACTAGTTTTGTGCATTGCAGATAATCGTGTTTCGACGGTAACTTTTTTTATATATTCTATTCATTCTTAGGTTAGATAATTCGATTTTGATTGTTATATAGTTTTAGTAAATGCCGTTGTATTTTTGTAACCATATCATTCTCTCATGATTAATTAATTTCATGTTTTGTTCTTGGTGTTTCTGATTGTTTTATGCATACATGCATATTTTCTATTCTGATGCAGAGTAGTTAATGGTTTTTCTTATGTCATTAACTATTTTGACAATTTCCAGTAGTAAGTCAATAATTTTTGCATGACTCTTCGTGTTTTAAGAATTTCAGTTGGTTAATCAAATACTTTGATTGTTAAATACCATAGTTTAACTTCGATCACTGTGTGGTATTTGTCATTAGTGAATGATGCAAAGATCCTGTTAGTTTTTTACTGGATACTAATAAAAAGCTATTTCTGCATTTCCGTAGCACACCTAATGTGGTGAGAAAAACAAAAAACAGAGATTTTCAAAACGTCAGCACCATATGGGACATAACCATTGATGAGCATGGTGATGAGTCAGTGAGTCTGAGATGGTTTGTTATAAAAAAATAAATGTCCAGTGCCTGAAACTCAATGGCACAAGGCAAATCTGGTGGGAATTTTTGCATGTTTAGCACTCTGTTCTGAAACTGTACAATTGCACTGTCATGGCTGGTCTTTTTCGTAGACTTTAGTAAAATAATTCAAAGACCATCCCCTCCCTAGAAAAAAGTAAATGGGGGGGGGGCAGTGTCCTCTCCCCAGTACATCTGAGGCAGTTGATGTTGATTGTTGCATTCTTTAATGAAGGATTTCTGCAGGAACCGAGTGATTTGCAGAGGACTTGGCATTTGGTGTGCTTTATTGTAGCTGATGGTAGTGATTAGAAAGATTAATATGTACAGTAATAGTTATAATTTGTGTGTATATGATGTCACATCATATTGAAATTGTCATTTTCATATCATTGGAAGCTTGCATGCAGTTGAATATCTCTATAGATTTGCAGAGTGGTATGGCTGTTTGATGAGAAATATTTTAGGCCCACAGTGTCGTACTCATCGTCTAATACAGGACTGCACTGATTGAGCAAATTTCTCTTGTCTGCTATATACACTGGTCACATTTTTGCATGATGGTGTGATTTTTGATTTTGCAGGTTTTTAAAGCACTGTTTTTAGTATTTGAAAATGTGGCAGTAGCTATAACACCTAAACCATGTAAAAAACAGCATACTTTGTACATAAGTGTGCTATTTGTGTTTTGCATGTGCCACTTAATGGACGTGTCATCTTGCATATTGTTTTAACTCATTTTTGTATGAATTTGCATTATCATCCATATTTTTGAACATGGGTATTGTTTATATAAAAATATATTAGTTCATAGAGCTCATAAATATTCTGTTGCTTCATCTATTTATTTTGTGTATCAGCATCGAACTATACCGACATATCATGCCACTGATAGGTTATTTTTTTAACTAAGGTGAATAATTTGAATCAGAATTTGTTGTGAATCTAGCAGTTAAAGCGGGCAAGAACTCAATTCTGAGGCTCCGTAGTTGGCTATAAAACTGTTGTTGACCATTCTGGGGCTCCCATTTTTCATTATTGGATTAGAAATTGAAATAAATTTATGGAGTTAATTGTTCCAGAAATTAGTGTTACCGTGTTAAAATGGTGCATGTTGTAACTTTGAATTTCCACCGTTGTTTTTAATGAAGTCACTAGCACCATTTTGCAAGAAGCTCTGCTAACTCAGAAACTGTCTATTCTGTCCAAGACGATATTGTTTTGAAAGTTATTTGGTTTCATCAACCACGATCACAGTCGAAAGCTCATAAGATGTGATTAACAGAGCTACACAAGGGTTGACTGTCAAATTGTCCGAATATACTTCCATTTAACTCCCATTTCACACTTCTTAGAAATCTCTTCCCATGACTTCAGTAATCTGCATCTTTACTGAGCTTAACAAAATAAAAACACGTGATGGACTTTAGATTTGCTTTACACGTAACCATTTCTATTTGCTACAAAAGGCGTTTGGCTTTTTAGGAATAAGAGAATAAGGGAAGCAAAGGGAAGAGTAGCACTTGCTAAAAAGTCCCCCTATTTTAGACCCAATGTGCACCTGTGCTTGAAATCTAAGATTTCTGGGTGTTTTATATATTTTTTTATTTAGTAGTGTATGTTTGTTCATTGCTAGCAGCAAATGAATCATATAATTGTGCTTTAAGCTTAACAGCTGACAGCATAAGACTGAGATGGCAGGCAGCAGTTGTTCTTTAGTCGTATTCATTCAAATATATGTATCATGGTTTTAGCTTGATGTGGTTTTTCTGTTACTTATTTCTTGGTGATGAGAACTAATCACTGTGACAACTGTTGCTGGTATTGTTTTACGACGTAAGATATATCAGTATGGATTTCTTTGGACTTGCTAATAGCAAGGAAAGATGTTGGCACTGAATGCTGTCAGTGAGCAGTTTATTGATTTTTGACGTTTGATGACCTTGAATTTTGAACTCAAAATTGACACACATTTTTGGTTTTTACGTATTTGTTTTTGAGTTAGAAGCCTGCACTTGACAGACAGGTGGACACCGTGAGTAATGTCGCCTGCAGGACATCCGGGTGATAAGTAATAATAATAAGTACTGTAATACTGTAATAATAATAGCAATAATAATACCACAACCACTGTCAAATGCAGAACAACTCATTTTTCCACCTTGAAGTCAGGGCAGTTATTAGCTTTTGGCATGCATAAGAACATGTTTTGAATCAATTTATGTATTTTATCTAACAGCACAGATCACTGAGAACACTATAGTAAGTCCAGTCTACGTAAAAACTACACAACAGAATGCTGCAAAAAAAATGGCAAGCAGAAAATCGTGAGCCATACAAAGCATAGCACACTGATGGCCTTTAACTCAGTGAATGACAATCAGCAGCAGAGATGCACGGATTCTGAAATTTTTGATGTCAGTCTGTGTCCGCATTGAATAGTCCTAGGCCTCTATTCATTAGTATGTAAGGTAGGCCACTATGCCTAGGCTTATACCAAATTACAGTTTACCCGCTGCAGTGCTACCATGATACGCAAATCAATTTCTGTTTTTAACTTTTATTTGGAACAAATACACTCGCCACAAAACAAGATCCGCATCAGTCCGTGTCTGCAAATTTCGTCACAGAACAGGATCCGCGTCAGTCTGCGTCCACAAAAAATCGTGCGGATCTGTGTCCACGGACAGTGACGGACTAACATGCCCTCAGTCCGCACACCTCTGATCAGCAGTCATCAAGTAACTCAACATAACAGTCTGTCGCGCACTACCAAAACAACGTATGGTACATTCCAACAGGGGCATCTGTGCCTTGTAAACGTTAAGGCAAAAGCTCCATAGTTAGAGTAAGTGTAAAGGTTTTTAAGCCCTCTGATAGGGGATGTCTATCAGAATACGCAAGGAACAAAGCTGCACCAACTTCTCTAGCTTGCTACAAAATGTTTTTCCACACCAAGAATCTTCAAAATTGATGGCAGCTGTGCCTCCTAGCGCGTTAAATTTACGGAAAAAGCTCTCTAACAAAAGGGGGGAAAGATAAGAAACTAGGGAAAGGGGAGGGGAAATAAAAAAGGACAAGTAGACAGGGTGGATGGGAATTTGCTCCAATGGTTCAGAGCAAGATAGGCATCCCTTTAGGCTGTATTCTAATGCATAACACTGATGTGCTGCAACAGAGGGTCAGTTGCTGCCAATGTGAAAGGTGTCTAACAACCATATGTTACTCCACGTCTAAGTCAAATATCACAGAATTCTCAAACTCGATGGCACACTTGGGCTTCGATGATGTAGTGACATCACGGGTTGGGTCGGACCAGCTGAGCATGGTGTTTGGTCTGCTGGACTGGTCCTCAAGGTTCTGGTTTGGCTCTGTTTTGCTGCCACCAGCAGACTCTGCTGCCGGATTAGCATCACCGGTGGCAGCAACATCCTCCAGGGGCATATCCACGGCAATCTGCTTAGCTTCCAACTCGTATCTCATGTCCCGGACCTTGCATTCAGTGTTGGAAGACACAGCATCAGGCATATGACTGTGGTTAATGTTTGAGTCAGATGTAGCGACAGCCACCGGATCATCAGAGTTGGAGACGGGTGGAACTGTGGTGTCGGCAGTAGCACTGTCGGCATTGTCAGCATAACTTTGATCTATACCACCTGTGTCAGCTAGCGTCACAGTGTCAGTTGCACAGGTGACACTGTCGTCACACATGTAGGATTTTTTCTCTTGCGAATATTGCTGAATCTTTTCAACAACTGCTGCTGAGTGACTTCTTAAGTCAGTCGGTGTCATGGCATGACAGTCCGTGTCACAGCTAGTAGTAGTGTCGACGTCAGTGACGGTGACCTCAGCTGTAATTCTGCACTCGTTATCGCTGCTGCTGCTGCTGCTGTCTCTGTCATCACCAAGATCACCAACAGCTGGCTCAGCTTCACAGCCGCTGTCTGCCTGCATTTGCACAGTTATCATCATCTCATTACAATGTGGCTACTGGCTGCCATTGATGCATTTAGTGAACGATTTGAAAGAATACGTCAGTCAGATCTGTCTCTTTATGTAGGCCTCCGTCCATCATAATTTGCATAAAATTTAACAGATGAAAACTCTCAGCATGGTCTTGCAAATCGTGCAAATTTTGGGCTGTCAGAAAATTGTCAGAAACTTTTGCTTCTTGTCTGAAAATTTTCAACTAAAAATGCTCAATTTGTGGCTGAAAAGACCCCATTTTTGGAAAACTAAGGGGCAAAATTGAGAGACCAGTGATGTAAACAAGACTTTTATTTCAATAAAATGACTTTCTCCAGACCAAAGTTTTTCGTGCAGCATCAACTGTTTTAATCTATTAATGTTACTCACTGATTAACAATTTTCTTCAAAGTACATACAGTATAATTTAGAGCTGTCACAGTTGATGCGTTAATTAACGCGTTAATGCGTTAATAAATGACGCGCGTTAAAAAAATTAACGCACGTTACAAAAATTAACGCACATGTGTAAATTTGTTTCATTCAGTTACTAAATTCTGTGCAGCAAAAGTTTGGATATTCCATTAAACTGCGGTTATATGACAATCGAATGAAATCAAGTAACTAAACTAGTTTTCGTTTCATCACTACTGTAAATAACTCGCCACTGGCTGAGGACTATCATCAGCAGT
>Ga0209671_1000556_pt1 | contig 25758 bp, 10 predicted proteins | sample WorMetHERISLAND2_2_FD_187401 | JGI IMG/M metagenome (GOLD analysis project Ga0209671, IMG submission 187401) | Marine gutless worms symbiont microbial communities from Max Planck institute for Marine Microbiology, Germany - Olavius geniculatus... | ecosystem: Host-associated > Annelida >... | reverse complement strand
CCCTTTACATTTATACCGTAAAACGAATAAACAGTTACTTTTTCTTTTTCTTGCTCCGTTCATGACATATTTTACAAAATTTGACCATTTCATCTTGTCTATCGCCAATCCGTACAGTGCCAATATCCTTGAACAGTTACAGCAAGCCAAGTCTGTGCATGTGTATGAGTGAAGATTCAGACGCTGATAGACGTACAGACTGTGGAGTGGACGGACCTGATAGGGCGACAGATGACCGAGCAGTACAGTCTATCACGTCAACATCTTCAGAATCAGCTGCAACTGTTGAGCACTCTGACGCAAGGCATCCAGCAGCAGCAACTCGCTGACCTTCAACTCAAACACCAGCGGTACATTACAAACGCGCCTTAAGACTGTTATACTCTAGTTCTGCATTGAGTCGACGGTAAAATGGTAAAATATGCATAATATGATGCATAATTATGATATGATACACTATTTTACTTTTGCCCGGTTTTTGTTACTGGGCGTTAGTCGATTGCATCACCATGGTTAAATTGGCAGTTTTCGAGGCAGTCTTGCCTCATCCGGCTTATCTGCTGTAATCGTGCATGTAACGTTTCTGATAATGTTTAAACAACGTATCAAACTGTAACAACCATTACGTGCTGACTTGTTGAAGCGTTGTGATGGACAGCGAGAACAAGGAGTTGAAGACGAAACAAGCGAAACAGTCAGTCGATTCTGTCAAGTCGATCGCTTTGACCATCAAAAACCGAGCCGAGAGAGACAGGTGAACAGTGAACTTCAGTGAATAACAATGATGCAAAATATCTCGCAGTGTCCTTGCGTTGCATGTAATAGGCTAACTGTATCTTGTTGTGTGGACGGGGACGACGGGACGTACGTAATACGTACGCAAAAAATCGACCTAATTAAGCGTACTCTAAGTGCTAAGCTCGTCTTAGCTATCATAGAGGCGTCCGTCTCTCTGTCTGTCCGTCACACTCCGCAAGTCTATTAAAACCGTGCAAGCTAGGATCACGATCTTCACCGTGAGCTGCTTAGCATGAAGTAGGAAACAGGCGTAAATTTGTGAAGCCTGTCTCTTTCAAGCCGCATTATCCGTCTCTATAAGCGTTCAGCTGCAATCGTAATCATCATGGTTAAATTGTAATAACAACAGTACTGTCTGTTATTTTTCCACGTGTCGAAATTTTAGTCTTAGTTGAAGTCTTATAGTGTACTAATTGTAGTCTTTTATCTACTTTTGCTAAAGTGCCAACACACTGCCAATCAATAAACATTGTGTTAATAGTACCGACGTAGGCCTATGAGACTTAATTGTACTGCATTGTGTATGAGTTTCTGTATGTCCATGGCACAGACTTCACATTACGAATTTGCGTACAACTTGTGAAAGCGCTATTGCAAAAAGCTTGCCAGTGAACAGAGTAGGCTACGTGGCGTGGCTGCTTTGCAGAAGAATACGTGAAGTGAATGAAAACAATACAAAGAAATTTATCGAAGAACGCAAGAGACAAGCAATCCTTCAGTCTCGTCAGATTGAAGCGACCAGGAAGACTCACCAGGAACAGCTGGCCAAACTCACCAAAACTCTCGACTGGGTAACATTGATATTATCTTTTGTAGCTTACAATAAAATACGCGCGGAATTCGCTTTTAAAGACATTAATCGAATCTGAGAAATAAAACTTAAAATGTTAACTTAGGCGTAACTCTTTTCTTTCACTCTCTTCCATCAAGAAAATAAAAATCAGGCTGCTATTAGACGTCTCCATTTGACTCTGTCGTGCACCATGGCCATCGCTTCGCCAGATTGCACGTTTCCTAGGCATGGGCCTCTAGGGCTACAAATACACTAGTGAAATAGCCCTAGTAATGCTGCTGATAATTAAAATATTTATATCACAATAATACGATAATGTACAATTAACAATACGCCGAGCTGCATTTTTGTTATATTAATTGCAGGAAATAGAATTACTGGACATGGGCAATGAGGAAGACAAACTAGCTCACAAGCTACAAACGCTCGTCTGATTATCCTAATTAATGACCGTTATGTTACCTTGCATATTCATACTATTAGAAACTTTATGCCTATATGGTAATTTCGCACTTGTCCACTAGACAAATTATTGTTTAGCACGGTCTTGTATGTATAAAATTTATGATACCATGCATATAGTTCTAAGTTGTATTGGACAATCAAGCAGCTGCTGTCTTCAGTGGCACTTCAATTGTTGTACCTACACATTGCACACTGGTTCAGTGTTTTATTCACTCGATGTCTTGTTCTGTTGTCACAAATAAACGTGCAATGCTTTACACCAGCATGTTAACTGTAGATGTTGCATCTGTTGCAGATGATAAAGAATAAAAGAAAGTTGTCGCAATTCACTGAACTCACCAATAACTTGAATGACATCATATTAAGTACTCACGTATACAGAGAAAAAAGATGCTATTTTTACTCAGCAGTCACATGACTCAAAAAACAACGAACAAGATAGCCATAGACCCTAAACAAGACAGTCAAGCAACGACTGACACTTGTAGCCAGAGGAAGCAGCAATCGTAAATAGTCATTTACAAATGAATGACATATGTATTACAAACACGATTTTACAACAGCAAAAACGACGTCTAAAAATACACAAATATTTTAATAACTCGTCACTTGAACAATAAGATTAAGAACACAGCGTACTTGAAACCATAGTGCTAGTTCGCATAATTAATGCTAAACACACTACGTAAAAACAAGGCAGTCAAAAGTAAGTGAAGCAGTGAAACGTTATATAATCCAACATAAAAATAGCCAAAGTTGAAGCAAATAGTAAAATATAATAGGGGACCTACAATTTTACACATCTTAACTCGTACAAGACACACACACAGCAGCTGTAAGAACTATACATAATACAATATGGAAATGTGTGAATTGCACACAGAAAAAACATGATTTCGGTTGAAGCTTTTTCTCTGCAAGCTGACTTATACATGATCAAAAGCAAACGTAAATTGAGCAATTTTCAACAACTGCATTCAACGGGGCTTGCTGAAACCCTTGGAAAACCAGATAAAATTCTCACACAACTTATCCAGAATTAACTACCGTGGTAATATTTAATGAGGAAGACAAACTGGCATGAAAATAATGCATGTTTGATCATCTTGCTATAGCATAATTGTTCCTAGGATGTCTAAAATACATCAAATACGTTTTCAGTCACACCCGGGTTTACAGACCAAAAACCAACAACTGTTCACAACCCACCTTCAAGAACCACACTTCGCAAAGGTTTGACTGCTTTCTCGAATGAAGTGTGCAATCCTGCTTGCTTAATGCTTCACATGATAAACCCTGTAATACACAGGGAAAGTATACCATGCGTTTAGTTTAGACGTTCAACAGAAAGTTAATATAAGAATGAAGAAAAGCATGCATTCTATGTAACAGCTACATAAATGAATAGTGATCGAATCAAGCAGCTGATAATGTTAAGTCTGCATAATCTAAGTAGTCTGAGGGCATGTCACGTCATAAAACTTTGTGATATATCGACAATCGACATCGGTGACACTTTGCACAATATGAGATCATATACACAGACAACAACCATATGAAATGTTGAGAAAATTCCCAGTATAAATATACACGAATTTTGTAATTCTGTGAAGTGTGTGATTCACTGATACAACAGGAAATCTTACAAAAAATCTCTCACTGTGATAACGTCATCGAAAACCATACAAAATGAACTAATGACTATGAAATATACACATTTCCAATAAGTTGTCTTCAACTTCAAGTCTAATAACTCTGCTTGCGTAGCCAAGTCTCGATAGACAAGATTTAGTTCATGGTCACGTGCATTTGTCAATGGTTTGGTGTAGTAGTTAATGCACTGGTTTCTATCAATGACGTTGCTCTACACCGTGCCCGGTTACTACAGGGTGGTCCAAAAAAATGGCACAAAGTTTATGGCACCATAATTTTGCAACCGTACATCACAGAGTCATGCGGTTTTTGTGGTTTTTTGGACCACCCTGTACTTGGATGGGTGACCGCCTCAGCATGTAAGCAAACAATCAAATTAACTCAGCCTTTCATTGCTCCAGCTACCAGCCTGCTTGAACAGAGGGAAGGCAGGGCATGTTCTCCTGTGTCCGGTGGCAGGCAACACTGAGTGATCCTGTACGGCAGGTGACGCTCCGTAGTCCATAGCTCTGTGATTAGGTTCCTGTGAATAACTATACACCTTCAGCCTTTTAATGGCACGTGTTCCTTTTCTGCGTTGGACGTGACGTTATCAGTGGCGTTGTTTGAGGTGGCCGTTGAGTCTGCTGCCGTGCTACTTGCCTCAGCAGTATGGCATCCAGCCACCAGACAGCGGCCCCGACCCCGACCGTCAGCCTTTAATCTCGCGTCAAACGGCCTCAGCTGGGTGAAGTTACCGCGAGGACCGGCAACGAACAGCAGAGCCTGGAAGAAGAATGTAGCAAAGAACCAGCTGACACCGACGAGGATCATCAGAAACATCCCGATCTGACAGTATGCGAGGATAGTCGACGGCGTGATGCACAAACCGACCACGAATGTCGTGACGGCCGACATGGCAACGGGTGACGAAACCACACGAGCAGCGGTCTTGACACGAACTTGTCGACTGGTCTGAGATGCAGCCAGGCAGTACGCAACTGCGTGGTGCAACACGAAGTCAACTGACAGCCCGGCAGCCACGGACACCGTCAGTGATTCCACGACGTTCAACCGCCAGCCGAGACACACGAGAGCCGCTACAGTGACGCAGATTGACATCAGAACGGTAAGCATGGCGTACACTGTCACTAGCAGATTGAGTGTCACCAACAGTGCCACACAAGCCGCCACCACCACCGCTAGACCCGTCGACAGCGGGATAACCGACGCCAACGAGTATTGAAGGTCGTAGAAATCCAGATAGCTCACGAAAAACCCGCGTCGCAGACCGTCCGGAGCGGAATGCAATGCTTCTTCCACGTGAGCATTCATCGTTGAATAGAAGCTGCCAATGCTGGAATAGTTCAGCGAGAAAGGCTCCGTGCTTAGAAATTCGACGATCACTGCAACAAACCTGCCTGTGGTTTTATCGAACCTGAGCCCGGCGTCGCGACTAGATGAAAACAGCGCGGAGGATTTCACCAGTGACGGCGCATACTGACGGATGCACTGGTGAAACACGGAGCTGTTATACGGCTGACGATCGCGCCGCTCCCGACAGCAAGGTCGCAGAGACCGGCCGTCGACGTCGCGGCAACCTCGGCGCATGTAGCGCTCGAAGTTCTCCAGGAAGCAGTTGTTCAGCTGCATGCCTGGCTCCAGCCGGTAGTAGAGAGTCTGACGCAGGCCACGACAGAACGACAGCAGAAAGTGTCGGGCCGAACGAGTACCCACTTCAAAATGCTCATCGTACTTCAGCATGCCACGGTCCAGGGGATCCATTCGATCCAAGTCACTGGATGGTCGGATGCCCCACACAACAGTCAGAGGCATCAGAGGAACACCCAAGCCAGACGACCGTGAAAACCAAAACTGAGATTTCATGCGGAGATCATAAACTTCCATCGGATGATCGGCTGCAAAGAGCTGAAACTCATTGGAAGTCGGCAACTGCAGCTTGGGATAAACAAATATAGCCACTGCAGCGAGCACACCGAGAATGCCACAGATTGGCACGATAACATAACGTAGCCGGTCGACAAAACTCGGCACTATGCAAGCGATGAAATAATTAGCACGACAAGAAACAGCATCAGCATAGCGTCCAAGCTTTGAAAAGCGAGCACACCAAGCAGAAAAATGAGAAGACAATCCACGAGCACTAAGCAGCAAAATGGCTGGCATTGCAACTGCCAAGATGACAAAATGACAGGTGACGGCAAGGCCGGCAAAAACACCGAAGCATCGCAAGACAATAACGTTACTGGTAGCACCACCCGTGAAGAACGCCGCAGCTGTTGTGGCACTACTCGCAAGTGCTGATGGTGTTGCCCGACATATGACTGTCTTTGCCAGCTGATCGGTGGTCATAGTGTCCTTCTCATGCTTTGCCTGGCGCCACACGGACATATACACAAACACATCGTCAACACCGATCCCAACAAGAACGACCACTGCAAGCAGGTTCATGAATGGGAAAAAGCTAACCCGCAGCACAACGCCGTAGATAAAATATGCAACGACGATGGCAAAGAATATAAAACTGAACGCCGAGAGAGCAACAAACAGAGAACGAGTGTACAGACAGACGGCAACGGTGACACTGGCCGAGGCAAGGCAGAACCAGATCAAGTCAGACACAAGATACTGGTCAAAGACGTCGTGCTTGACACCAAAATCCATCGCTACAATGCCGGTAAGATCGTCTCTGATACTACCACTGCGTTCCACGGCATCGTACAACTTGTGAGCACCAACCCCTCGCGCTACAGGCAGAAAGCTGACGACGTACTTCAGTGTCGAAGAGTCGTGAAGAAAAGCCACGTCAACAACGTGAGAGAACAGGTGATAAAAAGCAGCGGCGTGAGATCGGCAGTACTGCGGCACCGAGGCACAGTGCACGGATGTGGAGACATCAGCATCCCAACACGCTGCTGGAATACTCATATCTGTATGAAAGACTGCTGAACATCGCTTCATCGTCTCCAGCACAGCAGCAACATCTTGATCACTCACGGCTTGGCAGTTTGTCCGATTGGCAAGCAGAGCCACGTAATTACCAGCAGACCAGCTGCGGCAGCATTGCCGGCTGTGTGTCATATGTATACAAGCCAAGTCAAACTCCCAAAGTCTGCGAATATAAGTCTCCTCAAGCTGACACATGGAACGCAGCTTTGCGGCCATCCACAAAGTGTCGTCATCAACACTGCTGTACACTAGCTTCACATACTCAACTCCTGAACACGCAACATTATACACACATATTCAAACCAATGGCCTACAGTTCCATCATGAAGTACTAAGTTAATTTTCATTCTACATTTTTCTATTTTGTTACACCTGCCGTTTTTTCTGCAGAGTTACTCCAAATAAAATCCAAGTAAGAACAACGCATGAGACAATGACACTGGCAGGGTACTCGCTGCTACTCGGATTTCTAAAAAGTGGAAAAAATAAAGCAATAAAAAACTTCAGTCACCGAAAACATACACTGCCAAGTATATGTATCAAAAAGTTAAAAAATAAATGAAAAATAAATAAAAATAAATAAATAAATATATACCTTCAGTTTCAATTGGTGATTTTAAAACTTTAAAGTTAAGATCAAAACTCAAAACTGAAGATCACTAAAAAAGAAACTAAATAAGTAAAATGTGAATTTATATAGCACATAAGATTGAAATAAACCTCTTACAGGCAGTGTACAAAATACAGCCTGTATACTTGTTCAAAGGCTGATACCATTCCTGTCACTTAACCAAGAGCAACAAAGCAATGTTTATGAAATTTCTATAAGCAAATAAATGATCCATCAGAAGCAAAGGTGCAATAAATATAAAAAAAATCTGCTAGCTATGTCAAAAACTACTAATATTTTAGTGCACTGCAACTAACTTGGAATATCACAGAAATAATTATCCACTTGCAATGACATTTCATGCTCTTGTAAGGCTTTGTCTGTTGTATCATCTGTTTCGTCATCAGAATCATGTGCTCGGGTTGTGTTTTGTGATACGAACTTCTGACGCCAGTTTAAGTCAACTGCCAAGTCAACTGCATTGAGATGTAGTTGACTTGGATTAGTTACTGTTTCCTCCAGTAGCAAATCATATGCATTCAGTCGGTTACTGATGGTTGTGCCTTGAGCCTCAAATCCCTGACAACAAAACGGCAACTCGCGTTTATTTCTGGCCAGGTTTTGAATATCTTATTAAAAAACTGCCACTCTATATACAAAATCATTTCTTATGTATTCAAATACAGCAGCAGTATTAGCATTAAAACATTTTACAGATACTTCTCATACAGCAATATTTCAAGTAATAATTATGTAAGCAAAGTACTTTCATAGCATTTAACTATAATTGCTTTGAAAAAATGGCCAATTACTGTAATTAGCATGTGTTGTGACACTACTAACAGAGCGTACAAGTAATATCTATACCACCATGACAGGAAGTATTACCACTAAAAGGAATAACAAGAAATTTGAGCAAAGCTCACGAAATATGCGAAAGCCTATAGCAGTTCCTGTTCGCAGGTAATCTTAGTCTATCACCATCCATTTCGTCGTAATTCACTCTTTTGCAGCAGAAAATCGCCAGAAAATCACGTTAAATCGATATTTTTAGGGTTCAAGGTCATTCAAGGTTATCAATGTTGACATTCGTAAGAAGCTCCTCATCAATGCTTGTTATGATAAGCTGCATGGCTGTGCCTATCTGCAACCATTTACACGCTAGACAAGCCAACAGAGTATAAATAACCACTTTTTACAGGGGTACCTCTCATTGACACCCACGTGCGCAGGCCTGCTTGAATCTAGAGGGTCCGGACTTGGACTGCTAAAATCTACATTCCATGCTAAAAATTTCATATGCAGGTTGTCTTGGTCTATCTCCAGCCATTTTGGCGCAATTCACTCTTGAAATGTGTGTCACAGCACAAAATTGTGCAAAAAAATTCACTAAAAACCCCTTTTGGGAAGATTCAAGATCATTCAAGGTCATCGATATTGATAAATTTAAAAAGCCTGTCATCAGTGCTTGTTATGATAAGCAGCATGTCTGTGCCTATCTGCAACCGTGTTTACGCTACACGAGATAATTGCAGTAAAATAACCACTTTTTTGGGGGTAGCTGTCTTTGACACCCGCCTGCACCGGCCTCCTTGAACCTAGGGGTCGGGACTTGAACTGCTAAAATCTATGTTGAATGCTGAAAATTTCATATGCAGGTTGTCTTGGTCTATTTCCAGCCATTTCGTCGCAATTCAGTGTTGAAATGTGTGCTGCATCCAAAAATTGCGAAAAATTCACTAAAAACCTCTTTTTGAGGGGTTCAAGGTCATTCAAGGTCATTGATGTTAATAAATCCAAAAAGCTTGTCACCAGTGCTTGTTATGATAAGCAGCATGTATGTACCTATCTGCAACCGTTTCCACATTATTCGAGCCAATAATGGCAAAATGACGTCTTTTTAGAGGGGTACCCCTCTTTGACGCTCTCGTTCGAGGGAACCCCTGCACCCAGTGGCACGAAATTTTGTCACAATAAACTAGAGACCTTGGGGCAGCCCATAGTAAAAATTTTGTGATCCTAGCTCGCACTGTTTTGATACAGATCACGAGTGTGACAGACAGACGGACAGGCGGACAGACAGACGTCCAGACGATGGCAAAGACGCGCGAAGCATTCTGCTTTCGCGTGTAAAAACACTCCCATTTAAGTAAACACAATCAGTCAACCAGCTTAAAATGAATTTCATTACTAGTATTTTGTTAGTTACAAAAGTAACCAGTGAATACTTGCCAGTTTTGGATCATGAAAGTTTGGAAGGCCAAGCACAATTAGACTTGCAACCAGACAAGAGATGCACAGTAATGACAGAATGACCAGATTGGCACATGGCTGCTTCAGTAACACTTGCTGATAGCACCAACTGTACACATGAATTACAAGCTTTACCAATCATCACATTAACACTCAGGTTGCACTTGAATATTAGTAAGTACTGTACACGCTCAACAGCAGGACTTGCATCGACTAAAATCAGAGTGTGCTAATACTTGATTTATACAGACTACGCATCTTCAGGCACTAAGATAATGACATCGGCGTTAATAAGAAACTAGATGCTAAAAAATTACTAGCAGATATGAACGGGACGTGAGCTGATCTGCAGTGGAAACTTGACTTGTGAAGTTCTACAAAGACCACAAAATTACCTAAGATATCTGCAGCGATTTTCACACGCCATTGACCATAACTGCAGCGTAAAAACGCGACCTCGTATTCGCCTCTAGAAAAGTACAGTCATCGATTAGACGTAAAAACAATACAAAATGCACGAAAACAATCATTGTAATATAAACAACAACAGACACACCCCCAAATGAGTGATGTCACTCGTTCAACGAAAGATCCGACTAAAATCTGTCACGACGCAAAGCGGCCGAAATTGTGACGAAGAGCAACTACCGGTAGTTTTCACGCTCAACAGCAGCTACTGCTGTAGCGCGTCTTAGACATCGCAATTCTGTCCGTCTATCTGTCTATCCGTCTGCCGTCATACGGGTGGATCAGTCAAAAACGGTGCAAGCTAGGATCACCAAATCTTCACCGTCGGTTGTCTGCCTGGAAGACTCTAGTTTCAGGAACGGTAAAGATTTTCCATAAATTCGAAAGGGGTTACCCCGAACGAGGGAAGCGCTAAATGAGAGGGGGGTAGAAAAAATTTTCGATTTCCAGCCGATACGGCGTTGGCAGAGCGAGACAGGTCACGGCCTCTGGCGAGTACGAGTAAAACACTATACATAATTAGCCACCGGTCGTCTGGCGTTCTCTGGCGACTGACTTAAATTTTGCTTTTCTGGGCTTTCAAACATGCATCGCAGTTGCGCGTCCCCGTTTGCGTTAGCTGGGCTTTTCTTGTTTGGCTGGTGGCTTGTCGTTTCCTGAGTCCCGTTTCTCGATCCGTGCTAAACTAAACCTTATAACTTGTTAAGCGAACCGAACTTTTTGACTTAACGAAAATATGGACAAAACCTTTTTTGTCTGGCGATAGGCAATTTTTGGAGCCAGAACTATCAGACATTCTCGACGTCTTTTCAGCCTATCGTACTTTAGTAACGGTCGAGCTGTTGTCATGGTTGTCGTCCGTCTGTCCGTCTGTCTGTCCGTCACAGATATATTGTGGCTAAATGGTGCAACATAGGGCATAATTTGCTATTGATCACAAATAAGAAGTCGCATGCTGGCTTTCAAATGACATATAAATCATTGACCTAGAATGACCTTGAAGGCCGTTACGCGCGTTTTTCAACGGAAACCTATAGCCACATCTCGGAAACGATGAGAGATACGGTCTAGTTTACTATTAATCATTAATAGAAAGTGGCATACGCCCTGTCAGATTGGATGGAAATCATATGACCTTGGATGACCTTGAAGGCCATTACGCGCTATTGCGGCTAAACGGTGCGAGATAAGGCTTAGGTTGCTATTGATCATTGATCATTGATTAGTCGCATATTGGCTTTCAAAATTCAAATGAAATGAAAATCATCGACCTTGGATATGACATTGAAGGTCACTGTCAACCAGTAGGCCTACGTTTGGCTATCTTAGCGACAGCTGGACTTCTTGTTTACGTTATCACCGTTGCGTGCTGCTCAGTGCACAGTGCACGTGCTTTCCCATGTCGATCGAAGCGATTTTCTATGGCTGACATACCTGTAGGCCCAAAGCTTGTCTATAGCCGAGAAGTTTCCCGCAGACCATATGCAGAGTGAACTACGCCTAACCGGGCTACTCGACAGCTGCTGCTGCTAACGTACGATGATCGCTCAACCGAGTAAAACTTGCCTCCATGCCAGTCCATGGCATCTGTGCATGATTAGCATGTCATTGGCACTCATCGCGTGTTCCACAGGCTTACATCTCCAGGAAAATACAGTGACCACCCATCGTCTATCTCTCACGGTCACAGACTTCGTTGCACATCAGATGATCACGGTGTTCGTCAGTTACAAAAAGAGGTGTGAAAGTTTGTAGGTTTTTTAAAGATCATTGCAAAATAAATGACAAATGATAGGGCCTGATTAAGTAAACATCAGCAAATGTACTTCTAACATTAGGCCTATCGGACGTTTTACAGTGTCTAAAACGCACCGGCAGTAGCGCCTCACAAAGAAAGTCCTAGAGCACTTCGCTGTTGAAAAGCTAAATAATTTATCCTGCTGATTTATAAAGAAAAAAAATTAGAATAAAACGGACAGGGTCGGATCGTTGTCTTATAGGAGAAATTTGAAATTACAACATTGGTTTGATACCCAGCCGTCATCGTGGCGTTCTTGTCACCTCATTCAGTCATCGGCGTCGGTCACTCGCAGATTCAGCAAGTGTTTATAAAATCAATCGATATTAACATAATAAATCGTACTCGCTAATCGTTATCTTTATGTATCAACTGTGAACTAACAAATGCCAAAGAGACAGTCGAAAATTTTACGACCGTCTTTGAGCCTTACAGCATTAAGCCTATCGGGTGGCCCCAAAACAACTAAATCTCATAACTTCGTAACTTTATCCAGTAGGTCTACGGCCGATTTTTAATCCTTTTCCTGAAGAATGCACTTAATGAAAAATACAAAAGCACAGCTACTGTCGCCGCATACATCGTGTGATGTTCACTTTTACGACCTGTGCTTCTGGGTTACATGCTACGTTATGCTAGTGATTAATTATAATAGCCTACTACACGAGCGATGTACTTCGCCAAAAATGTCAGGATCCCTAGCCGTAGATCGCCGATAATGAGTATCCCAAGAGTGAAGACCTGAAAATAGTAATTCGTATAATTTTAGTTGCTTTCCAAGTAACACAAATAGATGATCACCACTCGTGATACATCAGCGTTACTTTGAGCGAACGGATGAACAGACAACTTACGGTCGCAATAATAGGCTTATGGCGCTTTGCATTATACATGCATCGCGCTGCAAAAATCGGTCAACATTTGACGCAGGCAGCTATGACAAAACTTCTTGAAACTTTTTAGATAACTGCGTGTATTACAAGGCTGACGGCAATACACGAAGAAGCTATCTATACAGGCCTACGGCGTTGCGTTACGCACTTGCTGAGCAGCTGCTCGGCTGCTGTTGCTGCTGCTGCTGTGCGCTGCAAGTCGGTGGTTGCTATTGCCTGACGTCAGCCGAGCGCTTCCTTCGTCATTTTTCACCGGCGTGTCTATAATGAAGATGGATAGCTCGGGCAGCAGCTTACGTGCACGACAGGTCTGTGTACGTATTACATAGGCCTACTGAATACTGTTCGAAGTAAGTCTACTTTATGATAGTGCTTTTTAGTCGACCGTACTTAAGTAACGGTCGAGATGTTGTCATGGTTGTCGTCCATCTGTCTTTTTAAAGGTCAAAGGTCGCATATAGCTCCTAATGAGCGAACCCATCTCAGAGCTACGGAGCGTCACTTGTCATATGGGATCACTCAGTGTTACCTGCCACCCGACAGAGGTAAACGCGCCCCGCCTTAACCCCAGCCAGATAGGCTGGTACTCGATTTACCTACCCCGGAGGGATGGAAGGCTGAGTTGACCTAGGCGGTTGGTTACATCCCGAGATGGTTTACCTGTCCACAGGCAGTCACCCATCGCAGTATTAACCGGGCCCGGCGTACAGTAACTTCGCTGATCGGATCAGACGCGTTACCACTACACCACGCCTACCGCCTATTTTTGTCTGTAACGAATGTACCCTAACTAATGGGTAGAGTGTAGGGGAAAACTTTTTACACAACTAATTAGCCATGGGCTTAAAACTCGGGCATGCAAAATGTTAGTCATCTACTCCAAGGGGGAGTTGAATGAGGGGGAGGGGAAGGAAAATGTGCGTTTTCCAATGGAAAACTGGCTATATCTCGGAAACGGTGATAGATACGGTCTAGGTTACTATTAATTACTAATAGAAAGTGGCATACACCATGTCATATTAGATGGTAATCATTGACTTCGGATGACCTTAAAGGCCGTTATGCGCTATTGTGGCTAAACGGTGCAAGATAGAGCCTAGGTTGCTATTGATCACTAATAGGAAGTCGCATATTGGTTTTCAAATGACATGAAAATCATTTACCTTAAATGACCTTGAAGGTCAGTACTGCAACAAGAACTGTATAGGCTGTAGCGTGTCTTCCCGAGCAAAACGTTTTTATTGTGAAATATTTGAAAAAAAACCTGCGCTTGATATTCTTCTTGTTTATTTACTCTAAGTCTAAGCTATTAATGTCACTTTGCGAGATGACCACGTGCACAGAACTCTAGCTATTTGTATCGCCTGGCAAAGTGACCACGTGCGATGTCTGTTATACTAGCGTTCTTTGCAGCTTTCGAGACAGCGTTCCGTTAACATAGCGTGCATGAAACTGTGTCACCTTTGACAAATCGCTTTTTCTTCGTGACTGTAAATCGGACGCTGGGCTTCAGACGTAGGCGGTACGGTCAACTTTTCCTAGCGATAGTTGGGCTTCTTGTTACAGATATGTGAAGCTGTGGCGAGCAGTTAACATGCTTAGTTATACATTTACGGAATTTTATTGTCAACTCAACTCAACTCAGGTTTAACAAGAAATCTCATAAGACGCGCGAGAGCCTATAGCATTTCCTGTTCGAGGTAACCTTGGTCTATCTCCATTCATTTCGTCGTAATTCACTCTTTTTGCATTCAAAAATCGCCAAAGATCACTAAAAACCAATATTTTAGGGTTTTTCTCTCTGCGACATGCACTCCAAGAGTGAATTGCACCAAAATGGCTGGAGATAGACCAAGACAACCTGCGTATGAAATTTTCAGCATTGAATGTAGATTTTAGCAATTTAAGTCCGGACCCTTTAGACTCAAGGAGGCATGCGCACGCGGGTGTCAAATAGGGGTTCCCCTCTTTAAAACTGGTTATTTATTTGCTGCTGGCTTGTCTAACGTGAAAATGGTTGCAGATAGGCACAGACATGCTGCTGAACATAACAAGCACTGGCGACGGGCTTTTTAGGATTGTCAACATTGATGACCTTGATTGTCTTTGAACCCTAAAAGTAAGGGGTTTTAATGATTTTTGGCGATTTTTGGCTGCTAACGAATGAATTGAGACGAAATGGATGAAGATAGACCAAGATTACCTGCGAACAGGAACTGCTATAGGGTCTCTCGCGTCTCATGAGCATTAGCTCAGATTTCTTGTTTTTTCTGCCCGTCCGCGTCTCTATAGCACACATGCGGACTACGGTTAAAAAGCATAAGATATTTTTCGTTCTTGAAAGTGTAATTATTTACACGAGTCCAAAGTTTTTTTTACTTTGTGCTGTCGACGTGACCTATTTAGCGACACGCGCGTGCGACGTGCATCTTGCGTTTCGCTGGAAATCGGCCTTTCAGGAAGCGGCCGTGAACCTTTGAAGCAGTGAATCAGAACATAACGGCCACTGACATGCCGCGTGCAAGACTATGAGTAGCCGTCGATTTTGATTGTGACTAATTTATCAACAGGTAAGAATAATAGCCGCGTGTGAATTTTTTTGCGTTCGTCACCAAACTCCGCAAGCAGCCCTGCAGAGCTTTACTTTCCTGGAAAGTATGCAACGTTTCTCGGCGAAAAGAAAAATTCATCCTACAGTGCTTACGTATTACGATTACGTTGTGTATTGAAAGCCGTAGCGCCGTTTCGCCGACGTCTAAATTATTATAACAAAACCACCCACGAAATATAGCCAAAACATTGAAAAAATACTGAGTAAATATCGACATGACCAATGTACTTATAAACCAAATATTGTAAAAGCATAGCAATTATATTAAACCATAATTTTGCATGAATTTTGTTTTTATATATTTTAAATGCTGCAAAATTGTGAAAAATACGCTCACTGGTAATATGTCATTTCTGTGTTATTTAGAGTGTTTACGATCTAATCGACGACAGTGAATGATCGACTGAACAGGCAGAGCGTTCGGGGTGATAGATATTCTGTAATCTTGTATGTACCAGCTAAACGATGTTCAAGTCGCGTGACGTCATCTTACAGCTGCTGGTTCTGCTACTGGTGATAGCGCTTCACATTTCGCACTCAGCCAGAAGGCATGTGCACTCCGTTTTCTTGTATTCCTCTAATGATTTATTGTCCTATGTTTGTTCAGCTCTAATCAATTAGCTAACTGTACAGACGTTTGTTCGTCGATTAATTTCGTACTGAACTATCAGCGACAGTAGAATCATATCCGCTCGTCTTAGCCATCGTCTAGGCGTCGGTCCGTCTGCCCGGCTGTCTGTCCGTCTGTCTGTCACACTCTTGATCTGTATCAAAATGGTGCAAGCTAGGATCACGAAATTTTTACTGTAGTTTGTCCCAAGGGCCTTTGTTTTTCATTAACAAAATTTCGTGCCTTTGGGTGAGGGGGTTCCCCTCGAAAGAGGGCGTCAAAAAGGAGTACCCCCTTAAAAAGACGTTATTTTGCCTCTATTGGCTTTTATAGTGTGAAAACGGTTGCAGATAGGTACAGACTTGCTGCATATAATAACAAGCACTGGTAACGGGCTTTTTATATTTGTCAATATAGATGACCTTGAACGACTCTGAACTCCCCAAAAAAGAGTTTTAGTAAATTTTTTCGCAATTTTTGGCTGCAACGCACATTTCAACAGTAAATTATGACGAAATGGTCAGAGATAGACCAAGACAACCTGCATATGAAATTGTCAGCATTAAACTTTTTCTCTTAACGAAAATATGGACAGATTTTAGCAGTCCCGATCCTCTAGGTTAAGGAGGCCGGTGCAGGCGGGCGTCAAAGACGGCTACCCCTCAAAAAGTGGTCATTTGACTGCTATTGGCTCGTGTAGCGTGAAAATGGTTGCAGATAGGCAGAAACATGCTGCTTATCATAACATGCAATAGTGACAAGCTTTTTATTGATGTAAACATAGATTATCTTGAACGATTTTGACCCTCCCCCCAAAAATAGGGGTTTAGCAGGTTTTTTGCAATTTGCGGCTGCGACGCAGATTTCAAGAGTGAATTGCGTCGAAATGGATAGAGATAGATCAAGACAGCCTGCGAATAGGAACTGCTAACGCTGTCGCGCGTCTCATGTCATTGTAAAACCGGCGATAGTAACCAGACAGAAGTTTTGATTGGTGTGATATACGCGGTGGACCATACAAACGCGACACTTTCATTTGTTGAATAGCTCCGTAAAATAGCTATGCTGTAGGCGTCTTTGGTACGGTTGTCGTCCGTCCGTCCGTCCGTTGTCGTTGGTCAGTAAAGGATGTATTATGGCTAAATGGTGCGAGAACAGCAAAATAGAGTCTATGTTACTATTGATCACTATATAGGAAGTCGCATATTGGCTTTCAAATGACATGAAAATCATTGACCTTGAATGACCTTGAAAGGTTATAACGCACTATGGTATGTCAATCGTGTGGTATTGTGGCTAAACGGTAAGTCGTAGGGGTCATTTGTTATAAGTTTCTTCCCGATGTCGCGTGCTAAAAATTATTAAAATCGGCCAATGTTTCACGGTGCTATTCAAAAAAATAAAAGTGGTGCGTTTATTTGGCCCACGATGTAGATTCGTCGTTAAACTATTTGTGTTATGTGTTATGCATTCAGTCGAAGACTGGTGCGTCGTTTGTTGCGTAACTACGAACGGCTGCCGCCACCGACCTTAAATGCTCGTAAGTGTCGATTTGATACCATACAATTGCTAGCTGTTGTAAAGTAGGCTTAGGCCTAAGGGCTATTTTTAACACATGCACCCAATACTGATAAACACGATGTGGTCATCACACCAGTGAGTTGCAGCAACCGACGATAATTAGAATGAAGTTGTCCTGCAGTGAGTGACTACGAGCATCCGCATCATTCTGTTTTTGCTTGTAACTTATGACGTTTGTTAACCGATTTTACTATTTTCGGAAGACGTATACACAGCGCGCAACGCCACGCAGCGCACAAAACTGGCTGCAGGCCAGCTGTCCAGATATCATCACAAAAGACCAATGGCCTCCAAATTCGCCGAATATAAACCCAATGGACTATCACGTATGGGGTGCAATGTTGGAGGCTTACTGCAAGCTTAAAACAAAGCCAAACTAGAAAGCAGTCATAGCCCGCAGGTACCTCCGCCAAGGCAATGTTATTCGCCAGGTGGCGTCACCATCTTCGCTTTGCCAGCGGTTCCTTTATGCCCCCTTTAACGCAATGGTAACGAAAATTTCAAAGTGATCCAGAATCTAGGATTCCTGCCGGATCACCCCCAAAATTAAATCACTGGTAGCTTATGCCATGCTCGATATACCCTCAAAATTTCAGAAAGATCCGTCCATAACTTTTCGAGTTATCTTGCTGACACACAGACAAACAAACAAACAAACAAACAAACAGACAAACAAAAACCGGCAAAAACACTACCTCCTTGGCGGAGGTAAACATGCGCCGAACTCAAGGAAGCGTTTCAGGTTATCTGAAACAACCTGCCACAGGGACCGATTGACAAGGCGTAAAAGATTTCTCAAATAAGGCGACTGGAGGCTGGTGTTGTAGCTTGGAACTGGCGGTGGACACTTCGAACATTCGCAGTGACAATGGAATTATGGCTTGTGATCATTATTTAACTGTGTTGTTCAACGACGTTATTAAATTGGTGTTGTTGCCGGAACATTTTTGAATGCTGAAAAATCGGTAGGCGCTCATGTTAAAAATCTGTAACTTCGTCGTTTTTCAACAGAATCACATTTTACTAGGCAGTTAGACTTAGAAGGTTTTGGTAAATGAATCTGTAAAAATTTCAAATTACAATTCTAAACGGTTGCTAAGAAAACAGCGAAAAACTTTAGGATTCCACTATTTTGCTGAACCCTGTACAAGAAATTTGAAACAAAAGACGTGTAACTAATTCATTTTAGGTCTACATGGTTCGTGTAGCTGCATTACTTGGAGACTGACTTATATGCACAAAATCTTTTCCTAGCCATTGCTGGAAAGGCTTTACGCTAACTCAGCTTGATTATCCCTTCGTAGATACTGGGTATGCTTGTTGAGTACTGGTGATAGTTACGGTAAATAATTGCTAAGTGAGAAACGGCGGGTGCAAGCTCTTATTATGTAGACTGTTGGAAGTCGGTTAGAAGTGCCGGTTGTTGCATTCCGGCCAGTTCCGGTTTTACGAGTATACTTTATTCGGTTTACCGGTCGCCGCCTAAAAGTGCTTCAAAGGGGGATCGTCAAAGGCAATAATCTTTACGCAATGAATTATGGTTCATTTATGCTAAATCTTCTTTTACTTGAGCACATACGTGTTATAGGTTTAAACAGCACGTACGGCCAGTGAGTCAGTCTCACGATAAACTGAGGAGTTCTAAGTACGATGCGCCTTTTTTTCACTGAGGCATCGCCGTCTATTCCGTGTGCAGGTCCAACGGAAGTCCAAGTCGGCATTTTCATCAACTATTTTTTCGAGCTCAGTGAGCAGACTATGGTAAGTCGACAATTTTTCATGCACGCACCAATTACGCATGGTAGAAATAATCGATATCATCTGCATTCTAACTCAATAAGCACAGTATCATTCTATCGTAGGCCTATTTCCAGGGAAATTCCACAGTCCTTCTACTTCTAGTCCTACTTTTACTATATACTTCTAGCTGAATTCCGAAATTTTTTGCACTTGGTAATCGGCATAAAGACGGCGTTCTTCTTCGTAAGTGTTAATAAGTTGATAAAACCGAAAAGTATACTCATTGCTTTCGTCGTCATCGTCATAACTGTCGTGCCGCTGACTGGAGCGAGGCTGCTTTTAGGAATTGCTTCTAAGTTTCATCCGTCTTCTAACGTGCTTGATCTTGGGCGTGTCGCCACGCTGAGTTCAGTGGGTGATGGTTGTCTGCTTTCAGGATGCATAGCCAGGTGTGATGTGGACGTCCGCCAGAACGTCTCCAGTCTTTGGCAGCCTTTGGTAGATCTCATAAGCTCACGCTGGTTGTGTCATGTTAAGCGTCCATCTTTGCCGCATACCTAAAAAGTAGCAGACCAGAGCCTTTATATGAGCGTCTTTGCCTGTTACTAGTTATTGGGCACATTAACGAAGCTACTTTACGTTACTGAGTCTAGTTAGTTTGCGGATATATTATCTTGATATTTAATCAAGCCATCAAGGCTAACTCAGTCTAGCCATCCCTTTGTGGGAAAAGCGTAAGACCTACTCATACTGTATATGACTGTGCTAAATTGATGAAATGATATGGCTGGTATATATGGCCAAGTGATTGACAGAGGCAGGTGGTTGCGGCCTGTGTATATAGGACTACTCGCTGAGTATGTATCTGCGGCAGCAATGGCTCGACTCGCGGCTGAGCTTCAATCCGGCCGCTAACTACAATAGCACGATGTTGAAGCTGGAGGACAAGGCCTGGAATCGAATCTGGATCCCAGAGGTGGTATTTCGCAACGAGAAGATGGCGAGTTTTCACGACGTCTCGACAGCCAATCGCATGATGCGGCTGCACGACACTGGCCACGTCTGGTACGTCGCCAAGTAAGTACTTCTGTCAAATTAACAGCTAATGTATTTTAAAAATGTCAAAAATACTGTTATTTAATTTTTTGAAGGTGTTTCTGTACATTTTTTGAGTTTTTTGTGCATAGTAGGTTGGCTATACTTGTGAGTCTTTATTGCACATTCTGAAATCTGTTGTGCATACCTTTCTAGTGTTAAATGTGTGACATGGGCTTATTTTATTTTTAGGAATTTGAACTTTTCTCATAGCTTATTCGTAAAATAGTTTTTTTGCTGTAATATTATTGTTAAGGGCAACAGCTGTTCTATGCCGTGGTTATAATGTAAAGTAAAAATGTTGTCATCAAAACTTTTTAGAAGCCCTCGACCGCCCGTGGCTAAAACATTTTATACGGTTTGACCAGCAAAAGTGTTTTAGGCCTACTTATCACTACACCCCCAAAAACATTTTTGCAACATTTTAATTTTCAAGCAGTGCATACTTGCAATCTGTGCGCGATTTGCTTAGAAATGTTTTTTGTAAGATATTTGCGAAATTTTACAAATATTTTAGACGTAGTTGCATGTCATATATTAAAAACATAAAGACATTTAAATAATATTTTACAACATTTTTATATGCGTGTAACTACGGTGTTTGTTATGTGTGGCGCAGAGTAACAGCCCGGTTCAGCTGTCCAATGGGACTTCAGTCGTACCCGATGGACACTCAAGGATGTCCACTGAGAATCGAAAGCTGTAAGATTTCGTTATTATATGAACTTTGTCGCACAACATAAAAACTCACGGTCTTGTGCACAAACAAGCACAAATATAAATAACCGACAAGAAATCGAACGTGTCACAAAATATCACAGTCGCATAAAACTTAAGGACGTCAGCAACACTTAGTTATCCTAAAAATAGTAGTATATATCTTTTACGGGACACGATGTGTGCATATCGCGTAATGTCGTCTAAAAATCAAAGTTGCAGTACTGCAGTAGCCAGTGCGAAAGTGTGCCTTTTTGTGTTACTAAACTGTTAGGCTTACCATGCCGCACTTTCTTGAGGTACTCTCTTTTCAGTCGTTGTCGCTTTACAATTATTTGATCAATACTACTGTGTACGTACAGATGGGTACGACTCGTCGGTTGTCGAGTACAAGTGGTTTCATCCGAAGAAGAAGGCGGTGCAGTTTGACCCGGGCGGCAAGGAACTGCCTCACATGGTCATCCACGACTTCGTGCTGGAGGACTGCTCTTACAACGACACTTCCAGTCAGTCATCAACTATATATCTCTGTTTCCACACATAGGCCTAGGTCTACAGAGAAGATGGCTTTGTGGCTTGGCAGTTAGCGTGTTGGACTTTCGACCAAACGTTCTTCGGTTTGACTCCCCATCCGGTCGCTGTCGAGTAACAAATAGGCAGTGGGTGGTGATAATCTGCGGCTGGCTGGGAAGGTAAACCTAGGTTTGGCATATCACTAGTCATTCGTGACTGTCCAGTGCCTACGTATGTAAAACGAAAATAAAATGGAAACAAAATATTTTTTGTTCCAGCCTTGAATTCACTGCGTTAACAAGGGCATTTTTTGTGCCAACTAAACGGCTAAACAGTTTTCTCAACCAATTTTTTTAGTAGCCTAGCATAGGCCTAAGGAGGATTACGCAGTGAGAGAGTTCAGCCATCTTATTTCTTTTTATTATGTTTCTATTTCTACTATTCTGTTTTACTTCTCTTTCTATCGCGTTCTGTTTTTTTCTTTTTCCCCGTAATTCAGCTATGGTCTTGAGGAGCGAGAGCGCAGAGAGCTCCACGCGAGTTCGAATGAAGCCTGAGCGCTAGTCACATTTTGATGAATTTTAACGTCAACTCAACAGATTTTTATTTACCACCAAAACATAAAAACGTAAAGGCTGACGTAATTTTGCATGCCTTGTTTTGAAACGATTTTTAAAATTTTTTCTTTGCAAAGTTTAAGCCCGCATGGTCTTTAACATACACCACTGCTTTATTCAGCTGTACAAATGCCTAAAATGTAATTAGTTACACCTCGTTCTCTCTACCATACGTTCGTTTTAAATGGTCGTTTGTTTTGTGCGCAGTCTATCCGCCCGGTGCGTTCCCGTGCCTCGAGGTTTTGTTCTTCGTCAAACGTGACTTGTCGTACTTCCTGATGCAGTACTACATCACGAGTGTCATGACTGTCATCTTGTCCTGGGTGTCGTTCTGGATCAGCGTGGACGCCGTGGTCGCTCGCGTCAACCTCGGTCTGCTCAGCGTGCTAACGCTGACGATGCAGTCGGCCGCGTCACAGGGTCAGTTGCCGCGCGTCTCGTACGTCAAGGCGATCGATGTTTGGATGTCGTCGTGTCTCGTCTTTGCGTTCGCGTCGCTCATCGAGTTCGCTGTGGTCAACGTCTGGTCGCGGCGGGATGACCGGCGCTCGAGGGCGGCTGCTGCGTGGGCGTCACTGAGACGTAAGGCCAGCGTCGCTACGGTCGCCGCGGTGTTTGCCCGCCGCGGCTCCATGGCGTCTATGCCAATGCCTTCATCTTTACCAACTCAGCAGCAGCAGCAGCAGCAGCAGCAGCAGCAGATGGCTGATGGTCTCAAGCCTCCGTCAACGAGCGGCGCCTCACAGCTTCAGCCGTCCGACAAAACAGCGCCGGTATGTCTGTCGGTCTACCCTTTCAGCTTTACTAGACGTGTGTAGTAAGCCTATGCTACACTAATGCGATATAGACATAGAGGTTCACATGCATCTGCGTCCATCTTGACCATTAGACCTATCTTATCTTATTGTGAAGCGTTTCCAATTCGTTTCTGTTTCACTTCACTTCAGTTATTCTTTATATCTTTTACTTAGTTCTTGTCATTCATTGTGTTAGATCCGTGCACATGCATCAGAAGAACAAAATGTCGGCACTCGCAATGCTAAATTAACGCCGGCAAGGCGTGTACGCAGTGTTATCAAATTATATGAATGCATTTTTGGGCATCTCCTATATCCACTATCCAGCCTCAAAGTTTCCACTGAATAAGTGGCAAAGCAGAGTCTCGATTCATTTTTGTCACTTTTAGCATATTTTCACAAAAGGTGAAGTTCACCTTGCGAACTATGGAACAAAAGCGAAATTTTTTTTAAAAGTATAACCGTAATTTGAAACCGCTGGCCTAATTCCTGACTCTAACCACTACACCACGAGAACTTATATAGACTTCTAGGAACCTTTGGGCCTTAAGCCCAAACTTCACTACTTTGATATGTTGTACATATGCTATTCGCAGGTGACGTCGTCGTCGTCGCCGGCGTCGCCGTCGCACCTGCTGCCGTCAGTCGCTGAACCGGTGCGTAAACTCAGCTTCCGTCTTCATCGTAGTCTGATGACCGTCGAGCAGCGGCGAGCTCACAACATCGACCGACTCTCACGCAGACTGTTCCCGCTCGCCTTCGTCATCTTCAACGTCGTCTACTGGACCAGCTACATGCTCTGACCGACTCTGACCGTGACTTCCGCTCAATTCTATTACGCTGGCTTTCCTACGTGTATACTGTACTGACAGTGGTTTTACAAATTTATTTCCACGCTCGTCGACGGCCGGTCATGTGGACTACACCGCTGACCTATTTAACTCAGTGAGCTTCTATATTGTCGTTCGCTTGGTCAAGCTTGACTGCACCCCTAGTCAGGATATAGGCATAGTCTATAGGCTATCGACACGTTGTATCACGTAGGCCTAAACATCATGTAGTATGAATGCAGTTAAGGCAGTAAGCGTGAAATTCGCATAATTACTATACGTGAATACACATAAATGTTTTACTGACTTCTAAACATTTTACAGGTGAATTATTTTCATGACAATTGTGTTGTTTTTGATGTAAATGAAAGCATTTAAATCGAAGTACTTAGGGCTTGAGTGAAACGCCGGAGCATTTTAGCCTAATCGTCATACTTCCAGGGCGTCAGTAGGCCTATAGCTTGCACAGACATGGGCAACTTCTAAAATGGTTGTTTTTAGTCATTTTAACAAAGCAATGTCAGTTGGTCGTCATGAGCAGGATGCTGTGGCTCTACGTGGAAACATAAATAATTTATGTTTTCGCCGGCAAAAGCACGTGACAACATAGTAATTGTCTTATGAGTAAATGACTAACACTGCGGTACAGATGTGCACGTGATAATGCATGTTCACAACTTCACACTGGCTAAACCTATCAGCCGAGTTTATGTACATGGTGGTCCTTAAAAAAGCAAACCGCCAAGTCAAACCGCCAACTTGGGCCAATCAAATGCTGGTCGATTAGCAAGACTTTTTTTATCATTGGCAGATTTCCTTGGAAATGTGCAATAAAGTGATAGTCAATCATCAACGAAAATGATGCTGGTTTGTTTGATTGGTCATTCGAAACTTTATTAAATGCTTTGGTACAATTAGTGCTCCCAAGCTGACATTAATAATTTTAATATTGCACAAACTCGTGATCACTTCATCACAAATTAAAGTCTGCTACTGAATGTGTTGTTAAATAATTTCGAATATTAGTCAATATCGTGACGCAGTTATGACAAAACTGAACTAATCGGCTTGCTTTTTTGATGCCACTCTGTGTATATGCCTACCTCACACCAGCGTCAGCTGTAGTCGAGTTATGTTAATCGTACATGACCGAGTATAAAGCTCAGTCACCGGCGATCATCAACTGTGATCGTGCTATTAGAAGCAGGCATAATTCTTTGTCAGTGGGTATAGATCGAATTCTCATTATACACTTCTGTAGGCTTGTATCTGTAAAGACTTTTAGTATTGTTATTATTACTTATTAGACGTAATTACCTTTCTTAATCATGTAACTGTAAAGTCACTCGGGTTTACTTTGCGAAAAATTAAACTGTTTAATATTAAAATTGTTTATGTGTTACGTACACATTTTGCTGATTGAAATTATATTCTGAGAAAGCATAGACTATGTACAATAAAATGAAAATAAAATGCATTACTTAAGCAACTGCACCCGCTTACTACGTTTCGCGAACTAAAATGAATAAACTGAACAATGAACTAGTAGTTCAGACATAAGACCTTTCAGATCGAGCAGAGACCACACGAAACGTTAGAAGTAAACTTAGCACCAGTGGCGTCGTGGGAGGAAATTGCCCTGTTAATTTTTAGACTCTCGATAAATGTGCTTCTTGTCGTAATTTTTTAAGGATATGAAATTTGCTGCTGAATATTTCCTGTTTTGGGGAACTTAGGAAAAAAATTAAAGTTTTGAGCACCCATAGTTAATTCTGCGTAATTTGTTTTCCAAAAGATACGAAATTTAGTGCTCAAATTTCCCCGACTTTGTCGAAATTTAGAGAAAAAATTAAAGTTTTGAGCACCTTCAATTTTTTAGCATCGGAAATTGCAACTAACTATCTGTCAAAAAATTCTAACTTCTTTCCCATCTTATTTTTTAAACCCACGACGCCGCTAGTTAACAC
>Ga0209671_1000553_pt1 | contig 25784 bp, 21 predicted proteins | sample WorMetHERISLAND2_2_FD_187401 | JGI IMG/M metagenome (GOLD analysis project Ga0209671, IMG submission 187401) | Marine gutless worms symbiont microbial communities from Max Planck institute for Marine Microbiology, Germany - Olavius geniculatus... | ecosystem: Host-associated > Annelida >... | reverse complement strand
AAATTAGTGCTTATAACTTCAGAGTTAGGGGGTGTAGCCCGACGAAACTTTGGCACTTGATGTGTCTCTAGGTGGGGGTGTTAACGCAAGTACAACTTTTGGGGGCACCGCCCCCCTTAAAATTTGGGAGGGCAAAAAACGTTCAAAAATCGGTGCGATTTACGACAACTTTCAAGTTTGCCCGCGAATATCTCTGGAACTGATGAAGATAATGACATAATCTAAACGGCGTTGATGAGAGCGATCTTTTCGGCGTTGAACAAAAAAAATTTTGTAAAATTCCGTCCACCACGAACCAAGTTATAAGCGCTAATGTTGACCTACCCTAAGTCGACAATGCGCGTATGCCAATGCATTTGAGTTCGGGCCACGTGACTTTGATGCCGGGGAAATTCTCCCCCACTCCTCTTTACCCCCCTAATTTTCCTCATTCGGACTTAGGGCGCCAGGCGGACTCACGTTGGGCTTTGCCCCAAATTTCTGGTTGTTTAAATGATTTTTGTTTGAAATTTTTGTTTTGGTTTTGAGGTATAACAAAACAAATAGTGCTTGGCGTCATCGATAGTCATTGAAGATTTTTGGCTTTCGGTTTGTAAAACGTTGTTCTTGATTTTTGACCTTAGGCAGCATTTTATGAACCTCCGGCAAAAAATTGTTAATGATGACGTTGATGCTAGTCACCGTTAATTTTTTCTATTGTCGGTTACCCCCTGGAAACAGCTGGGCTTTTTGTTTGTGTGTTCAGTGTTGGTGCGTTTCTAAAGACCTGGTTGCCGTTTCTGGTGATGTTGACAGTCATCGTTGTCGTTGTTGTTCTCACTCGGCTGCTTTAGTCTCACTCGGCTGCAGCATCTTTGGCACACACACTGTGCCAGCAGACCAGCTAACAGTTTCATTTCTCTGTATATGGACCTACATGTGCACAGAACTAATGTACACAAGCAGACATGCAGACAAATTGTTTGTTGGTTATTGTCAAGTTTATCTGCATTAGATATATGATCATTTTTCAAGAACTTTTAAATATAATATCTGTCAGGAAACATTTATGGAATTGAACAAAAATCACTGAAAACAGAATTTATTGTAAACTTCATGTTTGGGTAACATTTCTATCAGTATGATGTTAGCAAAATTTTTTTTGTGATGCATTTGTCACATTGTGTTGTATTGTTCTGCTGTTATTACTGTCATATTATTATTATAAAAACTGTTGATATACACAGTATTTGCAATTGCAACATGGTTAATCTGCCACGTAGTGTTGGAGAAATACTAAGAAATTTTTTACAGTGCTGGAGAGTAGACATAGTGCACCTTTGTGTGTATTTCCATTCATAATTTGGTCTGTATTTGTAATATAATATTTAACTGAATTTCGTAATTCCATAGGTTAATTTTGTGGTTTTGTAATAACTTTTCTTAAAACTTGTTTTAAACTTTTTTTGCTATGTTGTCATGCCAAAAGATAGTTATGAATTTTGTTAAATATTACGTAAATAATATTGCGTACAGTATGTACTGTGTTGCAGCTACATGCTGTGAAACTGTGTTCGTGTGGTTCAGAAACCCAAATTTTTCGTTGCATTTTGATGCTGTCAGTCATTGTTTTAAGGATATTAGCATATCCAGTTTGATGGCCATGCTGCTGTTTCTTTGTGTCCATCACTGTCACATTTGTTTGGGTTCAGTTTTTCACCTTACTCTGGTTGAAAACGGCTGTTGCCACCAAACTGGAGTTGCAGTAATAATTTTCTTGAAACAAGCTAGTTGGTCAGAAGAGTCTATGCAAATACAAAATTTACCAGTTTTCTGCTAACTGATTTTGTATTTGACGTCGTGCCTACCAACTACCAACTAAGTGACTTGCATTGGAAGTCATACTAAGGAGTTCAGCTTTTCAAACCAAATTTTTATGCAAAAACCCCAAGCACTAGTTTGCATTATTTGACCATCACAGTTCAAGTGCAGTAACTGTTGGGATAATTCTTTGTTGTTCATTTTGAAAGTGGTTTTCTTGTGTCTGCATATTGTGTGTGTTTTTTAAAAATTCTATTAGTATTGTTATGTATTGGTACTGAAATAGTGGCCTCTTAAAAATATTAAATACTTAAGTTGGTATACTTAAGTACTACATTCTTGACTTATTAGTGAAATGCTTTATTGCTGATCATATGATATTTATTACAGCACTGCATCGCTCACCTTTTTTTCTGCTTGCTCTGAAAATCTGTTTACAATGTCTGTGCCATTCCATTTCCTGGGAATTGTGTGAAATGAATGCATGCAAGAGTTTGGTCACTACTGCGTGCCAAGGTAACACGACCGCGGACGATTACGTAGTGAGCTTCATCTGGCGACTGCCAGCGCCATAAAGTCGTTTCACATTTCAGCATCATCAAACATCCAAAACCTGCATGTTTAATGTATCATAATGTACTTGCTGTTTGTGTGCACAATTAGACTTGAAAGCAAAATGCAGGGGGAGCGATTTAATCAGGGAGGCGATGTTGCTTTATTTGGTGGGAGCGAATTTTCAAGCAGAGGGGCGGTTTTTTACCGCAAACCTCGCTCCCAGGGCGATTTTATTTTACCAAGGGGGCAACATTTTAAGGGGGGCGATGCTATTTTGTGACACCGGCACACGTCGCAGAGACTATGAAATTCATGGCCGGGCTTAAGGCCTTACGCTGGGACCTTTAAGTGGCCGTCATTCGCCAGGAAGCTGAGCACTACTGACGAACTTGACAGAATCAGCGGGGTAAGAAGACCCGGCAACTCAACCCCCGCCCCCAAGCTGCCCGTGGGGGCTGGTGGAAGGCAAGGTGGGGGGCACGTACCCAAGGACTCGAACGCCGCGGTCGTGGTTCACGACCGTGCCACAGGGAAGGCGCTAGAGGGGGCTGACAGACAGACAGACAGACTTTCTGCGCATTATAGTAAGATATGTGCAAATAAAAACACGGGTATTTTAAACAGCAAGCAGCACGTAAACTGCAGTTTTATTACTGCATTTTCGACCGTTAGTGTTAATTCTACCACTTATGGCTAAAATAATTGTGATGACAAAACAATGAGCAGTTCTACAACACACCATAAACACATGTATATAGTCAGCCACGGAAAACATGTCTACGGTTTCAGTCGATCAGTTGCTTGTAACATTTGGGTTAATATAGTCTCACAAGCTCGCGTGTTCTCGAGCTGGCAAGTTGCAGCGCACAAAAGTCACTGAAAAGCAAGCCCTGTAAAAGTTTTTGCATCGTTTGTGAAAGCTGCTGGCGGATGGACGCAATTATCTGGCATAGTTCATTCAAGCAGATGTGATGGAGACATAGCAAAACGTACACGGTGTGCCAAAAAAATGACCCAACTTGTTTTTGTCAGAGCTTCATCAAATATCCAGCAAATTTGATAATTTTTGGCACACAGATAGCCAAGACGATAAAATTATGTAAGGCAGACTCATTGTCCACCTCACAGAATTTATGTTGATGCTTTACCGTGTAAAACGCAGATGCTCCAAATTGTTACATTACGCGGTGATTATCAGTATCAGATTGCTCACTTGCGCATTATGAGTTCCACAAAAAACATGAGATTTAATAATTTTGTGGTATTAAACATTTTACGCTAAAAACAGCAGACAACAAAGTAACTGATGGATGAGCTTAAAACACATTTTATCCATGTATGAGTGCTGTGCATTTTGATCAGTTGATCGTTAATGCCACTGTATGCCGTGGCGTCATGTCAGGGGCGTCATTTCAGTAAATTGTTGTGGTCTCAGTGATCCTTGGGGGTCTCAGTCTGCGTAAAGTATTGTTTTTGCAGCAGTAACACTGTTTCATAGGTATGATTTACAGGGGAAAAACTAGAATCATAAATCCTTGGGGGTCCGTAGACCCTTCCAGTCCTTCCCTTAAATGACGCCCCTGCATCACGTCTAAGCCATTGCGTACACTTTGGACATAAATTCTGATAGTTTGAAAGCAAGTTGTTTCAAAAACTTACAATTCTGCTAAATGAATCAGATTTTGGTTTATTGTGTGCTTGATAAGTCATTAGAACTTTTACAGAGACAACAACGTAGCATTATGCAACAATATGGAGCATCTGCGTTTTACACGGTAGTGCGTTGATATAAACAACGTGAGGTGGACAGTGAGTGTACCTTATATATTTCTATCGTCTTGGCTATCCGTACGCCAAAAATTATCAAATTTGGTGGAGATTTGACGAAGTTCTGACAAAAACAAGTTAGGTCATTTTTTGGCACACCCTGAAGATAAAACTACAAGGCGCCAGCACTCAGCTGTAGCCAGTCAACAAATTAAGTCACAAGAATGAGTTAGTAAATCACTATACAACGAGCTAATTACGCGTGAGTGTGCTGCCGCTGGAGGTTAGAACGTACGGAGTAACAAGGGCGCATCTATATAGAGCACGCGTTCGTCTCTATCAGTCTTAGAAGCCGAGATGTTGCTAAAATGTGCGGCTAACCATTTGCGCAAATTAGGAGCGTAATTTTGTGACTCAGCAACAGTATGTTTGATTTAATTTATAGCCTATAGAAACATGTTTAAATTCACCTGACGATTGAGGCTTAGTGATTAAGCAAGTTCCGTTTGATTTCATCACAGAAATTCCATAAGAATATTTCTGATATCGCCTTGGTTTCGCTGCGACAGAGAAAACGTTACGGTGCGTCGGTGCGCCCATGTAAGTCGGCGTCATATGACCGCTGCAGTAGTTGTCGTAGTTGTTTAGTCGTTCTTCTCGAGCGCTCCAATGAGGAACTCGAGCTCGGCGTTGTCCAGATTCTCGGCGTCTCGGTCGATGTCGTTGTAGCTTCGTCCCTTGCACGGCTCGTTTCCTCCCACTGCATAAAAAATAACGTACTCGATGGTGCTAAAACTATTAGAAACGGAGCAGAAATAAGAGAAACGGAGGAAGTATACATGCTACTAGGCCTATGTAAACAAGAAATTTGAGCTAATGCTCACGAGACGCGCGAAAGCCTATAGCAGTCCCTATTCGCAAACTGTAAGTCTATCTCCAGCCATTTCGTCGCAATTCATTATTGAAGTGTGCGCTGCAGCCGAAGATCGCAAAAATCAATAAAACCCCTTATTTTGGAAATTCAGGGTCTTTCGTAGTCATCGATGTTGATATGACTGAGAAGCTAGTGACTAGTGCTTGTTGTGATAGGCAGCAAGAAACAGGCAAGTTAATATGGCTCAGAGATGTCATTCTAGATGAATATCAAATATAAAAAGAATAACGAGACCTAAACGTGAAGTCGTGAGCAAAATAATCCGATAACAGTTCCGACAGAAGTCAGCCCGAAGACATCACTGTGACGTCACGTGACGTCATGGCAGAGGGCAGGGACAGCAATCGCCTCTTTCCCTAAATTTTATCCTGTTAATCTTGTCGCAATTTTTTTGGTTTAACATTATTTTTAAAGTACAAAATTTGATAAATGGAAATTCCCCATTATGAAGAATTTGGGGATAAAAATTGAAAATCTCCTGTGCGTGTCTGAAACGTGCAGCTGTCTGTCGCAAATTGCAAGTTGCAACTTCCTGCCCCATCAACTTCTTATGCCTAATCCACGACATTGCTGATGCCAGATGTTAAAATTTTTATGGAGAGTAAGATTTGAGAAAAAGAAGATTTCGTAGCTGGTATAAAAGAGTAAAGTTGTGGGCTTGTGGCTGGTAAATAATGGTGAAGAGGTCTGTATGAAGAGAGGAAGGAGGAGAGGAGTGAAAGCATTTTGAAGTTTTTATTACGACTTAAGTGGTTAACGCCACGGTAGGTTACTTATACAGCGGACGCGTGTTCGGTATAAGCCTAATGCCCCATGACAGCTTTTATTGCCACGTAAATAATGACCTCAAATGTGTAAATGGCGTGCCTTGTCTAGAAGTGATCGAACAGTACCTAAAATAGCGGTACTGCGGAAGATACAGAAGTCTTGTGACTGTGAGACGAATCCATGAGTAATCGACCATCAAAGGTCTGTTAACAGTTTTGGTCGTTCGTCAAATAGCTTTACACCGCATTTACACCACAATGTTCTTTTAAAAGCCATCTCAAGTGAATTTTGGTGCGCCCAAAACGTAGACCGTGTTATACATTAAGTTTCATTGTTTTTCTGTTAGTCTAAGCGTGGCATCCTTTGTTATCAAGAAAATAATAAAACAGCGCAACAGATTGAACCGAACTCGCAATAGAGAATGAACTCGTCAATCACTGGCCCTGGCTCATTAAAAGCCAAGCCATTACGTCAAAGGTCGATCTCGGTTGTACTCTTACTTGAAAGTGAAATTACAGTAATGTTTAATCAGCACTTTACTTTAATACCATCTCAAATGAGCTTTAGCACACGTAAGTCGTAAAGGCAAACGTGAACCGTTTTATACCGATTTAATTGTCTATTAGTTTGAACAGAGCCGATACACGTGGCGGCTCTTTTACAAAACCCAGTCGGTTTTTATACATCGACCATTTACGTTGCGGTTTCCGTGCAATCAATAGGAACACCAGTCAGCGATAACTAAAAGGTCCATCTAAGCGTAGGCTACCAAATCCGTAACCCATGAAGGCGACAGCTTTACGTTACCTAGAGCAAAACAAGAAGCCCAGCTGTCGCTAGGATAGCTGACCATACTGGTTGTCAGTGACTTTTACGGTCATCCAAGATCGATAATTTTTATTTTATCTGAAAGGGCATATGCGATTTCTTGTTGATGATTAATAGCAACCTTGGCCCTATCTCTCACCATTTCCAAGATATGGCCACTTATAGCTCGAAACCTTCCATTGAAAATTGCGGCCAAACCGCTGTATATGGAGACATGAATATTATTGACACCGTATAGGAAGTCGCCAGCGCCCTATCCGATTGTACCATCACCGACTTCCTACAATTTACCGTTTAGCCACAATACCGCACGATTGGCATACCTCAAAGCGTTATAGCCCTTTAAGGTCATCCAAGGTCAATGATTTTTATGTCATTTGAAAGCTAATATGCGACTTTCTATAAGTGATCAATAGCAACCTATGCCCTATTTCGCACCGTTTAGCCACAATACGTACGTTACAGATGACGACAGACAGACAGACGACAACTCGTACCATAAGCTGGACGGCTACGTAAGTACGGTCGGCTAAAGAGACACATGCGTTATAAGGAGAAACAGGTAATCTGAACTGACCGCAGTGTCCGCACATCTTGGGGCACTTTTCGTTGACCGTGGCGTACATCATGCCGCCGAAGACGTTCTTGTCAGTACACCAGTTCTTCGGCCAGCCAGGGTTGCGTCCGCACTGTGGGTCCTTGTCCTTGCACTGCTCTGTACATACGAGTACGGAGTACATGATCATACACACGTGATGATTATAATGCACCATATCCAGTAAAAAAGTTAATTCCCCATCCAGACAAAACGCTGTAACATGCACAGTAGCGGTGCAATTTATGCAGTGGCACGCTACGCAATATTATTCACAACATTATCTAACATGTTTGATGCATGGGAACCAAAAAACATCGTTATCTCTATAATAGGGCCTAGCACAAAAGCTAGAAAGTTCGAAACGCACTGGATATGGGTTTCAATCAATGGACAGGGGCATGTTCTCAAAGTATTGTGCGGCCTTCGTCTGCCAATTGAAGGAATGGTGACTTAAATTTGCTAAGAGATAAGTCCCATTTTTGGCGTCGTTATTTACAGGCCGGTAGGGGCAACAACATCGTCTGCGTCCTGCAGATCCAGCTGGGTCGAGCTCAAAATGCTCACTCAGACTCCACCTTCGTCGCTGCACTTCGCTGCACCCGATGTTGAATGGGTATATACACTGTGACAGGAAAAAGTAACCCCCTAAATATCGTACAATAAAAATGTCAAATCGAAACGAATCTAAATAAAATTCAATGCACTTAATCAACGATAAATTGCTGAACAGATGACCAAATTTCGTTGCACAATATCATTTCCTAGCTATTAACTGGTGAGTATCGGTAACAAAATATCTCCTTTAACAGCCAGCCTGTTTTGTTTTTATCGGCACGTTATATATATTTATTTTTGTTACATATAAACTAAGTTATAAACAACAACAGTCACAAAACCGGGTCACTGTGCCAACGTGACACGAGCTCAACAATCGTATCTTATAGTGACGTAGACTCGCCGAAATTTTGATTGTTATTAATCACCAAAGACGGCGCCGCGCGGCCTGCCGTGTCAAAGCACATGCGCAAGCCTCTCCGTTGTAAGGTTGACATGATAGAATACATCACGGTGACACTATACCAGAGCACAGTCACCCATCGCCAGTAAGATTTATTAACCAACAATTATGCACAGCATCGCATAGGCCTACCGGTATCATCACGTAGGCTTATGCATGTACGGACATCTATAATCTTTGACAGCCGTGACTGCAGGCCTTTATATTTAATATAGGGCTGCATTAAAACAGGCACACTTTGTAGGCCGAAGAGCACAAGTGACGTTGTCGGGAAATGAGTCATATACGCTGACGTGTCGAGACTTGAGACAGTTTTCTAGTCTCTTCTGTCTTGACACCTCTCGACAAAAACTGGCTGTAAACTGGATTTAAATAGTAAGAAAGTAAGTAAGACAACGCGAACATTACCAATTTATACCACTTTTTCCCCAATAATGCATCAGTGAGTAATGTATTGTGCATGGCAGGTGTGCATGATCTTATGAAGTGATAAAATCCAAGTTTCTCGAGCTGATAAAAACGTGCAGATAAAAACAAAACAGGCTGGCTGTTAATTGACGTCTAACTCGTTGCGCTGACAATCGAGACTTGAATGTCGCGATGGTAGGAGACATGACGACATTAGCTGACAGTTGGTTCCTAATCCAGATAGTTGCAGGGAAGAAGCTCAAATTGCTAATGCATCGATGCACGCAGCTAAAACACGAAACTTACACAACCGCGTCGTCTAGTATTCTCAGTGCTATAAATCAGATATAAAGCAAAGGGCAAGAAAATGAATAAAAGTGTCCATAGCATCACACTGAGCTCAAAATCTCATGATGTTCGATTTTTATACGTAAATGGCGAGCACAAGTCGTAGGCCTACAACAACAGCATCGCAAGATGTTGCGGATTTGCTCTGCGCTTTCAATTTTAGCACGTTTATACAACATGTTGTTACAGCAAGCTTACGACAAATCTACAGCATATCGAATTAACTGGAGTTTAGGCCAAAATCCATTTCTAGTAAAGCTGATCTTCGAGTAGATCTATCTGACTAGTGCGTTTTTCGTATAATCAATGCACAACGCTGTTATCGCTTAAGCCCGAACAATTGTAGCCTATGTTGGGCATTTGTTGCAAACTTTCTTTTTGTTGTGGGTTTTTAGCAGTTAGCACGGCATATGTTGTTCTACAACAAACCCAGCGATATTTTACTTCGGACAAACAGTTTCAGTTCAAATTCAATTCAGTTTATACCTTGCCATTTCAGTTCAAGTTCTATTTCAAGTTCAGAAAACAGTTTTAGGCCTACTTCAACTTCAAGTTCTAGTTCTTAGCTAATTTTATTTCTACTTCAAGTTCTATTTTAAGTCACTTTTAGAGTATACTTCTTCACAATAATGTTTAATCTTCAAAGTAGCTTTTTTACACTTAGCTTACGCTCAATTTTGCAAATAGTGCACAAACACACAAAGTAAACGCATAAACAAGTGAACAGACACCAATCACTGATTCCAGCCAAAAGTTTACGGAAACATGAAAAGTAGCTGTTGCAAAGCGGCTCACATTCAAAAATTTAACTTCAAGCTACTATTCTACTTCAACTTTCAGTACAGTTCAGAGACTCTAATTTTAGTTTTAGTTTTTGTTCAGTTCAAGTTCTTAATTTTTTTTAGTTTAACTTTAAGTGCGACTGCAGTGAAGTCAATAATTTTACTTTAAGTTCGACTTCAAGTTAATGAAAATATCACTGAACAAACCCATAAAAAACCGAAGTAAGTAGAGCTGTGCTATGTAATGAGAATCAAGATCGGCAAGATGTAGTACTATACTAACCTGTGCACGCCGGCCCCGACCATCCCTTCTGACACTCGCACTTGCAGTCGCCCGTCCGTGTACCACATTTGCACTTCGCCTTACAGGCTACACAGCACGCACACGCAAATATTATTGCAATAAACGTTATGAGAAATTGTGAAAAAAATTGTATACGCTAAAAAATCTTGACCCTTTTATTTGGCACTGACTAAATCCACTGCTTCACAATACAGCTTTTTTCATACTCATCAAATGTTTGCCCATCACTCAGGACAATTATGTGCAGGGGACTGCAGCGCAGAGCCAATGGAAGGACCTCCCCCCGTAACCCTCCCCCCGATCGGGGGGCTCATGTATGCTCAGGGGCCTCATGCTATGTACAAAAATATTTCTAGTTTTTTAGAAATATATTCACAATATAAAATAAGGAAACATGTAAAAAGTTTACCCAGAATAGACAAATTTACTTCTTTTCATTAATGTACAGTAATCTGCGACGTATTGCGGCCTATAAAACTTCATTTTTCGCAAAAAGTTGACAAATTGTATCTGATTTTTTGCGTTTCAATTCTTTAAAAATATAAGCAAATTTGCAGCTTCCGTTGAACGTCCAAAAGCCAAAAGTGTTTCAGCTTCAGGAGGCGAAGCCCCCTGACCCTCCTGACTAGGAGCTCTGCTCCTGGACCCCGCTGGGGACTCCGCTCCAAGACCCCGTTATAGGGGCCTCACAGTTGTATTTAGGGGGGCTCCAACTCTCTGCCTAAGAAATTAAAAATGAGACCGCCTTTCTTTTTGGCAAAGGTACGAACACGCTGAAACAGGAAAATAGATTTTCTGCTGCCCTTGGCCATTATCATAAATGCATTATCATGGGCCTAAATGCATCTCCCGACCTCCTGCACCAGTTGTACGACCAATTATTATTTGTTTTTGTTATTTGCACGGAAAATGATTGTAAATACCTGACAGACTGATATAAACAATGCCGATAGGAACTTTCAAATTTTGTAATAACAAATGTAGTAACATTGCAAAGTTGATGTTGCAGAGACTGACCGCATTTGTTGCCTCCTCCCGCCGAGTTGCAGCTCGCTGTAAACACACATCACACAACAAGCATCATAGAACTACTGCATTAATAACCGTAGCCTCAGCGTGTGATCGTTTTGATACTAAATGATCTATACAACTCGCGCTAATCGCTCGACGTTCAGTATACGCTCAAAAATTAACGGTCAAATTAACGCGTTTAACTTAGGCCTAATGACGCGATAATGTAATCACCGTTCAAAAATCCGGTCGTTTACAATTATAACGCAGTGAAAAAAATTCTTTGCATGGCTATCTCATTGTGCTTGAACAATGGACAAACCATGTTGATATCAACCGATTTGAAACGAATTGAACCGAACCGCGAGTTTAGTTCAGTTCAGTGTGGTTTGTGTACTTCAGTTCCTTCGCTTTGTACACTTCTTAAATGCAACTTTTGTTGCATCACCTATACGCCGCAAATTACGCTATAACCTTGCGACGTCTATTTTTGTTAGTCCAATTTTGACGGCTTGACGGCATGACGTAAACCAATGTTGAGCAGCAAGACGACTTTCAGTCATTCAACATCGCCTACCTGCGTCTTGCAACACAAGGCGCCAGATAAATCGCCTTTTAACACCGTAATTAACACGATAAATAATACTTGCGCAACCACGCGATTAACAAAATAATAACTAGCAGCTAAAATATTTCACTTGCACGTTACCACGGTAGCCAGGAACATTATTCCCTGACGATATTGCTAGCTTATGCTGACACTACCGTTTTGCATTTATCAGCGGTTAATATTATTATTCCTTTGGAAGCGCATCTTTTTCATAAAGTACCAGACGAGTGACAACTAATACAAAGTTTCGTAACAAACTGCAGACGTAAGTAGGCCTACATTGAGTATGTTTTGATATATAAATCAGACTTACAGTCGCACATATTGTCTGAGCAGAAGAACTGTCCCCTATCGCACTGGCTGCAAGGCTCGCCCTTCTTGAACGGCTGCTGACCAGCGCCCCTGCATTACAGACAAGACACTCCGGCATATCATAAAGCTGCTTACCTTTATTGATGCATGAGAATTGAGATTCATGATCACAATATTTTACAACATTATTAATTTATCAAATCTATTCTTTCACAAGTTGATTAGCAGAACATTACTGATGCAATAAGCTATAAGTTTTTAACCGGCAAAGCGTAGTGACATACGGTATCACGTTCAGTCATTTTACAGCCCTATCTCAGGATTATTTTTGCAGCCCTCCTTGATTTGTCTTTGTAAGTTCTGTTTTTTTTAATGAAAACGGGAATTTGTTTCCTTTGTGGCCGGCTTTTTGCGCCCTTTGCGAACTCTGCGACCTTGCAGTTTCTGGTGCTAAGCGCGACCACCGTGACTAACGACAATGACAAACAAGGTTAAAGGCAAAAAAATAAGGCCATTGTGCAGAATGTTGACCGTATTCACCGCTGCTATAATCGGTTTAGAAATGTGGCAGGTCAAGGTAGCTTATGTGACAAATGAATTAAATGATTCAGCATTAGGCCTACCTTCATTCAGACTATAGCGACAAAGGTGACTGGATTAGCCTATAGTTGTGTGAGGTGAGACCGAACTGAACCTTATTAACACTCCTTGCAGTTCAAAAAGCTGAATAGATATTATTCGATTATTCGCAAGGTTATAAACACATTTGCTAAATAGAATAGATGAATGAATACTTGCAGAGATCAATTCACTGAGAACATGCCCGTCGCGGGGTCACGCTTAGTGTGTTTGATGGGATCTTATGGGCTATAGTGCCGAGCATGCATGTCTGGACTACAGGGTGTGCCAAAAATGACCCAACTTGTTTTTGTCAAAACTTTGTCAAATCTGCATCAAATATGATAATTTTCGGCACACAGATGGACAAAACGATAGGATTATGTAAGGTAAACTCATTGTCCACCTTACATGATTTATGTCAATGCACTACCGTGTAAAACGTAGATGCTCTAAATTGTTGCATAATGCTGAGTTGTGATCTCCGTAAAAGTTCTAACGACTTAATTAGGAACATAATAAACTAAAATGTGATTTATTCTGCAGAATTATAAGCTTGTGTAACAACCTGTTTTTTAATTATCAAAATTTATGCTCAAAGTGTACGCAATGGCTTAGACGAGACGCCACGACTGACAGTGACAGCGGCATTAATGATCAACTGATCAAACTGCACAGCACTCATTCATGTATTAGATGTGTTTTGAGCTCATCGATCAGTTATTTTGGTCCTTGCTGTTTTCAGCGTATAATATTTAATACCACAAAATTGTTACATCAAACGGCACTCTCTGTCAAGTTTATAATAAAAAAGTGAGCAATCTGATAATGATAGGCACTGCGTAATGTATCAATTTGGAGCATCTGCGTTTTACACAGTAGTGCGTTAACATAAATTATGTGAAGTGAACAGTAAGTGTACCTCACATAATTCTATTGTCTTAGCTATCTGTGTGTCAAAAATTATCAAATTTGGTGCAGATTTGACGAAGTTCTGACAAAAAATCAACTTGGGTCATTATTGGCACACCTTGTACTGTGCAACAACAGTTGCGGGCTGCAGAATGGCGCATGGTTAAGTGACAAGTGTTCAGTCCAGAGACACGCGGCCGTGAAAAGACCGTCTGATTGTCGTTTTGACAGCAAGCCAACAACAGTGAAGCAAAAAAACACGAACTGAGTTGAACTGCATTATAAAGAAACGTCAAAATGTCTGACACGTAAATAAGTAAATAAGTAAGTAAGTTATTAAGTAAGTAAACAGTTAGTTAAACACGTGTCAAACGCATATTATTACAGAAGAAAAGTAGGCCTACAAGACATAAGTCAATTAAGTATATATATAATACACTGTAGCTTAGAGTTCGACACAAAACAATAGTACTTAAATTATACATGACAAAGAGCAGCATAAAATAATATAGTCGCGCGTGTGGGTGTTTTTGTGATTCACGTCGCATAATTACAAGTACCCGCGGTACACAATACATTAATCACACGCAACAATGTTGGTCAATTTAAAAGGACAATAAGTCGAGGTCAATAAAGGTCAAATGTAATCGACGTCAAAAGATCCTTCAAACAGCAGAAAAATTCTTAACTGTCGTAATTAAGAAATCCGTTATGCGTTCGTCATAAATCTGCGTGACCCATTGACAGGACCGACGATATTTATTATGAGTACCAATTATAACGCGATGCAATACTCGAAAGCTGCGGATTAATAATGACCATAAACACGCATTATAATGTGTATGTGGTCGTTAACGCAAAGGCATTGCTGTTGAATTACATAAACCACGTATACAAGTGCGCCCGGTTTGGATAACTATTGAGACTATACACGCAACGCAGCAATAGCGTCAGGTTGTACTGGATTTCTAGTCTTTTCCAAGACACGTAGGCCGACGTCGCTGTGAAAAAATGGCACAAAGTTTGCCATGTAATTGATTGTCGTAGGATTGCAATATTCGCATCACAATGCACAGCAGAGACTGCTGTTAACCCAGCAATTAAAAATATTTGCCGGCCAATCGACAAAAGTCAGAATATGCCTTTGGAAGCATGAAATTGAATGTTTCTTGCTGCTTCGTAGTTTGCAGTCAAAAAGTGATAATGGCACTGAGAAAAATAATGCTTTCGAGACAGATCGCAAATCTCGAGAGTACGTTTTCTACAACAGTTAATGTTGGTGCCGGTTTTGATGTCGAAACACACGCATTAACGTCCTGGTTCGGGTCTCATCGTTTGACAGAAAATGGATAACAAAAGCTGCTGAGTTCTGAGAAATGACGCATGAGACAGTGACATACCACGGTCCGTAGTTGCAAACCATGTAAACGCCATCCCTGTACCCAGCGTTCTGCAGATATCCGCATTTTGCAAAGCCACATCCGACATGCGTCGTTTTTGCCCACGTCACCTGTATGAACGCCATAATAATAGCTAAGCATTGTCATCATCATTAGGCCTACTTCTACACTGCGTGTCAACTAAGGAACAGACAGCAATGGAGGAAACTAGTTCACACTGTGGCAACGATTTCTGCGGCATACAGCACAGCTCCAAATATGAAGTTTATAAAGTAATGCTGATGTGAAAAAAAACTATTCATATTATCACAATAGGTAGGCTAAATGTTCCAGGTATCGCCCATCAGTTTTCACACAAGCGCGAAACCGTCCACGCCGCTAAACGACATGCTGCTACAGACCAGACCATGCGGCAATCAGGCGCCGCTTCGAGTATAAACGAAACTGCAAACATTTTGTAGAAATTAGACGCAAAAAAATAAAGGCACGAAAAATAACCAAAAAAAACAAAAAAGTAAAATGTGTGGTTTACACAATTTGTTCATCATTAAATTCATTTTGTGCAACGATAAATAGTGAATACCGACACATGAATGGACGAATGAAACATCTTAAATCTTTATTGCGTATTGCAGCCAAAAGCTGAATTTGTATCTTTAATCTTTTACGCCCGCAACAGTTAATCAACAACAAAATCTTTTATCACCGGACGTGTACCTTCAACGTCAAATGCAGTGCACTATCAAAACCCGTTTTGCTTTCACCCCGGAGTACCCCGATGTTTTTACAGGCATACGCGTAGTCGGATAGAAAGCAGAAATCCTCAGAATAGTCCACCACGAGGGACCAGAGATGCTAAAGCTTCGAGCCTCGGTCTCGGCCTGATGCCCAGCTGGCCTCGTTAACATCTCTGCTGTGACTGACCGTGGTATAGTGCCCGCACGGCTCCTTTCGGCACTGCTGAGTAGCGTAGACATAATAATTCTTCTCGTCGTACCAGTCCTGGATCGGCTTGTCAGGGATCTTATGAATTCCGGCCTTAGACCAGGCCCAGATGTTCTCGCCGACTGACGGGAAGCCGTAGTCCTTGGGATTGAACGAGTTGGGAGGACGGTGCATCCAGACACAGCGGTCGGCCCACTCTTGCGCCAGCTGAGCCAAACGATCGCTCCAACGCTATGTATGCAACACACAAACAGGCGACACGATCAGTTTTATAACAAACATTATTCTGCTATTTGACGCTCGTTGCCTTAGCTGCGCACATGCAGAGCCGCATTTGAGGAGCCTTCGCCTGTTCCTTTAAAAGCGAAAAAATAATGAAAACCGACAAATAACCATCCGCATCCGCGCCGTATTCGCGCCGGAAACGCAGTTGTCTGCATCCATATTTTGCCATGCATATATGCAGACATCAAACAGCACATGCCGCCAGACCCGCTCAGCTTGGCGAATCCGCTGAAATCGAGTCGAGTTCGATTTGAGCGGACTGCGTACGCGCATTTCGTGTTCATACAAATCGGTGTGATCGATCAGAGCGTATCCGCAGCGGATCCGTGCAGACGACGCGCGCTGCTGGGTGGATACGCGCGGACTCTGCGCGTAGTGAAAAGGAAAGAAATAAACCAGGCTTAACGTAAAATATTTTTGCTATAGGCACATATTATTTTAAACGTTCTTCGTATGTTTTGTACTTTACACGTATATTGCGAAATTTATACAGATATATAAAAGCCCAAGAACCTAGTTTCATGATTAAAAACACAAATTTTACCACCTTATCTACAGGGTGGGCCAGAAACGTGACACTTTACTTTTGTCAATATCTTCGCCAAATATTGATCGATTTTCAAAATTATTTCACTGACACGATCTGCAGACAATTTGCAATAACAATAACGTGATTATTACATATCCCACCACACCGTAAATGCATCTCTACACTACGTTGTGAAATATCAATGAAATATGCATACATAACGATAATAACAAACAAACATTTTGGTAAAATTAAAAAAGCACTTCAGACCAACATTGCAGTGAATGGTCTGTATGACACTAAGCTGTGTGGGTCTAACAGTCTAGTGCCGTACAGATCATTCATCGCAATGTTGGTCTGAAGTGTTTTTTCATTTACCTAAATTTTTGTTATTATAGTTAGTTTTTGCTTACATTTATATTTTACAGTGTAGAAACGCATTTTTCCTGTGGTTGAATATGTAATAATTTTATTGTTGCAAATTGTCTGCGGAGTGTGCCAGTAAAAGAATTTTGAAAATTGGTTAATAATCGGCGAAGATATTGACAAAAGTAAAGTGCCACGTTTTCTTATGGCCCACGGTGTATTGCGAAAGTTCTGTCATAAAAGACGAACGACTGTGGTGCGCGTAGGCCCTATATCGTACGATAGCTCACCAGTGTTTCCATGTTGGAAGCGCCCTCTTGGCCGCGCAGTTTGTTGTGAATTTTAACGGCGTCGTTCTTCTGCTGCTGCGTCAGTCCGGGGCCTCGCGTGCTGATTGCTCGCTGACTGTCGTCAACGTACATCTCAGATCTCTGGTGTCCATCGTTCTCCAAGTCCAAAGCTCCCTCGCCTTGATCACGATCATCGAACTGTTTAGGCGCAATCGCAGTCACCATCACAGTTTATACAGAGTCTCAACGCAGTCCAGAACTACTGTGCTTAACCAGAATAAAAACGAAAATGGCGTATTTAAAACAAAGTCTACGTTTTAAATCACACTGAATAAACTGTTTCAAGATTATGTTTAAAAGTCAAGTATATTTGACAGTGTCTCGAACATACTAGTAAATAAACTAGTTAAACATTAACAAAAAAATCATGTGCTTTATATTGCGCGTAACTAGGCTTTTCCCTAAAACAGAAAATACATACATGTAAAAGTTTTAGATTTTAAAACATATAGCAGATGAGCTAAAAAAAACTTGGCTAAAATAATACAACGACGAGGGTTACAACAACTACTACTGTTGATAAAAATATTGAATATTGAATTTATTTTCGTCATACTAATTCTGTGCTTCAGGGTAATATTAGCAATATTATAACGAACAAATATGCTTACTGCAATAGCAAATAGTCATCGGCCTATACACACGCGCTGTTCATGTGTTGTTTATAAATTACAACTGAAAGAATAATTGTGAACATTGCAGAATGAGAGGCCTACATCTCTAGTTAATCCAGGGCCACCAGTATTCTCAGATCTCTCATGAAGTAGTTCCTTGAGTCTGTCGACGAGCTGTCCGGCGTTGACGTCCGACGGCGCGGCGTGAACTTGACCCACAACGACGACGATCAGAACCGCCGCACACACGAGTCCTTGTCCCGTCATCGCTCTCTGAGAGATCTAATTCTACTTGAGACAGTCAGTGCAGTGTCGACGCCGGCGACTGACTGTTAAACAGCCGGCGACGGCGGGCTACTGTTAGGTTTTATGGCGCAAGGACGGACACGCTACAGTGACCACAATCAGTCGCCGTCACATTCGCCGCTGCTGGCTCAGTGTCCCGCCCCTCCCCGTCCTTAGCTGTGCTATTTTACCGTTATTCAACAGCCTTATACAGAACACGGTGGATGTCTGATACGACTATGTGCACATGTAGGCCTTTATGTCATTAAATCTTCTATTATCGTGCGGTCGATGTTGACCCCTGCCCCCTGCAACAGCTATTTTGTTTCAAAAACAACTGTTGGAGCAGTTGCAGCGACTGTTGCAGCAATAACTGCAACAACAGCAATTACACTTTGCAAGTAAAAACCGGTGGAATTATTTTTTAACAACAGCTACATGCCAGTCCATGGGAAACAAAGTACAAAATAAAACATAACGCACCAAAAGAAACTGGAGGTTCGATTGGTTAGACAACGCGAGACCAGTAGCAAGGGAGGACATAACGAGACTTGTTTTAATGTGCGAGTATCTGCACATTACAAGTTTTTTGCTGCATGTAGTATTATATCTATGTAATATCTATCAGTCTGTAATGGTACGTGTATTTCGTCATTTGTGCATCCACAGCCATACCTGACAGGTAGGCTACATAGCACAAGCTTCACAGAACCGTGCATGTGCGCACGGCACCAGTGCGAAGCCAGCACGCATAGCGCCACGAGGCACACTTCACAGCAGTCGTCAGAGGCTGATGCAGCAGCTGCCGCCACTGCTGATTCCAACGCTGCTGACGTCGTCGCTGCTGACGCCTGATTGGCCTCGTCCTCGTCCTCGCTGCTGCTGCTGCTGCTGTTGACACTCGGCTGTAGTAATTGAGCGTCGAGAGAATGGCAGTCTGCGGCAGCAGCGGCAAACTCACCAGACAGTGAACGACGTTCTGGACGTGCGCATTACTTTCGTACGCCTCTTCTAACAGAACTTACTGGTGCACTTGATAATCACATGTGCGTAATAAAACCAACACCCGGCCACACCATGCAGCGTCGTTGTGCACGTGCTGAAATCCCGCTGCTAGCGCTTCCTCAAAGTTCACTATCGCACACTTTGGTGCAAACTGCGGCACCAGCAGTTGCGCTTTCTTAGTTTTTCTTTCTAGAAGACTTTCATGTACAAATGTACTTTATGTACAAATCTAGTGCAGCGTTGTCAGGTCTCGCGATGTCAGGTCTCACGATTTTAATGCCGCGGGTCAGATTTTCAAACTGCTCGTCGAGTTAAAGACAGCAGTTGACCAACGTAGCCTACCACCACAGCTTTGCAATTTGCATGACAAAACACATCTGCTTATAAGCTAGGTTGCAATGTTGGGTAAGCTGTTGCACTTGAATGCGGATTTTAATACAAGTCATCCACTTTATTTTTTTGATCTGGCACCAAGCGATTCTATTTGGAAAAAGATTTTCGGCCGGCTGTGCAACGAGGAAGAATCGACGCATTCACGGAAAGTGGTCGAAGCCTGGCACTCAGAAGTAGGTTTATTTTATTTTGCTGGTAATAAAATGCTCGAGACCAGTACAAAGTGCAATGACCCGGGTTGTGACTAGGCTATTCTGGAATGAATGTGTTCGACTTGGCTTAGGTGGAAAACTTCTTGACCGTAGATGACATTATATCTTTATGCGCCTGGATGACAACAAGTAATAGGCACGGCACCTACAATAACTCAAACTGGCGTCAGTTCGTCGGCAAGACTAGGTTATAAATTAAGTAACGTCTTTGCCCATTCACTAGATAGAACCCAGTATGTGAAGAAGGCTCGCGCGGCACGTGGTTCGCATGGTTGCACTTGATATAGGCTATCAACAGCGCAGCGTGTTGATTGAACAACTGCCGGGCCGCCCGAAGACGCGAAGACGTTTTGCAAGATAAAAGCGACGGTTGCGGTCACAGAGGCCCAAACTCCACTTGCGTTGATTTGTTGTGGATTTGTCGTACAACTTTTTGTAGGACAGACCCACAAAAACTAGAAATTCTACAGCAAATATATTACAAATCGTATTTCACATGCCCATATAGCCAGGACCCCAAATTTGGGCCATTGCTACCATTTGGGTAATTCTCATAGTAATTTTTGGCTAGGTATATACCCCTAATTCTACAAAATATGTGATAATAGTGCAGCAGTGGTAACTTTCTGTGTGTTATCGCTCAATTTTTAATCTTACTTCACAATGCACTTTTGAAAGTTGTTAGTGCATGTCCACATGTATTCCTGTAGGACCTCTTTCCAAAATGCTTTTTTGCACTTTTAGTTAATTTTATAAAGCCGTTTAAAAATAATAAAGTGCAAATTTTTCCGGCCCTTGATGACATGCTGTTGCTATAGAAACCAAAAACCCTTAACGACAGCTTTGGTGTACCTGTAACAAAGATGATGTGTGTCTAAATGTGACTAATATTATGGCCGTGATAATGTATTTGTACATTATTAAGTACAAGGGATCCAGCGGTGCATTTTTCACAATCAGCGATTGCAATGGAAAATGATTTTGCATAGCAACAGCCTTGTCAGCAGCATGAAACTTTAACAAAACCTCAGTGACCATGAAAAGTAAGACCAGTAGTTATAGTTCTGAATAACAGCAGTTGCTCTGGACACTGAAGTAACCTAATTATTAAATCTTTTTTTTATGACAACGTTACCCATAACTAACATTGCTGAGCTACTGTATGTCACAAATGTTTAGTACAGTGAAAAAGTTTTTAAAATGTTGTCCTACAAGACTTACTGTCAAAATGACTAATTTTGTGTGCATTTCAAACTGAATGTGGTGCCAGCAACAAATTTTAAATCGTACACCTAATGAAGACGTTATCGACATAAGGATAACAATCAACGAAGTCATGAAAATTGCCGGAGATCGGAACGCATGGAGGAGCACTGTTCTGAACCTAGACTGTCAGCGCGCGAAGATCGTCATCCTCGCCGAGGCATATAGTCAGGTTAACTCAAGTCCATAATGCACTTATGAAAGCTATACATATCAATAAATAAGACATTCTACTTCAAATCAATGGTTTTATCTTGTTATAAACCTCTTCTTTCAAAAAAGTAGTAAAATTATAGCTTATGTTATAAGTTTTCTTTTATTTTTTAATTTTTTTTTATCCAAATTAAACTTGGAGTGCGCCAGGGTTCTGTGCTTTCCCCGCAGTTATTTGCTGTGTATTTAAATGACATATTTAGCCAATTACCCGTCAGTCAACGCTGCTTTGTGGTGTTATATGCGGACGACATTCTAATAATGGCACCTTCCGTTTGTAATTTACAGCAGCTCGTAAATGCATGCCAAGTGGAACTCGATTTATTGGACATGCAAGTCAACTTTCGAAAGTCTTCCTGTATGCGTATCGGGCCACGTTGCAGTGTTAAATGTGACAACATTGTGTTGACATCTGGCCAGTCTCTACAGTGGGTTGATCAACTACGATATCTTGGTGTATTTATTGTGCGTTCTGTCAAATTCAAGTGTTCGCTGGATCATGCTAAAAGAATTTATCGTTTATCTAACTCGATATTTGGCAAGGTTGGTAGAGCCGCTTCCGAGGAAGTGGTTCTTCACCTAATTAAAACAAAATGCTTACCTGTGTTACTGTACGTACTCGAAGTTTGCTACCTAACAAAAGCTGACCAGCGTTCACTCGACTTTGCAGTCATACGTTTTTTAATGAAACTATTCTGCACTTCGAACATGGTAATAATTAATGCATGTTTAAGTTACTTTGACTTTAGACTTCCAAGCGAGTTGTTGCTCAAAAGGTACGAAAAATACTTAGTAAAAAGGGTTTGTCATAGTTGTTGCTGTCGATGCGGGTCGCTGTCGGTGGGCCTATTATGTTCTGTGTGAAAGTACGAACTATTCAGCTATATATGAACTGTATAAACTGTAATTAGTTAAATTTTTCCTTTTATTTTGTATTTGTTTGCTACTTCTTATGGTGAATAAAGATGTATATAAAATTTGCCTTCTTACAAATGTAACCTACTAACTAGCACTGGTAACGAAATGACTGATGAACAAAAGCCATCAGTTCACCGTTTAAAATTTATTCTTGTGTAATAAAATATTGTTTATTTGTCAATTCAACACCGTAAAACTTGTTATGTAACAGCAGCAATTTAAATGTCCGGTCCCAACGACTGACTGTCCGGCTCCAGAGTTTGCCCATTTGGCCCAAGAACCGACTGTTTAGCTCCAGAGGTCGACTCTCCGGCATCAAAGACTGGCCATCTTGCCCCAGAAACCAACCATCGGGTCCCAGAGACCGACTGTCCAGCCCCAGGGACTAAATGTGCAGCCAAGAGACCGACCATCCGGTCTCAGAGACCGACCATGGCCTTAGATACGTATTGTCTGACCCTAGAGGCCGACTCTCCGGCTTCAGTGTTGTTTTTACACAAGACGGAGACACTGAAGCATTTGCAGTCAACACTAGTGTCTTACAAGGTGACACGCTAGCTCCATTTTTATTCATCGTTGTTCTCGATTATGTTCTCCGGCAAGCTATGTGCAACCTCAAGCTTAGAGTTACTCTGCAACCAAGACGGGGGCTCTCGCCATCTAGAGAATATTTTACAAATCTCGACTTTGCTGATGACATTGCCCTGGTGTCCGAAACTGTGAAAAATGCCCAGATCCTTTTACAGAAACTTGAAACAGCTGCAGCTACAGTCAAGTTAACCGTCAACCAGTCGAAGACAAAAACGGTGATCACAAATGATAAACGCACAGAACAACATATAACAAGAAATTTAAGCTAATGCTCACGATACGCGCGAAAGCCTATAGCCTATATCTCCTTGCCTGTGTTCGCATAGTGGGCAAACACTTTAAGCAATTTTACTGCAGGCAGTTCAAACATGGACAACTGGATGAAATGTTAGCCAGTGTCAGAAATGTAAACAAAATGTGTTTTTACGCGTTATGTTAATTGAGCAATCATATCGCAGTGGATAAAAAATGATATTTCGCTGGTTGTGTTTTCCCCAGGCAGTGCAAAAACAAATGCTGGGTGAGGTGGAAAACTGAATGGTCATTTGATGGCAAGTTTTGTCAAAAATATTCGTACCAAAAACTATCAAAATCTGATAATTGGTTTTCAAGTTACAGTCAAAAATGTCGGGAATGTTTTTTAGTAATAACGTTTAAAAATTATTTTTGCAAAACAAATGAAACCGTTTTGTTTTCGGAAAATAAATTAAATCGTTTTGCTGAAATTAGGCACTGCGTTATAAATGCTGCCAATAACAGAATTTCTGTTGCTACATTTTTAACAACTTTTGTCAAAACGCACTTAAATCTGTCTATCATTGTGACAACTTTTACTTTTACTGCATACAGTTTTTAATCCGAATTTTTTAAAAATAAGTTATTATTTTTTATATGTATTCTGCATTAAGTTATTTTAATAAAACGCAGTCGCTGGAAAAAACGACAACACATCCATACTCTCAACAACCAACTGCACTGCAAGTAAAACAATCATTATACCCCGTTTACACGAACAAACATGAAACAAACTTAGAGCACACGTCGTGGCGTGTATTTTAAATACGTTAGCTTCATGTTTGCTTCATGTAGGCCTATGCTTCCTTGCGTAAACGGGGTATTAGCTTTATAATACGCACACGTGTGATGTTGACGGGGCTACTGATTTACCTTGTTGCCATAGCGACGCAGCAACTGAATCAACTCGCTGTCTACATCGATGCCGCTTCTCTGCCTGCCTGATCGCGTTTTCATATTGCTAAATTTAAAAAATTGACTATTTCTGGCTTTATAAAATTGACATAAGTTTTAACTAGCGTCTCCCATAACCCACAGTGTACACGGTGCGGCAAAAAAGTATCGCTTGATGTTTTGTCATCTTCTTCGCAATCGCTGAGAATTTTAAAGCAATATTTCGCACATTTATTGCCAATTTATATTCAGGCAAAAGATTTTTAAAAACATTCAATTATTTTTAACTAAGACAAAATTATTGGATTTTTTTTCTGCAATCACATCGTCAATGCTCATGTTCACGTGCAGCAAAATGCGTGCAGAACGACAGAGGCACCATGTTTGCGCTGCAGAAAAACACACTGTCATTCGAACAAGAGAATAAACAACTTGGCAGTAACTGTGAAAACTCGAAATGCCAACCGCCAGCTTTCACACATGCATTTAATTTTCAATGTTTTTTAAAATAAAGTTTTTAACAGTCTTGTCGATGGCAAGGTGCCCAGATTGTTTGCAGTGCTTGTTTGAGTTTAGCGACCGTTTTCAGCTTTGCTAAAAATGTCAATAAATACTATAGAAAATTGGTAGAAAAGACTGTACAGACTTCGTATAGCCTATAAAGTTTACTTTACTTCAACATCACTAGCGACAAGGTAATTTTAGTTTACTTAAAAAAATAATAAAAAAAACAACGGACTCGACGTCAGCGACCCAAATAATTTTAGACCCGTGTCTAACCTTTCTTTTCTTTCCAAAGTATTGGAGAAGATTATACAAAGAAAACTCCAGGCCTATTTAGACGACAACGCGTTGATGCCTGTAAGGCAGTCAGCCTACTGTCTGTATCATAGCACCGAAATGGCTGTCACGAAGGTGTTCGACGAGTTGCTGCAGGCCGCTGATGAAGAGGACGTATCCGCCCTCTGTCTCCTTGACCTCACAGCAGCTTTTGACACCGTGGACCACGACCTCATGTTACTGAAGCTCGAGCGTCAGTTCGGCTTGCGTGGCATTGTGTTGAAGGCCATGGTTCCAGTCGTATCTATGTGACAGAATATTTCAAGTCGTTTATAACGGTAGTACGTCGTATACTGTTCACGTCACGTGCTCTGTGCCACAAGGTTCGGTACTCGGCCCGCGGTTGTTCATCATGTACATTGCTGATCTCGAAGAGAAGGCTGATGAGCACGGCGTCAACTATCACGCTTTTGCCGACGATACGCTGTTGAATGAGCGTTGTCGTTGCGATGATACGCCGACTGCTGTTGGGAAACTTGAATTCTGTGTCACAGATATCAATCACTGGATGTCGGCACACCGCCTCAAGCAAAATACAGAAAAGACAGTGCTGCTTGGAATTCGCTGCCAGACAGTCTTCGTGACCCAGAACTAAATCTCGATACTTTCAAACGTCAGCTGAAGACATATATTTTTTGCGAAATAATGCTGTGCTGGCTGAGTCGCCGAGATTCATAACAGACAAGTTGCAGAGAGTGATGAATTCAGCTGCCCGCGTCGGAAGTACGACAGTGGTTTGTCGCGACTAATGTATGATGAGCTCAACTGGCTTGATGTCACCGATCGAGTACGATTTAAGCTCGCAGTGCTCATG
>Ga0209671_1000549_pt1 | contig 25806 bp, 21 predicted proteins | sample WorMetHERISLAND2_2_FD_187401 | JGI IMG/M metagenome (GOLD analysis project Ga0209671, IMG submission 187401) | Marine gutless worms symbiont microbial communities from Max Planck institute for Marine Microbiology, Germany - Olavius geniculatus... | ecosystem: Host-associated > Annelida >... | reverse complement strand
GAATGTTGAGACCCCCCTAGGAAATCAATCCCCACCGAAACACGTCATCCAGTGCAAAGAATGCGGTGATACTCCCAAAAATGTGTTCTCCAGAGCTTGGCAAGAAAAGTAAAAAAAAAGAAAAAATAACCCAATTGAACATTATATTTCACCTCTTTGCCCCGCCGACCCCTGCTGAGCCGATTTGTACCATTTTTGGCACGTAGGATCAGACCGCCGACGTAATCATCCAAGTCACATTTTAAGTTGATTGATTCAGGGGTTTGGGGGCTACGGGTGCCCAAAATTTGGGGTTTCCCATTGACTTTGATAGTCGCCCTTACAACAGTGTTACGCACTACCGTGCTACACTGTGATAAGGGTGTGTTTTTTTCTGAACACAGTGTATAACTAGAAACTGCTGTACCAGGCAGTGACATCTGCTACTGCAGCAGCAAGCTGGGCTAACATTACTTGCATGCCTAGTTACCAGGATTACTTTTAGTCTTAAAAGCTTCTACAGAGATTACATGTACAAGTACATTGTATGTGAACATTAATTTACTTGCAGCCACAGCATGTGCACTGAATACGATGTAAATGTATTTTGTGCAATTGATACATTAATCGACTGGTTGCTTGCTGAGTTGACTGGTCAGGTATATTATAACTAGACACATTGGCAGGGTAATTGTGCCATGTTGTGTACTATTGCGTGCAGATGATTTGTCGGGAATTTTCGTGCGCGGGATTGCCGAAGGATGTGCTGCAGCACTTGATGGGCGAATTAAAGTTCATGATCAAATTATAGCAGTACGTAATTTTGTTTAATATTGCACTTTAGAGTACTGGTAAGTTAATTAGAAGTTAGCCACTTTTCAATCTAGACAGTGATTTGGTGACATTGTTCTGGCACTATATGAAACTGTTTTTAGATTAGATTACGTAAGATCTAAGTACATTTTCAGTAGGTAGCTTTCAGTGCATTTCAAATATTGTGGTGGGTATTGTATTTCAAGTGATCCATTTGTGCAGCTATTGAAAGAATTTTGATCGTCAGTTAAAGTTTGATGAAGTTATGAATATTCGAAAGCCAAAGCCTTACTGTTTCATGAACCACCCAGTATAGTAATGTTTTGGATAGTGATGAAGAACTTACTGATAATGCTGATACTGACTTTTTGACATTTAGGTGGCTTGGTCGTGTAATGGCAAAATGCTGGACTTGTGATTGTGAGGTCCTTGGTTCGACTCACAGTCGGTATTCTGTCAAATGGTTACTACTTTAATGGGTGACTGGCATTGGACAGGTAAGCCATCTAGATATATAACAACACCAAAGCCAACTCAGCCTTCTGTTCTTCCAAGATAGGTAGATCGAGCACCAACTGAGGCATGTTCACTTGTGTCCGTGGCGTGTGACACAGTGTGATTCAATATATGACAGTTGACGGATGCTTTGTCACTTTGAGCTGAGGAGCTGTACCATTGAAACTGATGCTGCTGGGTGTATACAGGTGGATGGCATGTCATTGGAAGGCTTCAGCAACGAGGAAGCGGTGGACGTGTTACGACGTACAGGTCAGGTGACTCAGCTCCGGCTGGCTCGGCATCGCTACGGCTCTAAGTACGAACAACTGCTGCATGCCGCCGCCATCGGTCAGTCGTTGACAATCCTCACTCTCAGCATTTGTTGACCACACATCTCGAGGCAGAATAGTGTTTTTTCTGAACTGTCTGTTGCTGTCTGCTTGGCCGTCTCTGCTGTGTTCAAATAATTCGGCTGAGTAATGACGGATGATAAATGTTATCAGAATTTGCCATTCTGATGATGTTTTAGTTGCCATTGCTTCAAGGCTTTAGATCTTTTGTCATAGTCATCTTATTTACTTATTTTTTTATATTAATATATTGATTTATATATCATGTGCATATGTGTGTGCATGTGTACCTATGCATGTGCAGCTGACAGTATGGAGTCTGCCAACTCCAAGCAGTTGGTCAGTGTTGATGATGTTGCTCTGATGAATGGTGACAGTAATGCCGGTGCGTATGCTGCAGTTGAACATACATTGGAGTAACTCGAGTTATTTTGTTCTTTCGTGTAATTACAAATGACACTAACAGTGACCTTCAGAACTCAAAAATAAGTGGGTCTGCTTTTTGAAACCAGGCAAGTCTACGTATTTACTTTGCATAATATAAATCATTTCATAGATGACTAGCTATACTCAATTATTTCTCTGTGTTTGGTTTTCACTAACTTTATGCAGTTATGTATTGTTAGTTTATTTTTATTCAGACACTGTTTTGTCATAAATGTCGAGCTATTGAACTAAAATAGGCACATAATAACTGCACTTGCTTGTTTTTTATGTCATATAATGCAGACTTATACAGAATAAGTTCATTGAACAGACTTATCTGGTAGTCCCCGGAACCGCCTCCGTTCGCCGCCGACGCCGTCGTTAAGGCTTTAGACAGCAACCAACTGTTAAGTTAGCGGTCCGAGACCGCTAAGGTTCCATGCTGGATAAGCTAGCGGTCTTAGCGGTCTAACAACAAAATGAAATCAAACAATGTGTGGTGCTCACACTGCTGCAAGCAGAGCGCCAGCGTGAGTGCATGTGTTCTCGTCAGTTGTCATCTATGGTCGCAGTCACAGTGCCAACTGCCAATGGTGACTGACAATCAGTGAATGAGTATTAATGAGCATTACTAATGAGCATTAGATTGATGTGAACTTTCGATAGTTTTGTATTATTTTTATAGAAAACAATGGTTTTGCGGAATGTTAAGAATACGTTCGTTACCGTACGACATAGCCTACTTTAACATCTGATGAACTGCGGGACATAACTTCATTATTCGTCAAGCTTGGCAAAATTGGTGGATATGTTTGCTCACGTGGCAAGTCGGATGTGTGGAAGTAGGCTATTACAGCTCGGGGAAAACATTCTCGCGGCGAATTTTGTTTTTTAAAACAACGCACTCTGGTGTAGGCTACTTTATATTTTCTGAGCGACGATGGGGGCCCCAAACGATGCGGGGCATGGGGTAATTTACTCCCCTACCCCCCTCTCGATGGGCCTGCCAGTGACAGACATGTTAGCAGTCTGGACCGTTAAGCCGCCACTAAGGTTTAGCGGTCCAGACCATCGCTAACGTAGGCTTCAGACCAGTCGTTAAGGACCTAGCTTAACGGTTTCGGGGATTATTATTTGGTTTTTCAGTATTTGATGCGTGATAACAAGTACATGATAACTACACAGTGTTTCATAAAAAGGACCTCTTTTTGTTTTTTTCATAATTCACTCAAATGATGATCAATTTACACAATATTTGTACCAGGTGTAGCTTAAGAAATACTAATTCAAAATATTGCAACAATATATGGTAGTTGATTAAATATTCTTTGCTAGTCGTGACGTAATGCTGACGTTATAATGTGTCATGAGTAGTTGAGTGCAAGCTTGCTTGACTCAACTGGTGCGGTCAGTTGTTACCCTGCCTGCTTCGATGGTGAACCTTATGTGGTTTGTTAATGAAAAATGTTTTATTGTTTCAGCACTATACGACATTGGGACATGAAATCAGGCATCTTGTGGTCCAAAAATGCAACCATTTTGCAAGCTCGGTGTGCTAGTGTACTGTCTTGCTCGAGCATGTGAAAATCCAGTTATCCCCACAGACACGTAAATGCGATCGCTTTGCGTGTTTTTTGTGGCTGCAACCATAAAACTTCAAAAATTTGTCATTAGCGAACCAGATTTTTTACCATTGGAGCAGGGTAGCAATCGACAGCACCAGTTGAGACTATCAAGCTTGTACCTGTGACACATTATGATGTCAGCATTACGTCACAGCTAGCAAAGAATATTTAATCAACTGCCATATTTTGTTGCAATATTTTGAACTAGCATTTCTTCAGCTATAACTGGTTCAAATTTTGTAAAAATGGATCATCATTTGAGTGAATTTTGAAAAAAAAACAAAAAAGGTTCTTTTTATGAAACACCATCTAGGCTTATCTGGCTTTTTTGTCGTGTGCAATCTGTGACTGAAGGCAATAATAAGTCTAAAAACTTTGTCATAACTTGATGTAATGGAGCTGTTCAAGTTTGGTTATTGTTGCTGTTACTGTTATTTTTCTCGTTATTACATTGTCATAGTTCGCCATCGTAATTCTGGAAAAATGGGCCAGTTAAATGAAAGGCAGAAGTTAATAGTCAGTTCTGTTGTTATGTTTATTATCGTAATTTTAGTAAACTTGAAGTGCATTAAGGTTTCATTGTTTGATGTAGTTGACTGATGGTGCTGAGAGCTGGATTGTCTTGTGATGTTAGGGTTGTCCACAGAGGCGGAGATGGCGCTAATATCCAAGTGGCAAGCTATTGTTGGAGATGAATTTGATATTGTTGTAAGTGTTGGCATAGTTAAGAGTGCTAATGTAGTCCCTGGCTTGCAGCCAGCCACTTAGCTTAGTGGGCGGACACTGCAGTGACGCGTGCAGCATCTCATTTCTATGGCAGTCTGTGACTTACTGCTGGCATCACGTATTCTTATGTCATGTGTTCGTTCTTTCGTACAGTTGTCTGTACTGTTGTTACTGCAGTATCTGTCGTAGATTCATAGCTATAGCTAACAGATTTTGATGGCTGGCTACCAAGTTTGTTTGATGGCTGACATAATATGATCTTTTTACTGTGTTAACATCATAGTCATAGACAGTTTAAAAACAAGAAGAATGTTTTTCGTTGTCTTTTATGATATGGTGAATAACCTACTCTCTTGTAATAATATTCGGAATTCACAAAAGAATCTCGATCACCACCAAATCTGTCATTTCTTTGAAGGCCTTCCCAGTCCGCATTAAAATTTTCTCAAAATTTGCTCATAATTTATCCAGCTGACAAAAGTTGACAAATCCAAAACATAACATTCTACTATACTGCAGCAGAGGCAATAAGATGGGTAGAGTGAGACTACCTATGTATTGAAAACATTGCCGGGACAGTATGGACAGCATGGTTGACTGTACATGGCTGTGTACACAGATGGCCGAGGTGTGCAAGTTCAAGGAGGGGGGCGGTCTAGGCATCAGTCTCGAAGGAACAGTTGACGTAGAAGATGGTGTGGAAGTTCACCCACATCACTACATCCGGTCGGTCCTGGCCGAGGGTCCGGTCGGTCTGACAGGTCGACTGCAAGCCGGCGATGAACTGCTTCAAGTGAATGACTTCGTGCTGTACGGCCGTAACCACGTCGAGGTGGTCTCTGTGCTGAAAGACCTCCCACAGCGTGTTCACATCATCTGTGCTCGGCCACACGACATCCTGCACAACCTGCGTTCAACCAGTGCCAACGTACCCACAACCATCTCACATTCTCTGTTCAAAGCCAAGTCCGAGCAGGTTAGTTGCTCACGGTTGCGTGTGAATTTACACTGCACATTCTGTAATGTAACAACTTGAACATGCTTTGCTATGAGGCACTAGGGATCTCATATCATTAATCAGTCAATTTGTCAGTTATTTCTTTTCTTTGCTTTAGTGGTGGTGATAGCTGCACAGTGGAAACAGACTACATCAAGACCGATCAGTGCCACTATCATTATCAGTCAGCACCTCCTAAGTGTGGCTTGGCGGTGTAATGGTAGTGGACCGGACTGGTTACCAAAAGGCCCCAGGATCTACTCTGGGCCGGGGCACTGTCAGGTAACGATTTTGGGCAAGTTGTTCACACACATGTGCCTTTGTTCACCAAGCAGTAAAATTTGGTACTGGTCAAAGGGCGGTGATGCTCTATGGCTGAGAAGGTAACCGTAAGTCTGGCGTCGCACTGGCCATGCGTCATGGACTTAGTGGTCTATCCACCTATGGGCTCAAAGGCCTAAGAAACAGAGATGAGCACCCTGCCAGCCTGCCTATGCACCTGTAGGTATGGCACCTTTATCTTTACCTACCCCCCTAAGGGTCAAAATATGGTCTTTCAAAGAATCTGATTTTCAGTGGCTAATTTTTATATTGACATGTTTTCTCATAACAAGCTCTAGTGTGCTTAGGCATAGCGAACATACTGGGTGGGCCAGTGCTTTGTCATCATTTTGTTAAAACTGTTTTAGCCGCCAGCTGGAACATTTTCGTTTTTTTTTACTGGCATGCCAAGTGCGTTTAATGTTATTTACAGTTAATGCACAATATACGCTACTTACTTAAGTATTTGCTTCCTTGATGACTTTTGTTATAACAGGTGCTTGTCCCAGGTGGCCTAGCAGTCGTCAGCAGTGACATTGGCCTGGTTGGTCGATCACATTCGCTTGAGCCTCTCGGTGGACTGGCAACCTGGGGTGCGGAGGTCATCACCGTAGAGCTGTATAAGGGTGATCGAGGCCTTGGATTCAGTATTCTCGACTACCAGGTTTGACATCTTTGTGCACTTTCCTTCTGCCTCGCTTACTGTCATGTTTTTGTCCTGTGAGTTTTTTCTTAGTATTTTTTCTCATTGCGATCTGTAGTACTGTCTAATTATCACGTTTATGAATATGTCATTGTTTTCAGGAATTAAATGAGATTGAAAGAGTAACCATTAAAAAAATTCACCCAGTGACCAAACATTACTTATTTTTCTTGTTTTTTGGCTGTGCTTATACGTCATTATAAGTATCAACAAAAGGCACCAGAAACTACCAGAATCGAGCTACACTACTTGAATAAGCCAGTTAACTAGTGTTTGGCAGCAAGACAGACTTTGGCTTGATGGTGCTTACGTGCATCAGAACTGCAAGTAACTCACAGTTGAAATAATCAGTTGTGCAGTCAATGTGAATAAAATATCAGTCATTAGACAGCTGTGGCCAGTGTTGAGACATTCAGTAGATACCCCAAAAACCCACCGGGTTTTTGTTTTGTAAACCCACCTAGAAATTCACCAAAAAACCCACCTCAAACTTAAGTTTAGTTTCGTGTTCCACCAATAACAAAATATTTTTTATGGCTAAGTTTTTTAAACATTTAAATCTGCACATTTTGCAATATTCTATGTTTTGGGAAGCAAACAGAAACTCATATGAATTTACCGACTGAAAACCGGTAGAAATCTCAATACCCATCAAGTTAGACTTTTCACAAAATTGGTTTGACCTAGAGAAACCCAAAACCCAAACAAATCCACTGGGTTGAGCTTTTTAACCCTTGCTGTGGCATTGTGTTACTTATGTAGGATCCGTTGAACCCAATGGAGTCGGTGATCATCATTCGTAGCTTGGTACCTGGAGGGGCGGCTCAGCTGGACGGGCGCCTGGTGCCGGGTGACAGGCTTGTGTTTGTCAATAACGTCAGGCTGGAAAATGCTTCATTGGATGAGGCCGTCCAGGCATTGAAAGGTGCTCCACGTGGTCGTGTCCTACTCGGGGTTGCTAAACCTCTGCCTCTACCTGACATTGGCGATGTCAGCACCGCAGCCGATCACTTCCTCATTGTGAGTCATTTTTCATAGCTGTATTTAAGAGTTTTCGAGCACTTTAAAAATCTTTTGTTTAAAAAGCCCGTTTTAAATTTTTTATAAATGTTTTTGATTGCTTAGAAATTTAAGTTTTTTAGTAAAAAAAGACATTTTCAATGTTTTAAAATTTTTTTCGGGATTTTTTAGAAGAAATTTTTACGATATAGTTGTCTGAAATTGAAACTGAAATTAACGCTGAAACTGGAAGATAAGTTATTAGACAAGAAGCCAAGCTGTCGCTAGGATAGCCGATTGTACTGGTTGTCAGTGACCTTTAAGGTCATCAAAGGTCAATAATTTTTATCTCATCTGAAATGGCATATGCCACTTCCTATTAGTGATTAATAGTAACCTTGACCCTATCTCTGACTGTTTTTGAGATACGGCCACTTATACCTTGAAGCATTCCATTGAAAGTTGCAGCCAAACCTCTGCAGATGGAGACGTGGTTACTATTGACAGCCTATGGGAAGTCATTAGTGCTCTATTCGATGGTAACATTGCTGACTTCTACAACGTAACGTTTTGCCAAAATACTGCAAGTTTGGCATACAATAGTGTGTTATGACCCTAGGCAATTTGAAAGCCAATTTGCGACTTCCTATTAGTGATCAATAGCAACCTAAGTCCTATTTTGCACCGTTCAGCCACAATACATCTGTGATAGATGGACGGACAGATGGACGACAACTCATACCAATAGCTTGACCATTAATTAACTACAGTGGAAACTAAATTCTGTAATAGTAAAATGAGAACAGGTTTTTTTTGCTGTGAAAAAAACTGAAACTTTAACTTAATTTTGATAAAACTGTTATTGGTTCAAAATGGTGACTTGTGTGTATGCTGTTTGTAGGATGATAAGAGCCAAGAACCGTCTGGTGGAGTCTTTGAGCCTCTTAACTCTGTATCTTCTGTGCCTGCTGTATCACCGTCCCATTCTGACGCCATTCCTCTCAGCAACATGAAGGTCTGCTGTCTGCGCCATTTGCCTTTTACTTACAGCGTGATATTTGGGGCCGTATCTAAGGGGGGAATGGTTTCAAATTCCCAAATGTTGCGCATTTTTTCTTGCTTGCCAAGTCAACAAAATACAGCCATTTGCGTTGCACATAAATTATAGAAAGTGTTGTTATACGAGATGCATTTTGCGAGTTGTAGGTGCGTCAAGATACGTTTGCGGCCGAGACTTCACCATAGACTTTGCTGTAGAGTTACAGCACTTTCCAGACTCTCTAACTGGAGGCAGGGAAGTGAATGGAGAAGTAAAAATGGCAAAGAAGGGAAAGGGAAGAGTGATCGAAAGGGGAGGTGAGGAGAATGTCATCCCCTGAGCAGAAATTCTGATTACAGCTTTGATGAGGTCAATAGACGAAACAAGCATTAAACTAGATTATACTTCAGTGCTCACATGTCAATGTGGATGCGTCTGTCTCAATTGCACTAATGTCTTGACCTTGCATTTGATCTTGACTTTGATGCCGTGACCTTGAAATCCTAAATAATTTATCTAATCTTTGTATAGGATATATCTGTATTGTGCTGTCAGAACTGATCAGTTTGTTTGGCAGTTTGTTTCTCTGTCATGCTGATCTTGAACGTTTACACTGACGTCTGTTCACTGATGATTCATGGTGCAGTGATTATCTCCGCCAAGTGTGAACGTAGTGAACATCTGGAGGAGATTATGAGATTGGTCATTCTGTGTGTCCGTGTTGTGTCTGTCTGTCTTTCTGTCATCAACTCGCTTCGACTGTAAGACAACGGTGGCACTTTCCTGTGAATACTTCTACATTTTACAGTAGTAATGTTTAAATCACTTTACTTGGCAGAGATATGCACTCTTGCAAGCGCCTTTTAGTTGTCAGTGCATTTTATGGTGGTGGATTTATTCGCTATCAATACCACTATCGCCATAACGACCACCATCCATCGCCACTACTACGACTGTGTTGTTGGTTGTTAGCAGAATGCAGCACGTGACGTCGCTGATCTGATAAACATCGAGACATCATTCACAGGCAACATTGCACCCAGTTCATCAGTTTATCCACCGAAAACCACGCTGACATTTGAGTCGGAGTGTCCCGCTGCTGTAACCAGCATTCAGCACTGTCATCAGTTTGTAGACAGTTCTGCAGCTCCCGTGGAGGGAAAGCTCACAGAATTTCCCAACACACACTTCGACTTTCTGACGACACATGAAAATGTGCCAGTGGCACTGCAGAGCCTGGTAAATTGAAACGCTGTATGATGTATATTCATAAGGCTACAATTTTTATCAGTCAGATTGTTGACGTTTATGTAGCTACTGCTGTTTTCCTTTGAATGACTTTGAAGCACTTTTAGATGTCATCACAGCAAACAAATTGTCATGGATGTAGTTTAAGAAAGCGGGCAAGGAGAAAAGAAAGTAGGCAACAGCGGTTGCCACCAATTCAAAAACTTAACTAATTAATGTCGTAATTTGGCAGTCACTGTCTACACCGTCGGTTGATTTATGCATGTTTAAGATGTGGCCTATGTAGCATGCTGTTCAGTTGAAGTGTCAATTGCATAGTGTCATCAGTTCAGAATGTATTTCTGTGTTGTACACAGGAGACGGTTAATTCAACCTCTGAAGCCGTCATATCAGATCTATTTCATTCTCCCAGTCCACCTGCCCAGGTATGCTGACGAGGATTTGTTGAGTTATCATTCGCATAGTGCTCTTGTTTTTTGACACATCCAGTTTTGCAGTATATACATCTATTTTAATAACAGTTGCTAATAGATTTTTGCCATTGTCTCAAAATTGTAGTTTTACTGTATACAGTATATGATGAGAATGCACATCTATGTGTGCTGTACTGCTGCAGTGTGATTTAGTCAAATCGTTGGTACCATCATTCCGTGTGACTTGATGATATGTGTGCTTGTTTGTGCAGATGGCTAATTCTGCAATTCCTGCTCACTTTGAACGTCTTATAACCATCAACAAAGGCTCCGATGCGTTAGGTGAATATATGTTTTTTTTCTTGCTATTAGTAGTTGCTTTGATCCTTTGATACTATTTGGTTTGGCATAGAAAGAACATCCTGCCTGTAAAGTTTTTTTCCACTACAAAACCTGTTCAGTTTGTGTGATAATCGATTACAAGCTAGCCTCTTTGCCTATGTAGTTCAGGCTTATGATTGATTTGCCTACGTCTTGCACCACAGGTCATTCTTTGAAACTGTAGTTCAATTTTGGGCAGTTTCTGACCACTGTTAACATGCAAGAGGTGATAGAAAATAAACGCTACAAATAGCCCGGTGATTGTATGAATAGTCCATGGTACGAATAGTACAAATACTCCTATGATACAAATAGTCCAGTTGCCGTACCAATGAAACACGGAAAATGGCAAGTAATTGTCATACCATACAACTGTCGACAGCTGCAATGTTTTGTTACTCCTGGGTGTAGGTCTAATTGTTGCGGTCGTAGACGTGGCAGCCAATAGCTGTATTATGTGTAATGTATACTACACTCTGGGCCATAAAAACGCAGCACTTTAGTTTTATCAATATCTTTGCCGACTATTGACCAGTTTTCAAAATTCTTTCACTGGCACCCTCTGCAGACAATTTGCAATAATGTGAATATTATATATCTCACCACATGGTAAGTGCGTTTCTACACTACCTTGTGAAATATAAATGTAAGCAAAAACTAATGATAATAACAAAAATTTATGTAAAGAAAAAACACACCTCAGACCAACATTGCAATGAATGATCTGTATGACACTAGACTGTCTTAGACCCACACAGTTTAGTGTCATGTAATGTTGATGTAATGTAATGTAATCTAACGTACATGTACATTACTACATGTAATGTAATGTCCCTGCAATGTTGGTCTGAAGTGTTTTTTTCCAATTTTACAAAAATGTTTGTTTATTATTATCATTATGTATGCATATTTCATTGATATTTCACAATGTAGTGTAGAGATGAATTTATGGTGTGGTGGGATATATAATAAGCACATTATTGCAAATTGTCTGCAGAGTGTGCCGGTGAAAGAATTTTGAAAATCGATCAATAATTGGTGAAGATATGGACAAATATATAGTGCCACATTTTTTCTGGCCCACCCTGTATGTATGGGTGTATAAACCAGGTACATGTACGTACTTAGCCTATGCATGTCTTTTATGTCTCTGCTGGATGTAGGTCTCTCTGTTGAGGCCGTGGACGGTGCCGTCAATGGCTGTATTGTTCGGTCGGTCAGTGCGAACGAGGCAGTCGCTAAGGACGGTCGACTCTGCGTCGGTGACTTCGTAGTTGCTATCAGTGATGAGAGTCTGCGTCGCGTTACCACTGCTCAAGCCCATGCAGCAATATTACGCCAATCAGCAATGCTCATGTCTAGTATTACGTATGTCACTCCAGCTCAGCTTGTTTTTAGACATTGTATCATACCAGATTATCAGATGCAGGCTTTTACTTTTGTAAAGGTAAAGGTAAAGTCCACGTACTTGCTATAGCGCTTCTTACATGCTTCTTCAAGACCAAAAGCACTTTACAATCTTAGAAGTGGCAGCTGATTGGCATGAGCTAATGATACCACAGCGCACTATGCGGCCATCCATTGCTCGCGGTAACGAACAATTGGACCCGCGGTTTGCAGCAAGCAGACATACCACCACCCCAATCAGCCACACTAGACCTTCACCTCGTAGCCGTAAGCTACTACTCATTTCCCGTCCCACGAAGGGTAGGAGGCTGAGTTGGCCTGAGCACGTAGTAGGTTAGCAACTTGCTCAAGGTTGCTTGCAAATGATGGCAGTGAGAATCAAACCGCAACCTGAAAGTTGTGAGTCGACACTAACAACTAGACACTTGCACCTACACAGGCAGGTAGGTGTGAACAACTTGCCTAAGGCTGTTACTTAGTAGTGCATTGGCTGGGCACTGAACCGTGGACCTTTCGGTCTCGTATCCAACGCCCTAACCACTGAGCCACCAAGCCACCTTCTTGATCAGTATACTAAGTACAATGTTTGTTATTAAAACTGCATTTTTTAGTTCAAGCAGTATCACATTTATAATTATGATAGACGTCTTGACTATGTAAGTCTTGAAACTATTAACTGAGTTTACAATATGTGGTAGCAGGCTGTTCTGCAAGTTAACAATATTCTTTGAGTGAAATAGTATTTTCAAATATCATATCAACTGTACAGTAAAGCTCAACTAATTTGAAATCATTCCCCCTTGTAACAGACGTGTTTCAAAGTGTTTGCAATTGCACAATCATTGATTTTTATTAAAGAAATTTGCAGTGGTCACTCAGCAGCATCACTGCCTTCTGTCATCTGATGATACCTATCTATCTGCAACACTAACCTGATATGCTTGAAAAATTTTCAGTGCAACTGACGTGATTTAAATAACCGATTGTGCATTTAAGATGAGTTTTTAAAAATTAATCATAGGACTGCTGTACTCATAAATAGTTTACAAATGGTGCTATATATGTGCAGCATAACTTGCTCACTTGTAGACATGTATGTGTGAGTTTTGTGTATTGTCGAGTTGAGTTTCGAGTTAAAACTCAAAAACATAACTTGAAACCTAGCTAACCCTATACACTGATTCTGCCCCTATCCCTAACCCTAACGCCAGCCATAGCTCAACATTGAATACTGCAACTCAACAGTTTTTGGCCAAAAATTATGGAGTTGCGGTGCTTGATATTCAGTAAGTTGTCGAGTATCGCAATTCCACCATGCATCGAACAGCGAGTCTCTCGCAACTCAAAAAAACGTGAAAAGCAATTCATCAATTTTTTAATTTTCTGTATGTGCTGCTGACAGTGATTTCTGTTGTGTTTAATCTGCAGCATTAGTTACATCTCGGCTGCAGACGTGGCTGCATGGCACACTGCCATCAGCATCAGCAGCTCTGTTGATGCCGTATTACCATCAGCTGTCACTGTGACTACCGCAACACACTCGCTGCCTCCCCCACTCCAGTGAGTATTCCACGACATGTCGGCTTCTGCAGTGTAAAGTGCGCCATATCCACTTTTGAGTTTCGGCCATCAGTTAGTAATTGCTGACATATTGGTTATACTCGACTCTGTTCTTTTTTTGAGTTTAATGTGCCATGTTTGAGTTTCCATTTTTTTGTATTTTTTGCTTTGCCGTGTACGTGTGTTGTAATCGCATTTTCATTCATTCTTATTAATGTGAAATTTTGTTGTTTGCCTAAGTTGTCGCCATAAGTTTCCTTTCCAGTTTCATTTTGTTTTCCTTCTCTGGTTCATGAAATAAAAAATACAGAGCTTAGAAAATTATTGGGCTTTTTCTGATTGGGTCAGTGTATGATGATTGAGATAGTGGGAACTAGAGAGAGGAGGGGGCATTTGAAGAATACCTGGTGAGTGGTGACACTGAGAGAGTGTAGTGAGCTTCAATCGGCTTACAACAGAAATTCTCGTTATGTTGTTATGTTACGTGTTTTGTTTGAAATTTTACTTCGATTAAACGTTTGGACGTGTAACTTGAATGCGGGAGACTGATATCATAAGTTGTAGTGAACTTAATATGTTTTTGCTGCGTGATGCTATTTTTGTGCATTTATTCACAATCATGTCTCGTTTTTTGACATTTTCTAATTGTTTTATTTAATTTTAATCAAACATGACACACCAGCTAACTGACTGAATTGTGTTTACGTTAGTTTTTTAGTTGCTTTTGTTTATGTGGTTTGCACTACGCAAGGCCAGATTATGCATTGCACTGCAGTCTTTCCGTCCGTCTGTTTACCCATCCGACAATCTATCTGTCGTGTAACTCAGAAATGTCGTGCTGCTGAAAGTAAAGAGTTTCATCATCACATATAACCATCAGCGCTATTTTAGTCCTACAGGTTCAGATATTGTGAGATAATGCAGCTGCATTTTGTGACTGGGCTTCTGACTATAAACGGTAGATCTGCAGTGCTCGCATTTGGTGCATAAAATACAGATTGCACAAGTAGGTTGTGATTCTGTTTCAAGGTCGCTTAAGGTCACAATAGTGATAGTACCCGTTGAAGTTGAGACGTAAAATGTGTAACAGCTGATTGTGCAACAGCTAAGCTTGGCACGTGTGTAACAGTAACTCACAAGCACGTACATCATATACACCGTGGGCCAAAAAACGTGCCACTTTACTTTTGTCCATATCTTTGCCAGTCATTGATCGATTTTCAAAATTCTTTCACCGGCACACTCTGCAGACAATTTGCAATGATGTGATTATTATATATCCCACTACACCTTAAGTGCATCTCTACACTACCTTGTGAAATATAAATGTCAGCAAAAACTAAAGGTGATAACAAAAATTTAGATAAATGAAAAAAAACACTTCAGACCAACATTGAGATGAATGGTCTGTATGACACTAGACTGTGTTGGACCCACATAGTTTAGTGTCATACAGATCATTCACTGCAATATTGGTCTGAAGTGCTTTTTTCAATTTTACCAAAGTGTTTGTTTATTATTATCGTTATGTATGCATATTTCATTGATATTTCACCAGGTAGTGTGGAGACGCATTTACGGTGTGGTGGAATATATAATAATCACATTATTGCAAATTGTTCGCAGAGTGTACCAGTGAAAGAATTTAGAAAATTGGTCAGTAATTGGCGAAGATATTGACAAAAGTAATGTGGCATGTTTTTTGGCCCACTTTGTACATAACACATTGCACCATATTTCAGCTTGTCTCTGTGTAACATTATGGTTTATGTATCTCCGGAATGAAATAGTGTACATAGTTAGATTTGATACTCTGATTCTGTGTATACTCTTATGTTATTACATTATACCATATCATTTTGTGTTGTGACATTTAAAGCATATACAGCAGTATAATCATTTTTCCCAGTATTTTGACGTTCAGTTTGTTTGATGTGTTATATTATTGTTATTCGCATCATCAGACATCATGTACATTTTTGTTATTTAGCTAATTTTGTGCATGTTTATATAGTGGATTGTATTTTGTGTTGTAACACTTGCTGTATTATTTTCAGCAGTGAGTACAATTCGGCTACCGAAAGTGCCTTACAATGTACAAAATACGTAGTTATTAGAATGTTTCTGCTGTTTCAACATTATCTCCATTGAAAACGGGAGATTATGTTTTCACCTCTGTCATTTTGTCCGTCTATTTGCATGATTAATCAAAACGCTATGCACGGACTGTGGTGAGAAATTTTTCAGTGTCGTTTGGGGCGCAAAATTTAGAGCAGATTCAGTAGAGGTCGAGATCTGATGGCCCTTGCTTTATTTAACTCAGTTGAATAGCAATATTTTAAAAACAAATATCTTGGCAGAGGTTGGTGCTCTGTGAATATTTCTGTGTTTTTGCGTTGGTTCAACTGTTGAGTTTTCTGTCCGAACGTTCTTTGCATGCATTGTGTATGCTTTATATATACTCATTTTTATTCACATATCGGTCAGTATTCAGTCACCTGTTTAGTTTCTATTCTGTCTTGGCATGTTTTGTCAATTTGTCGAATAAGCTTTCATTGTTATTTTTCTCTGCTACTGCGAACATTATTTTTTCAGCGTACCATTACAGTTGTTTAAATTTACTGTTTCATTTGACACATACATTGACTGAATTTAATAGCAGTTTTGTGTCATTTTATTTATTGATTTAGGAACTGTCAGTCTGCAAATAGACAAACTCATGTCTAAATAACTAAATTTGTTCTTAAATGTCTTAAGTGTCCATCCATTCGTCCATCCGTTAGTTAGTCCCTTACTTCCGAACTAGCGCTGCATTTTCCTCTAGCTAGTCTGCTGATAACGGGAATTGTGCATGTCAGCCGAGATGCTTAATTGGTCACGTGGTTATCGTTAACGGTATTCGACTGAATACTTTCGTCGGTTAATGGATACTAGGGCTGCGTCATTCACGCATTATTTGTGGGGTTCTCATGATTAAACTAGTATTGCAGTTTACATCCCATCAGTGTATGCAGTCTGTTTTGTTAATGGCTAGTCTCCACCGTCTCAATAGTCGGTATTCTTGCAGATGATGATGATGATGCTGATGACGTTTGTGGTGCTAGTCGAAACAGAATGTTTCATAAAGGCGGTTATAGGCCTAGATGATACAGTGCAGGCGCTGTAGCTTCAGGCTTGTAGTATTGTGCGTTAATATCGTTCTGTTGTTTACAGTCTTCGGGAAGTCACTCTACAGGGTACGGCAAAAAAAGTAGCCCCCTAAAGTTTTTCGCTGTTTTCTCAGCAACCGTTTGTCGTTTTGATCTGAAATTTTACGTATTTATTTGAAGCGCTTCCTTGAGTTCGGCGATTGTTTTTGGCTTTGTTTTAAGCTTGCAGTAAGCCTCCAACATTGCACCCCACACTCGGTAGTCCATTGGGTTTATATCCGGCGAATTTGACGGCCACTGGTCTTTTTGGGATGAAATCTGGACAACTGCGCGCCGTGTGTGCTGGCGCGCCGATCTGCTGGAAGATGAATCCGGTGGGCAGCCGGCGATTGCTTTAAAAGAATGATAATTTAGTAATACCGGTAATTTATAAACGAAATAAATTACTGTTTATCAATACGTCACCCCTGACCTCATCGGCAATAACGTGGTAACCGGTTTTTGATCATTAAATAGCATTTTTAGCTTGAACATTTTTAATGCTGAAAAATCGGTAGTTAGTCACGTTAAAAAGTCTATAACTTCGTCGTTTTTCAACACAATCACACTTCCTATGGCAGTTAGATGTAGAACGTTTTAGTAAATTAATCTGTAAAATTTGACATTAAAATTCCAAACGGTTACTGAGAAAACATCAAAAAACTTTAGGGGGCTACTTTTTGCCGCACCCTGTAAGGTGTTTAAAAACAGTAGTTTCAGTTTGATTAGGTCGGTATGTAAAGTTGTATGATTTAGACGCAAGTTATCATAGTTATCATATGCAAAAATTCGAAATATAACTGTTCAGTGACTTAAATAGCTTCTTAATGTAAGAAGCTATTTCAAAAGGTTTTCTTGTAAATTTACCCTACTACTTGACAGTGTTTGTTGATGTTTTCGAGAGCTGCGTGTCAGAAATTCCTGATAATATAGACAGACTGCAGTGATGACCGCTTTTGTCTTGTTAGGTAGAACGGAAGACTATTTGTTGTGCGGCAGTGTTTGTAATAAACGGATCGTGAAAGATCGCGTACCAATGAACACACGCTTTCAAGAACACACACGGTGAACCATAAAACAGGACATTACGTAATCGGTGATGACTGTCAAATGTTAGTCGATTTTCACAATTTTTGCACCGCTGGAAAAAAAAACATTGAATTTTTAACAAAACTCGTTATATTTCCCACATCACCTCGGCACTGATTTCACACTATAGTGGTAGAATTAAAAGATTAATTTGTCACAAAACTAGGACATGTAAGCTATACGTATAATCTGTCTAGAAAGAGACACCGCATCTGAAAAATGATGACTGATTTCTCATTTTAAAACTTTTTTTATTCTCTCGCACGCAAAAAAATACATTAACAGGTACCAAGTTATAACTGATATTCAAAGTGTCAGCCTTTGGCCTTAACACAAGCTGTTAGCCGCTTGCGCCACTGATCAATTGCCGAGTCAATAATCGACTGTTTCGGGTTATGCCTAGTGGCTGTGAACTGTTGTTTCAGTTCATCATGAACATGTGATAAATAAAACACGAATGAGGAAAACCATAACTGCCGTCAATGTTTCCTCGAAGGAGTAACTCGTAACCGGTGCGTCAATTTTCAGTTCACACAGTCAACAAGAAGCCCAGCTGTCGTTAGGAAAGACACGCTAACAGTTCCTGTTGCAGTACTGACCTTGAAGTTCATACAAGGTCGATGATTTTCATCTCATTTGAAAGGGCGTACGCGATTTCCTTTTAGTGATCAATAGCAACCTTGACTATCTGTGACCGCTTCAGAGATATGAAAACGCACATTTTCCCCATCCCTTCATTCAACCCTAAATCTGAAAACATTCCTCTCGAACTGCATCCTCCAAATTTTGTATGCAGACAGCCTCGACAAGTTGCTAATTATGCCTGTAAAAAGTTTTCCCTTAATGCCTACCCGTTAACCAGACATCGTTACGCACGGACTGACGGACAGACAGACGAACGACAATCGTGCCGTAGACGTTTTCCATGCAAGTCTGCGATAGCACGACTAGGCACAACACGGGAACGGCGCTGAACAGAATGTAAGCCTACTCCGTCGACGCGCTGAAGCACGGTCTCGCTTCTCGATCCCATGGCGATCAGAGTAAAATATACGGCAGACTGGCTACTCTGATGTTCAAATTGCCTGACTCGTTTGTGCCGTAATTACTCGTAAGAGGATCAGTTGAAGAGTGCCGCTAAATACATCGTGCACGCCATAGGCCTACAACGAAACAGTAGGTCTACTGGTCACTACTGGGCCTAAGACCAAGCGAAGAAAAAAAGTGCAGAGTTTGCTGCAGAAATGATAGTTGCAAAAAAAACGACCGAAAACGTCGCAGATGGATGTTTCTTCAAAAATACAAATTACCCAAACATAATGTCGTTCACCATTGTTGAACGTAAGACGTCGTGCATATTATTCAAATCATCGTAATCATCAAGAAAACGTTTAGCTTGAAAAATTTAAGTAGATGATTTTCAGTTTTACTTTCGGTACAGCTGTCTGCGAAGATGTCCCTACCCCGCGATATTTTGGATATCGCTTCTCCTAGTGATAAAATTTCTCGTATGTGTGTATGGAATTACAGAACGCCTGACGAGTGTAGATCGCTGTCGATCGGTGGAGACGGTAAGTTGGTCGAACCGGACCACACAACTCAAGTTCAGCTTTCAGACAACTTAGTGCCATCTGCAACCGTTCGTGTATGCAATAGCAACACCGTCGGCTTATCAAACGACATCATAGGCACGCATTTCTTGTTTTCACCATTAATCTGTTACATTTACAACGGAATTCGCACACGACGCATGTTAGGTAGATCGATGTTAACAGCATGTCCCTCAAGAGCCAAGACAAAATACAACATTATAGTGGCGGTCAACAAAGCTATGACATTAATCGTAACTGTAAGTTTAATAAACGTTTGCAAATGTTTTAATTTTGTTATCTCCGCCAATGGAACGAAGTGAATTGGAGGAGATTATGAGATTGGTCGATCTGTCCGTCGTTGTGTGTGTGTGTGTGTGTTTGTCTGTCTGTGTGTCTGTGTGCACGAATTGGCGGAGAAATGCACTCCAACGAGCGCCGCCTAGTTATAAAAAAGTTTCATTTCTGGAATTTTTAACAAACGTGAAACAGTCTATGTTAAGACGATGATAATGTCAGTCGGCGGAACAATATGCAATAGAAATCAAGCTATGAGCGCTCTTTTCTTAGACAAAAATGTATCGTCGATAAAATACTTATTCATACTGTCTGTATTCGTCATAATGTGGTTCTCGTTGTGCTGAAAAGGATGGATAAAAATTTGTCAACATACTATTTTCTGTAGAACTCGAAGTGAGCCAGTGGAGTAGACAAGGGGGACAGACGGCCCAGTTCCCCAGTCCTCCAGACAGAACATAAGCATTAGTTTAAACTGCACTAAATTAGCCAATTTGGTCACTTTATTTTTTAGCACAATAATGAAAACTGTTGCAGCCAGATTACATAGGTTAAAGCTAAAATGCACCAAATTCGATTTCCGCTGGGGCTCTGCCACCCCACTGCAGGAGCTAACAGCGCTCTCCCAGACCCTTAGCTGGATTTTAGAAAATCCTATTTCTAAGAAAAGAGAAAGACGAAGAGAGGAGAAAAGAGAAAAGGAGAGGAGTGGTAACGCGACAGGGGAGGGAAAGAGAAGGGAACGATTGAGCCCCTCCGCCGATTGACATTTTTGGCTACGCCGCTGCAGTATGCGACTGCGAACTAGCGTCATTGCTGTGCGGTGCAGACGAACTGGTGTCGGAGTATGACGGTCGACTGCCGGGTGAAATCGTCTGCACTCGACTCACCACTGGGTCTACGACGGACGTCAGCACGGGGTCTGAACGCAGGCAGCTCGGGCTGCAGCTGGTCGGTAGACCAGTGACTGGGAACGACGACAGTGCGGCCAGTAGCAGCGGCAATGAGCTGGCGTCCTGCGGTGGTATCTTCGTCGCCGGCGTTCTAAACGGCAGCATCGCAGCTGAAGACGCCAATATACACGTCGGCGACCAACTGCTACAGGTATAATAATAATAACGTCTTCGTTTAATATGCAAAGTTGACAAATGCAATTTGCACAAACAGGTATAGTTTCGCGGAAAAAAATTACGAGAATAAAAGCAGAAAACAATAAAAACAGGAAACACAACTAATAACTAATAAGTATCAATCAGTTAAGTGAGAAGTTTTTGTAATTAGTGACTTATTGTGAGTTCTGCTTCTAAGATTGTAGTTTAGTCTGTTCTGCATGACTGGCCAAGAATGGTTGGAGAACATGATAGGGGCTAATATGCTGTGCGGTGTTAACTGCTGGACATTAAGCTTAGTATAGAATACAATACGCTTAGTAACAAGATAGTCGAGCAGTAAAAAACGTCGATTCTACGCGAAATCGATGTCAATTATTACTGCGCTGATAAGCTTACTACACGAAAGGTCATTATGGAGTAGTAGGCCTACAAGCACACGTACAGCATGTGAATCCTTGAATTTAGATGAAGATTTTGTAAGCCATCGTAAAACGTGTGTGACAATTTCTGTTCTTCGTTGGCTCGGGGCTTTCAACTCGGAAACCGAAAAGCATAGAAAACCCAACATTAGTGTGAACGTTTTCTACGGTATGAGTAACCAGTATGCCAATTTTCAGTTCATTAGGGTTATGGTTGCGCAGCTGTAGGCGGACGGCCGCATTATATCGGCACTGAGCTGACGTATTTTTTTTAGTTTATTACATCGTTGATGTGGTGTTTGTTTCGATATTGGTCTGAAGGTGAACAACCAACGACTTCTAGGCAAGAGTCATCTAGCCGCGTCCGCCGTCATAAAGTCCGCCTGCTCATCTCAGCCGCACATCGATGTCATTCTGCTCAGGTACCTGTTTAGTCCAAATATTTTATAGCCGCATACTTCTGCTGAAATATCCAAGATGCTCTTTAGTTGTTCTCTGAGAGGTCCTGGCTCGACAGTAATTTAGGAATTTTCAGTTTCGAGAAACAAAGGGCCGAAGCTCGAAGTTTGGGCATGTGGCAGCGAGTCCCCTTCACACCAACTAGAAGCCATGAAGATTGTTTTCGTATTTTTGGTTTTATTTATTTTTGGTCTTATTTAAACCTTGCACGTGTTACATCGAACACATGCATGATGCACGCCATGCACGGTACAATTTGCTAACTGATAGAACTTTTCTACACGAGTTGCAGATTCTGGTTGTTTTGGAAGTTTTGGTTCTAAAGCCCTGCAGGACCTATAAGCTTATAGTAAAGTGAACTGTGCTGTTTGTAGTTTAACCATGACTGGTAACAGTGTAAGATGCAAATACGCTTGTTCGTTTGTTGTCGAATTGCAGGAGGAAGGTTAGCAGCAATTTCAGCTCTGAACAACTACAGAACAACGAAGTGCGTATATTAGCGTTTCTGCACTATAGCGTTGATTTTATTTCTAGCTATACTTGAAAGGTGATGAGAGTTTGAAAAGAGATTATTGCTTGCATTATGCTGAAGTCATACGTTAGAAGTCTTCGCTTTTTATGCACCGGAACGAATCGTTTTTATTGACGTGGACGTAGTTTTCAACTGTTAGTACAGCGTAATCTGTGATGGATATATATTTTTCGTATTTTTGGATTATGTAGTAGTAAATGCAAAACTTGAAATAATGAATTGGCAAGCACGGCTTCTAAAAGAAATACAGAATAGCGGGTGGCATTAACGCATCGTGCGCCATGTAAATTTGCCTACTCATTTGTGAACTGTTAGTCGATAATTATAATTAAGTGACTGTGTTGTATATGTCAGGCTGCGACTGTCGACCGGGAAGATACCAAGTGCCTTGCTGCAGCGGCTGAAAATAGCCGCGTGATTTTGACGTCTGATGTCGTCGAGCGGCGGGTGACAGTCGACGATTCGGTCACGTCATCGACGAATCATGGTGCCGAAACGCCGGCGCGTGTGGCCGAAACACCTCCGTGTGCGATCGATCCAGCGCGGCGGCTGTCCGAGTCAGTTTTCAACGGCGGCGGCGACGGCGACGATTACGGCGAGGTGACGCCTGCACCGGTCGAAGCGAACGTCGTGTTGGTCTCGCGGCCCGGCGACCTACCGCCGTCAACCAGCTGCATGGCGGACGAACGAGTTAGCTTAGGCAATCGTGACGCTAGTAACGCGCGGCGGCTGATCGTAGGACAACAACACGACGACAGCAGTACAAACAGCGTCAGTCAGCCGATCACTGCGCGTGCTGTGCGGCGACCGAGGAAGCGCTCTAGTCTGTGTAATAACGTCGACGACGTACAGCCGATCGACGAACAGCCGTTAGACACACTGACGGCCGGCGTCAGAAAGACTTCAGTGCCACATCAGAGACATGCCGTCACCGACACACACGCCGCTGACAGAGAACACCGGCCTAAACGCAAGGGTACCGTCCAGAGCATGATCAGTGACGTCGTGGCTGCATGGGGGGCTGGGGACGGGCAATTGCTCCGCTCTTGAAAATTTTTGGCTGTCAAAAATTGGCGGAAAATTCTCCTCATGTCAGAAAATTGTCGTCCAAAAATGCGAAAAATTGGAGCTAAAGCCTTTATTTTAGGAAATTTGGGGCCAAAATCGAAATGCCCTGTCTGACGGAATTTTGTCGGAAATTCGGTCTGGTTGTCGGAAAATGCAATTTCTTGCCCAGCTTACTTTTTTAAGCCACGACGCCAGCCGTTCAGCATTTTCTTGGTCTGTCCGACTTTTGTAGTGCGCAGCGCCAGTTGTCTGGTGGTCTCGCGAATGTACTGATAATGTGTTATGCGGCTGCATTTCGGTCTTGCTGATCCGTCCGTTGTTGCAGTTCGTTTGGAGAACAGAAACGGTAGAAATGCCAAAATTGACGTGAACGTTTTTCGTGACTGGTGCTCGTGTAACCGGTGTACCAAGGTCAACGATCAAGGTCATGGAACGTTAGCAAATTCCAAAAGCCGCAAGTCGATGAGCCGCTTTCACACTCAACGTCGCTTGATATGTTTTGAAGGTTTTGTTTTTTTGCATCAAGACGTGTATTTTTTGGCGAAACTGCGTTGCAAATATCGCGACTGTTTTGACGCATGCAGGCGCTAGGAACGGCGGTCGTCAGTCGTCATCGCGAGGCACGTCGTCTAAAGCTAGTTTGCCCGATCCAGCCACGTGTCCCATCGTACCCGGCCGGGACACGGTCATCGAGCTCAATAAGGCAGGATTCAAACCACTCGGTATCGACGTCATCGGCGGATCGAGTACTTTCCTGGTACGTCTCATCACTAATCTCCTAATTATAGTAACATATCCAGTCGCCATACAAATAGGTCTAGTATTTTATTACTGGTATTATTATAGTGCTATGCAGCCGTTCTGATAAGCTGTGTTGATGGCAGTGCACGTCCGCCTGTTTGCCCCGTGCGGAGTCATAACTCGAAAACGACAGAAGTAAAAGAAACCAATTTGTTGTAAACATTTTCCAGGATAGGAGTAAACGGTGTACCAATCAATCAAACGTCAATGTGGTTAAACGTAAACTTCTTCAGAAAATGGGTATGTCGCGCAAATGTGTAGTTACGGCCAGCGCGTGAGCCGACGCTCGCGCCCTACGCGTAATACAGTGGACGGATACACCGATGTGCAGTGGGCACCGGACGGAGGGACGGCCGCATACATGTCGGCACATGGCGTGGCGACATCTGTGCTTGTTTTCAGTGCAATGTGCTAGTGGTGAGTAAATGCATGAATTAATGTTACAGGGCAGCATAGTCGTTCACGAGATATTCGAAGGCGGCGTCGCGGCTGCCGACGGAAGACTTCAAGTCGGCGATCAGATATTAGAGGTAGAACAAACGACGGTGTTTTAACGCATATTTAGCTTGCTAATAAGTATCATATACGTGATTAATCTATCAGTTTATCATTACTAGTATTTTCGCACTGCGAATTACCAAATGTTTGTCGATTTTTTCTATTTTAATCAGCTTTTTAAAAGTTTTTCTAGTTAATTTTTTTGCATGGCCGATATCGCAACATGCGTGCACTATCCCAGACCTGTAAACAGTTGTGCTAAAATGTTGTGAAACATTTTGCAAATGTTTTGAACCCAAAACATTTGCGCAAAGTTCTGAAAACGTTTTGCTATTTTCTGTAATCAGTTCACCACCTTGCCCTACGAAGCCACCGTGTAGAGCGACATTGCGTGTCGAACGTCTACTGCCCGTCTGCGTCTGTGCTTGTTTGTCGAGGCTAACGGCGAAGATTTCCGCAGCGAAGTGACGGACGAGTGGGCGACGGAGGTGCTGCGGCAGACGCCCGGTGTGGTCCGTCTGACAGTCTACCGTGACGAGGCGTTGGCGGGTTTCACCGATGACAAGGACTTGTACGAAGTGTTCACTCTCGACCTGGTCAAGAAACCCGGCAAAGGACTCGGCTTTAGTATTGTCGGACGTCAGCACGACAACGGCATCTATATCTCAGACGTCGTGAGTTCTGCCACGTCTTTCAGCGTCTTTACTCTGCAGTAGCGTGCTGGACTGAAAAGTAAGTGGAACATAAAGTTGCAGTTTTCGCTAGAATTTCGACAGGCAGCTGCAAATTTTAGGCAAAAAAAAGGTCTTTAGAATTTTATTTTTGCCTTTGAGTTGTCCCAAAATGAAGGTTTTTAGTCCACAATTTTGCAGTTTTGGACGAAAAGTTTTGACAAGAAGATCTTTCGACAATTTTTCGACGGTTCTCAAGTTAATCGTTGACGACGACGACGTTGACATAATGTAGGTGCGTTAAAGGGCATTTGGTCATAATGTTTGTTCCAAGTGAGATTGGCTGAAACCCAAACCCCCAGCAATTCAAACTCTTTAACTCTGTCTACTGATTGACAGTTGGGAGTGAGTTAAGAAAGCTGCTGTGAGAGTTCACCTGCCAATAACCACCTCCTTTATCTTTGATGTGTTGACTTGCATGAAGTTATGACAATCTTTTATTCACCAACATTGGTAGCACAACAAAAAAGAAAGAAAAATAGATGAAAAATTAGGAACTACATAAATAATAGTAATTAATAACGATTAGATAAAATAC
>Ga0209671_1000547_pt1 | contig 25822 bp, 8 predicted proteins | sample WorMetHERISLAND2_2_FD_187401 | JGI IMG/M metagenome (GOLD analysis project Ga0209671, IMG submission 187401) | Marine gutless worms symbiont microbial communities from Max Planck institute for Marine Microbiology, Germany - Olavius geniculatus... | ecosystem: Host-associated > Annelida >... | reverse complement strand
GAAGGGGAAGGGAAGGTGGAAGGAAGATAGCTTAAGAAATGTTGGACGCACGGACGCACGGACACAAAGGTGATTTTATACTCTGTCCAATGCTATGCATTGCATTGGATAGACAATAAGTAGTTAAGTACGTATCCCAAAGCAATGGATGTAGTGAAAAAGGTCACAATTTTATCAATTTTATTCAATGTTTACAAATGTTTCGTACAAAAACACATTTATATGTGTTTTTTAATTTACCAAGGTCTATTACAACTGGTGGTATTTGCAATAAAGTATTTACATACATTTCCATGCATCAGTTGCAGGTTATGTGCTGTTCTGATGCAAAGTTGGCTATGGTAGGATTTCTTTTACTTGACCCAACCCAGTTCACTGACCCAATCCAACCAAGCCTATTACAACCTCTTGCAGTTCAAAATGTAGAAAGTCACCCATTGAGGGTTAGGGCCTGAGGGGGCAGCTATAAGTAACCAATAATGAAATAAACGAATGTATGAAAATACCGTACTGCAAATACTCAAACTGACTCCAAATTCGCGGTACCAACTTGCTATCCCGAAGGACCGCTATTCTGAAAGTCCATTGTGCAGATACGCACCACATTATTAAGATTAGGGTTAAGGTTAAGATTTGGGTTAGGATTAGAATTAAGGTTAGAGTTAGGTTTAGGGTCATCCTTATAAGGTTAGGCTTAGGGTTAGTGGGAACAGTAAACTTTCGGAATAGCTGACCTTCGCAATAGTGGACCTTCGGAATAGTGGACCCGAATCAAATTCGCCACTGTAAAAAGTCATTAACTACCTTGCACTGTTTGCTAATTAATAATTTAAACCTTTTCTCATGTAACAATTATCAAAAATGTCTAGAAAATAGAGCTGGCTCAAAAGTCCATGAAGGCAGCTGCAGTTAAAATTCTATGCCATCTATGGCCTCAGTCCGTAATAATGATGATTCAATACATCAAAAATATCGATATATCGTTTTTGATATCGATATACTGTATCGTATCGTAGCGTCAAAAAGAATATCGCGATATATCGCGATATTTTTGACAACATCGCAATTTTTTTTACAGATTCTTTACTACACTGTGTGACTGGAAAAAAAATTACAAATGGGACGAATTAATGGTGTCGTAATTTAACTACAATTGTAATGCAGTTTCACCTAAAGACATATTTTATTACCTAAATGGAGCATACTGCCTTGCTCAATGTTCACGTCTTGCTCCTATGCTTGTATAAGATTTACATACTTATTATTTTAAAATATCGATATCGATATCGCGATATTTTGTAAAATATCGTATCGATATCGTGTCGAAATTGAAATCCTGATATCGAATCATCACTAGTCCGCCTTGTTCTTAAATGCTATCGAACGCAACCAGAACAACAACAAACCCGTTTTATGCAAATAAAACAAATTTCAACAAAATTTTAGTCTCACCATGGCTATAAGATGTCCGTGAAAGACAATAATCAGTTAAATGTCGAAAAAATGCAAGCAGACCACCCCTCAACATAGACTATCAATCTTCAACTTCATACTAGGCAGTTTGATACAACTAAACAACGATCATTGTCAGAAGAGTTCAGTCGCACTGCCAAACAGCGAACCATACAGCGAACTCAGAGATCAATCGATCATTTCTGCTTGTTCTCGGCTTGAATAAAAGTCTAACAGGCCTAAACTCCAGACCGCAGGCGACTTTTCAGCCTACTTCTGCATCTGCGCTATCATAAAACCGATTCTATTCGCTACTGGATTCCATACAGGTGCCGGAAAAAATATCAACAAAGTTAAACCTAGACCTATAGCGTTCCTATACAAGACAGCGGCACTGCAGCACAACGTTCACATTTTCGCAGTATAACCATCGGTTCATGAACGACATACGCCTATGCTATGGTTTGATGCGCTCAGCAGATAAAGAACTGCGCCGTGTGCGATGGCTTCACTTTCTTTTCCAGGCAGGCGCCTGCACCAACAACTAATAACCGAGAACGTTCACGGAATATCGATCCCCAAGTAACATCAGGGGCTTCAATCCTGAGAAGGGTGAAAAAAGTGAGAAAACTACGTTCACCCGCGTTTTCTCTTTATTTAAGTACTGCAATTTTCTTCAGTTGGCTATTTAACTTATCCAAAACTTTTTCTATTTTGACTGATGGAAGCAGGATGTTTCCTGAAAAAAGTTGGGGATTCAATGGAGTGAAGAAGAAGAAGAAGAAGAATGGAGTGGGGTAGTCGAAAAACGGCGATTTGCGACACTTTCGGCGTTTTCGCTCGCCATAACTTCGGAATCCGCTGGTAGGCCTACTCTACCGCGGTACGTGGCTCCAATGGTGTAGCATATGAGACAGTCAATTCTAACTTTTAGCCTAACCGTAATCGTAATCTATAGCCTGTGTCTGTTATATGCCGATTTTTATTTTTCAGTGATTATGTAAAGCCTAAAATTTTTTTTCGTATGGCCTATATGTAGCGCATTAGCGCTACGGCTAATGTTCCCGTTTATAAGTCTTCCCAGGCGCCAGCTGGGAGCGTACAACTGAGTGACTGCGCTTAGTGTTGCACGGAATATACCGCTGGAAACGGTATCATCGTGGTTCCTATATAATTATATTGGCAAATACCACTGTACACCGCCATCCGTTGTGGCTATCCCGTACGGCTGTGATAATATTAACCTCTAGTCTACGTATTTGATGCTGATTGCAATCTTACTTCTGCGAGCCTAACGAACGATATCACAGACCAAAGTCGACCGATAGGTCTGAAAGTGCTGAGCTGGCAAACATATCAATCTATAGGCCCCTAAATCTAAACTAAACGTGCGTACGGCCCGTTAGTACAGGCCGGTAGTGCATAATGGGCTTAGGCCTACCAGCATCACTCGTTTCGCGTGACAATGCCTGACCTTCTCAGAAGCCTATGTGGAGCATAGATATGGAATCAGCAGCTGGTTCTGGAAAGATACATATAAAATACATGCAAAGGAAGAAAAATTTAAAAAATAAAATAAAATAAACTCGGCTACATATAAGCCTACTTATAAAACTAATGTAAAACCGTCAATCTCAGAATGCGAGAACAGCTCCGGAATATAAAATGTACACTGAATAATAAAAATTGTCACTAATAACAGCAAACCACAATCCAATGGGCTTGCATTTAGGCTACTGCAGTACGACAGATAGGCTAAGCTACAACTCAAAGCCTATCAGTTCGTGGGAAAGTGGCGTAAGCCTATTGTTCATCGCATAAAATATGGAATAAATTCACTTACTCGCTCAAAAATGTATCGCTATGTCGCACAACGGTGTCTATTTACAAAGCATTATTTTTATGAATCAACTTTTGCAAAATCGTGCATCACTAGTTGCGCTAACTGATGCGCCCCGGCTGCTGCTAACGCTGCCGCTGCGAAGATGCTAGAGATAGGCCCAGGTATAGGCTAGTGCTGGGCGCCTGACGCTTCATATGGTATTCCAATGATCCGTGCACCCCTTTTGATGCTGTACTAGGACGATTCGCTCAGTGTTCGATCTAACACCGCCTTGCGCGAAATAGGTGAAAGCAGACAATATATATATTGTAGACATCCGTATATGACTTGGTTATCGTTATATACGTTGCAACTGAATTCTTTCTCATATCGCTGCCTGCACGAGCCAAACTTAGTTTACTTTGCACTTCTGGTCATCTGTTGGCCGCAAGAATTAACGAATAAAACAGCACTCGTGGGATTCACTCTCTCGTACGCCCAGCGCCCAGTGCACGAATTGTTAGGATACAATCATCAAAAGACTGCACAAATCTTCCCATAATCCGCCTCATACAAGGAAGGAGGAATGGACACCTTTAATTGAGTCTTGGCAGGTAAAAATCAGTCTATTTCGTCAAAGTACGAAGTAGTCTAACGTTTCAGCATCGCTTGGATTACGACTAAAGTGCTGTGCATCCAGTGGTTAAAGTATAAAATTGGCGCCCCAAGAACCAGGCTTGCCGTTGATATGGATATCCATGGATAGGCCCCCTATATCCATATTATGCACTCGCATCTGCTAATTAAATTGCTCTGTCTCACTATAAAATTTCTCTCTGTGTCGTTCTCTCTCTTCAATTTTTCATTTGTTTTGTTACTGAGTCAAATGAATAATCACTGACATTAGCACGTCACTATTTAATTAGCCTAAATTAGTTTATTAGCACTATAACAGCAACAGATCTTAATCTTCAGTGCTTTTTAAAGCCTTATGCTGTTGGTTGGGCAACAAAGTGTCTATACATTTCTGAGTTTTTTAAACCAAATATTAACGTAATTACAAAAGGTTCTGCTTACCAACAATGTTAGTGCTAGTAGGAAGTACAAACCAAGAGTCCTTTTAAAGTATGCACTGCATTCTATACCTGCAGGCGTAAATGAATGCCACCTGCATCTTGGAAAACAAAAATCCTAGCTGTTGCTAGGTTGGGCCGACCGTACCGCTTATATCTGAAGGCCAGTGTACGACTTCGGGTCGTGGACAAAACGATTTTCCAGAGTGACTGCCGTCCCATACACGCTATGATGACGTTGCTATACAGAACGATAGAAACAACACTAAAATACGATTAGGTAATTCGGCGTACTGTGATGGCTGCAGCCAACAACCTTCTATTCACAATTGTGGCCAAACAGTTGCAGATAGACACGGTTATTGTTGCCAGCGTGTAGGAAATCGCCATCGCCCTATCCAATGGTATTATCGCCGACCTCCTACGACATACCGTTTAGCCACAATACATGCGTTGACGACAGATAGACGACAGACAAATGACATAATGTATTCAAAGCTCTGATACAATGTCCTTGAATCCCACAAATGTACCTGCCGAAACAGTTGAATGGCATCTAAATCTGACAAACGGTTTAAGCAGGGTAGATGGATATGACAAACGACAGAACACACTGCGAAGAAATGTGTATATGAATAGGCGGAATCGCTTGCACTGCAACAGCCATTACGCCTAATAGGCCTACCTGCAGAGACAAACGGACTTGGATGAAAACATAACCTCACTCATCAACTGACGGAACAGTAAATTAAAATCACAGTCACAAACAAAACTAAACTCAGACAGTTTCCGGTTATAAAATCAACTAGATAATTATGATACACAACAGTTATAGGTCTATTAGACAACCAGGCCTACAGACAGTGCATAGCCCAGCAATCACAATGGCTCAATAAGTTGATTTTAGGCATTCATTCATTCATTTCTTTATTACAGCAAATGTCAAAGTGCATTCGTTAATACAAATAATATACACATATTGCGATAATGTTAACAAGTAGGTAAGTTGCCATTAGTTTTGCTAAAAGTGTACGTATCTTTCGTCAAGTGAAAATAAAACGATTTTCACGAAAAAAGGTAAGTTTTAAGTAGTATGTCAGTGATTTAAAACAAATTTTGAACACATGCCCAAATTTTAGAAGTATTTTGCCTTTGCCATGTGTGGACAAAATCATTTCATCGTGCGTGAACGAGATGTAGTTTTCGACTATTACATATCTTTTCTCGTTGTGGAAACATTCAAAATCGAACCCCAAAGCTGTTGAAAGTTTGACAGTTTGCCATAAAATTTAAAGCAAAAGCAACCAAATTTTGCAGCCTAGTTTTTAAAATTTGTCCTATTTCTGGTCATGTGGCGCACGTGGTAAGCGGAATGCTTGGAGAGATTTCTGTGCTAAGACAGAAAGCACCCCAGAAGCTGCCAGGTTGTATAAAATACTTGGTAAGTCTGATACCTGTAGTCACGGCATGCTACAGTTACCGAGTGGACAATGTACCACCACCCTCTGTTACAGGTTCATTTCACAGGGTGACAAACTGTTAGGGATGCTGATGGTAACCCAACAGATAAATCTGGGGCCCATCTGTACACAGATGGGTTCCCTCTACAAACTGGGATACAGCTGATGAGGTTGTTAGCCAAGATAAACTTAAGTGGGCTATACACTCTATGGCCCCTTATAAATCTGACGTCAAACTATGATAAAGACGTGCACAGAACAACAGAAATAAACTGAACTGCTCCTACAATTTTCCCAAAATTGGTGGTTCTTGGGAACAAAATTGCATTTTTGGACGAACATTTTTGGAAAATTTTCCCATGGCCCAAAAGTTAAGTGGGGCCCGACCCTTCCCTCTCTCCTCCCCATGCCACGATGCCATTTGACATTATTTCTCAAGTTGAGTTCACAACTTCACACATCCATACAACAAAGAAGCACCAGTTCACACGGTACAAGCAGCACAAGCTCCATACAACAGAACAGTCTCTTGTAAAAAAGAATTACACAGTACATTTTGTCTTTGGCTTTTGCATCTCAGCTCATGTAGGGGTGGATGTAAGACCAGCATTTTCAAAGCCAAAAAAATAAGCAAGAAGATAAGTAAAAAAAAGTAACAATGACAATTCTATACTGTGCATCAAAGGCCAGCTTAAACTTATTCACAGTCCTCAAGGACCTTGTCCATGGCTCTGTGAATAACCCCCACCCCACCCTTCGGCAATTTTTGGACTTTTGGACTCCTTTAAAGCTTTTTCGTCAAGCTATAAGAATGCAAGAGACAGACACAGACATAGACCGAGAGAATTCATTAATTACTATTTCACAATATTCACCAGTTTGACCAAATACATGTATTTGCAATAGGTTTGTGCACATCTCTAGTAACATGAACTATTAAAATTTGTAAAAATTTGTAAACTTAAAAAACAATTTAAAATTTGTAAAATTGAATTATCAATCTATGCATACAGGAATGACTGCACAATAATAATTACGAAAGAATGGCACAATATACTAGGTCTTCCAAACAGTTATGCTGCTGTAATGTTCAACATTAATGCCGACACCTGAGGGAGAATAACAAAGAAGCAGAGAAGCAGTTAACTGACATTTACAAATACAACAATACGCACACAAATTGAAACAATCAAGTCGTGGCCGGCAACGAGACAACAAATGGCTAAATGGTACAGCTCTTCATAAGAAACCATATCAGACCTACTGAGCGTCACGTGCCATATGGGATCAGTGATCCCGGATCACACAGTGTTACTGCCACCCGACACAGGTGAACGTGCCCCACCATAATCCCAGCCAGACAGGCTGGTACTCAACTTACCTACCGCAGAGGGATGAAAAGCTGAGTTGACCTGATTTCACATACAAAATGTTTTACATGTCCGTCCAACTAAGGGTGCAGGAGCACTTCAACAGTGCCTGAGGTCTTGAGCAAAGCCTCGGCTGGCTGCACACACATTTTAATACATTTTAAGCTCAAAAACTGCATCCGGCAGTGACGCTTTCCATTATTGTTGAGGAAACATTTGGCTGATGGGTGAGGGTGGTTACATGTCCCATCGGCCTGAGCTCATCCTGTCAAACCAAGCATCAAGCCCCAAGCTGGCATATAGACCAATTCAGCCGCACTATTCTCTGCACAACAGTTCCCATAATGCTTCACGATAAACAAGTGTTTTGTATGTTTCTAAATACAGAAACACAATCAGCATAATATGATACATAATCTACTTATTTATATTTAGAAACATGCACATGTTTCCTCTGATGCATTGTGGACACTGTGATAAGCTGAATACACATGTTTAGCACACAAAGTAGCATTGAGTTGCACAATGCAAAGGCAACTCGGCCTGGCCGTCCCTCATAGCACTGTTCAGTTGTGGCGCAGTGCCACAATGAGAATCAGCAGCGTCATGAATTAAAAAAGTGGGCGGGGCAAAAGTTGCAATTTTCCAACAGAGGCGATTCTGAGTGAGCAAAATTTTAATTTTCCTGTAAATTTCCGTAAGTTGAAATTTATCGGCTCCAAATATTCTCCGACAACAGCCAAAAATTTAGGGTGGACAATTGCCCCTGGCCTTCCCCCCACCACCATGCTGCTGTCCACACCACACTTCCCACAATACTTCATGAGAAACTTGTGCATCATACACATTTATAAATACAGAAAAACAATCACTTATGTAATATGTATGTCTGTTACTATATTTAGAAACATGTACATTTGTCCCATGAAGCATTGTGAAAACTGTAAGAAGCCGAATACATACACAGCATACTTAGGCCTAAACAAATTCCTGTGCTTCTGGGAGCCATCTGTCCCTAAAAAACCTTGTATCCCAAAAAATTTTATTGGATCATCGAAAATATTTGTGCAGTTTTTAGTTTGTTTTCAAAGCATTACTGGAAAAAAATGTTTGCATCAAATCTGTTATGCTGCGGTATCCTTATTTCAGTTCTCATGGGTACTACTTAGTGTGTCGATTTGTTTTTAACGAGATGTTGTGTAATATTGCATGACACGTCACAATATAAAAACAAAAATTAAACCTTACCACCAACTCATTCCTACGTTTTTGCCACACTCTGCAACCGGAAGCGCAAAATTTTTTTAGACCCAAACAGCATTCAGTTGCGTAGTGCAACGACAAGAATTATAACAAAGATAGCTAAACTTATCATGATAACTCAGCCTGGCCGTCATTCACGGTGTCGTTCAGTTGTGCAGGGCTATGATGAGAATGATAACAAAGATGACTGCAATGATCATGACGGTGAGCAGCAGACACAGCTTTCTCCTTCGTGCCTTTGACTACACACACATATATATATACAACTCAGCCTGGCCATTCCTTGTAACACTGTACACATACACAGTGGGTAACTGCAGTTTTTGACTTAAGCTTATGCTAAGACAATTCGCTGAGATAAAGTTCAGTCTAAGTATGTAGTTTAGCCAAAAAGTGGCAATTTCACTAAACATTCGCTGAACGAAAACTTCAGTCTAAATCCAAGTCAAATCGAGTCAAATGTGGGTTGGGTCAAATATGGGTCGGAAAAATTCATCCATGTCCACCTCTGATTCCAGCAAAACTACCATAGATGCATGTCCAATATATAACCGTCTCAGTCGTTCAAAATTATGGCCCAAAACGTTAGCTCTGGCAATTACTGTCTTGATTTCTGACTCGCGTAAAAAATTATTGTCTGTCCAATGCTTAATGTCTGTGCGTGCGCACGTCCTACTTTTCTTATTCTTAAGCTATCTTCCTTCCGCATCGTCACTATGGACCACCCATATGAAGTTGACCCCCAGGAGTCAGATGGTCACGTGACCAATGACGTCACGTGACCCCAAAAGGTCAAACTCGTGATCCCATTATCTTTGAGGTGCCATATCTCCATAACGATGCCAGATATATGCATGGTAACGATGGACCTTTTATAGTAAAGCGCTGGTGACGAATCGAATGATCTCGTTACTGACAATGTTTATTGTTTAGCTAAAATAATACAAAAGGATGAAAGGATCATTGCTGCTGTATAATTTAAATAACACTGTTTGATTTTTTTCTACAGGTTTAAACAGCTCACTGATTATATTTATACGGACATATACTGTAAACTGTCGAAATGCATTGGACAGACTCCATGTTCATATGAACATTATCTTGTTAGCATAAAAATCACAAAAAAACACCGACCCGATAGTCTCTGGCTTGCAGCAACTGTTCTGTGCCGCGTTCAACATTCAATGCTGATCTCTCAACATTTGCCTCTATGCTGTCTGCACATACATCGGTTTATTGCCATCATGACTAGTAACCAACCCTGACCCTAATCAGAACATTTTGAGCAGCACCGGTCACACTTGTCCTGGACAATGTTCACACCAATTTTGGGTTTTCTACACAATTTTGTATTGAAGTTAGAAGACCATAAGGATCAGACAGACAGACAGGGACAGGAACGGACAAAGCTGATAATGTGGCCTTGCTGTCATCCTGGAGAGCAGCATGTTAAAGTTATACTGCAGCACAAATTTATAGACAAACTAGACAGTCAATTCTTCAACAAGGCTAAGGCCATCTGCGACAGCCACCATTGCATGCTGCATTATTACAGCAATGACGTCAGTATCCTACCTCGTAATGGTAAAGTATCCAAAAAACCAGTCCTACGACCTAGATCTTTGACCTTGAAATTCAACAGGATTCTAGCGGTGGCCAAGAAGTACACGTTTATGCAACATTACATCAAGCAAAGTGCAGCGATTTATGGGTCATCGTGTTCACTGAAAAAAAGAGAGGAAAAAACAAACAAACTTAGCAACAATGCTGAAAACAATACTGCCATTGCTACAGTGAACAGTAATCAAGACATGCAATGCAAAAGCTGCTCACCAACGACATCGGCTTGCTCATGGACCAACACACTGAGGTCCTTGAATATATGATTCACGTCCATAATATCACTCTACAAACAGCCAATAAATCAAAGATAGACTGATTATTAAGTAGCTGTGTAGTAAACAGCGATATGTTGGGTTAAAAGTAGGCGTGACAGGAAGTTGCAAATTTCCAACAGAATTCTGACAAAAAGTTGCAAATTTCGGACAAAAAAATTACAAGTGCTTAAAATTCCAATTGTGTTCGCTGATTTTGCAAAATTTTGCATTTTTAGATGCAGATTTTTGAACAACAATTTTCCGACAGCCAAAAATTTACGGTGGGCAAATGCTCCCTTGCCTCCTCTCTGCTGCCACAATGCACTGACTGTAAAACCATAGTAATGAGCAAATCAAGCCAAAAAAAACCTCAGCTGGCATTCTGCTCTTAACATTTTTCACAAAGTAACAACCGACGTTATGCTGACTATATCGCAATTCTTTGCAGCAACATTTGCTGACAATGAGCCAGAATTGTTAAGTGAAACCTCGAGTTGTCGAAGTGACTGTTCGTTGTCTCGAAGCAGTTCTTCCTCTTCACCTGCAAACTCCACTAGCTGCGACTGCTGACCATCACTATAACAAAAACAACAACAACAACAACAACACCCACGATATGTCGGGGCCTACTGCAAATTGTCACCATGTTTTTGCTCATCAAAAGTCAAAAGTTATTGAAAGTTAAATCCCAAGAGCTAAAGCTATCTCTTCAATGCAAATTTCATTGACTTTAGTCAGGTTAGTTTGACTAAACTTTGGTCTAAATAGGTAAATAAACTATACTTTTGGACTTATCCTTCGCTGAGCACAAACTTTGGACTTAGACCACAGTTTTTAGTTTTCACTCAGTGAAAGTTTCGGCAAAAATCCATTCACTTTTGGCTAAATTATACACTTAGATTAAACTTTTGCTCAGCGAATTGGCTCTTAAGTCAAAAAATGAAGCCACATATCTCTTCATAAATAATGTTTGGAAAAAACATAAGCTGTAAAAAATGACAAACAAACAGACCTATCGACAGCAATAAGTCTGTCATCGTCTCCAGCAGCTGATGCTGCGCCACCAAACGCATCCTGTAATTACAGCTTTTACGGTTTAAAAAGGGTTAAACAGTACAGTTATTTTATGGAAAACCATTTCAAAGCTATGGAGCATCTCCTGCCATACAGAATCACACAGTGTCACCTGCCACTCGACACAAGTGAAAGTGCCCAACCTCAACCCCAGCCAGACTGGCTGGTACTCGATTTACCCACCCCGGAAAAGTGGAGGCTGAGTTCACCTTGGTCTTAGTGTTGGTTATATGCAGACAGACAGTCATCTAGTAGCAACTACTTGATAATGACTCAGCCTGGAGTCTAACCAACAACTCTTGATTGCAAGTCCCACGTCCTAGGTATGTTAACTATCAAGCCATCTTAGATCACCAACTGCTGCTATGCTACTACTACTACTACTAACGTGCTGCCATACCCATCCCATAATTACAGCTGCACTAGATTATCAATGTTCAGTTCAGAATAATACCGCTACTGCTAAATTGCCCTGTGACATTATTAATAATAATCATTATCCAAAAAAAAACTGTTTCTACCACTTCAGCCTATCGATAAGGCGTCAGACCATTGTATACACAGCAGCAAATTATTTTCTGTCCCTATCACTAGAGCTAACCATATCACAAATGAGAATACTCATGAGTCACTAACCTCATGCATACCCTTACATCCTGTCCCAATAGCAGCATAACAGTCTGAGAGATATATCATTTGATGCATCATTTAGTGCGACTAGACTAACGTTATGTCAACAACAACAACAACAACTACTACTACTACTACTACTGCTGCTGCTGCTGCTGCTGCTAACTTGTCGTAGGCTAGCCCGGTTGCTAGTCTCCCCATCCTACTGTTTATGCTGTGCAGACTGATAGCTGTTTAGGGTCCACTACTACTGCTACTACTACAACAACAGCAACAACAATAACTACTACTACTACTGGCACTAACTTGTCGTCGTCTAGCACGGCCAGTGGTCTCCCTGTCCTTCTGTTTACGTTGTGCCGACTGAAAGCTGTTCAGGGTTGTAGTGAAACTGTTGACAAGTCTTTCCTGCTGCAGTCGGCGCTCTCTCTGCATCACAGCATGATCAATATATAACAACAACAACAACAATGCACTTCATTTTAATAAAATAGCTGTTAACTCTATTATCTAGACTTCTCAATTCATTGTAGGCATATTTGGGGAAACACTACTGTATCGCCATTTCCTATCATCCTGATATTATTTGGGGGAATGACATTCCCCTGTATTCCCACCTCAACTGCACTTAATTCCTTGCCAACCACATATCACCATAACAGAAACAGAAACAGAATTCCACATCTATTTAGATTACTTCGCTTCACTTAACAGCAATGTACCCCTAGTGTTTTTCTCCATTTATAAATACCATTAATATAAAATGACAGAAAAGTAACCTGCAAGCAATTAACAACCAACAAGCTCACAACGCGCAATAGCAGTGGTCCTGCCACTTTGGCAATCCGTGTACAGCATGCAATAAAATAATAAGAATTATATACGAAATTCACTCTTAAAATGTGTGTTGTTGCCCGAAATCGCTAACAAAATTACTAAAAAACCCTATTTTGGGAGTTCAAGGTCATTCAAGGTCATCGATGTTGATACTCCTAAAAAGCTCATCACTAGTGCTTGTTATTATAAGCATGACGTCTGTGCCTATCTGCAACAGTTTCCATGCTAGACGAGGCAATATCAGTAAAATAACCACTTTTTAGAGAGGTACCCCTCTTTTACACTTGCTTGTGCAGGCCTTCTTGGACCTAAGGAGTCGAGACTCAGATAGCTAAAATCTACTCAATGCTGAAAATTAAATATGTAGGTTGTACTAGTCTATCTCCAACCACTTCGTCACAATTTACTGTTGAAATGTGCGCTACAGCCAAAAATTACAAAAAAATCAACAAAACCCAATTTTTGGAGGGTTCAAGGTCGTTCAAGCTCATGTTGACAAATCTAAAAAGCCCGTCACCAGTGCTTAAGATGTGCAGCATGTCTGTGCCTATCTGCAACCGTTTTCATGCTACACAAGATAATTTTAATAAAATAACCACTTTTAGGGGGGACAAACGCCTAGACGACGGCTAAGACGTGCTCTGCTATCGCGTGTAAAAAAGACTCAAAATGTGTTCAAGTTAATTACTGAAATTAATTCTGAACAGTAAATAATGGAAAAATGCTAAGTAGTTTAGACAGACTTGTTCGCTCTGAGTTCCAGAAGACGGCAAGTGTGTCAGCTGCTTGAGGCATTGGTTTGTCTCCTTGGCAAGCTGGTTGCTGTAATGCTGCACCTGATGTCTGCACATGTGACACGGGCATTAACGTTTACTGTTAGCATGAACACTCGTATAACACAGAAAATATGTCAAATGGCTATCTTGGCCGATATCTCATCCCACTGCTGAAGTGGTTTTACACAACTAAACAATGAAATGCAATTTGATGCAGAACATATGCTGCTGATAAAATAACAGTAAATATTTCAAACACAGAATACTGTCGTCAACCTGTCAGCGGTAGTCACCGCATGTGGTATGCTGAGATATCTATGATGTTGTCATGTCAGTGTCGACCAATAGCTATCTCCCTAGCTAGCCCTGTCGAGCAGAAGCTAGTAGCAGCATGGTCCTATCTCACAATGGCAAATAAAACCACTATCAGAAAATTTGGTCCAGTGACCTTGACCCATGAAATATGGCCTTGAGATGCAACAGGTTCTTGTGGTTGTCGAGAAACATGTTTGAGCACAAAATTTCATCAAGCTTAAGTCCAGCAGCTCATGAGTTATTGTGGTAACTGAAAAATGAAAAACAGAAACATTTAGCGACAATGCTTAAAACAATACTGTCGTCGCTACTATGGACAGTAATAATTATCATAGAAACGTCACTCACAGTTTGTCATGCAGTTCAGGTGTGTCCGTTGGAGTCCCAATCTGATTGATGAGACGATGCATCTGATCAACTGAAAGACAATCAAATTTACCATCAATCGTCTCACACCAGCATCATTCTCACAAACGTTTGCAAACATTTTCTTTCACTAAAAATGCTTTCAATGTTATTTTATTTCTTAAAAACGTAAAAAGATCAATGCGGAGACTGTGGAAAATGTAAACAAGTCAGTGTAAAAATAATCGAAAATGCTTACTACAAAAGTCAAAGTACTGCTGATGAAATAACAGAGGATTCTCTATTCAAACACCACCAACCATAACAGCCTATTACTACCATTTAGTAATTTTTGTCAATGTCAATACATAGTTTTTTTATTTACCATTATGTGACTAAACAATTACCATTCTGGGTGAGTTTGTGAATGTTGGTGCTGATGACCTGGGTCAGACGAGTTCGTTCACTGCCAGCCGACCGCACTAGCAGACACAAATCACAACACATCTTAAAACACACGTGCCCAGTTTTTGAAATGGGGGGGGGTAAATCTCTGGTAAGTTAACCCAAGATCAGGGGGACTTTTCCACATTTACCCAAAGGGTAAATCTCAAAGTAAGTTTTGGCATTTCTGCTTTTTGGCACTTCAGCAACTCGTGTTATATGCAGGTAAGGGGTAACCTGGCAGTTTTTGTAAACAGGCATCTGATTAATAGAAAATGACAACAGGACTTCGTGAGAAGCAAAAATAATTTATTGTTAGGTCATTTTAGAGCTGCCACCTAATGAATAATTTAGATAAAAGCACATTCCCCAGATTATCACAACTCAAAGGATCCAACTCGAGTTACCTCAGTTTTGCGTAAGTGCACAAACTGCAATCCACAATCTTCTATCTTATAATGCTAACACCTAAAACATGAGTCAGCAATAACACTAAACAGGCATGGCAAGCTTTAATGATATCGTTAAAAAATAACCACCTCAGCAACATATCAGTCTGAAATTTCATGTAAACATTGCAAACAAGCAGGTGGCTATCAGTAACACAAAAAATAATAAATGTTAGCTTTAAAAGTTCTAAATACACAAAGTTATCATTTTCCTCGACACAGTGTACCATCACTGAAATAGTTCATGTAGAACGTACATGCTGAAGCGCTAGTGGGCGGAGCTCCTGCATGGTAGGAGCTGTAACCATGAGTATCATATGTATCATAGCTACCACCAGACATCTCCACTTAGTGATATGACCGATTCTTCAATCAGCAATGCTGTCACACATAAACAACACTATTGCTACTGTACTAAAAGGGATCCATGATTTAATCACTAAAGTATCAGTGATCTGCACATTCAGCAGGTTTATTGTGACTATCTCTTCATACTACTCTCCAAATTCTTCTATCGCAACCGCTTTCTTCAGAGCAGTATAAATGCTATTTTCAATCAAGTCATCTGCATTCAGCGTTAGTCTTCTTCCTCTTGTCCGTTAAAATATGTTACAGATACTGACAGTCTGACACCAATACATTTATTCTGACAATAATATAAATAATAAGTTAATAACTGGTATTTAAAGTGTCATTTACATATCACAACATGGCTGCTAATAAATTATGACTAGGTCTCCTGTGGAAAACATTATCTCACAACTAACTTCAACTTAACTTCAGAAAGGTCAGTGCTAGTGGTAGATGAATGATCTCATGCTAAATAAGCAGAAAATTGCCAGAGATAGATTGTAAAATTATCTTATTACAGTCATCATGTTATCAATGTAAAAAAGCAGCCTCATTGCACATTTGTGTTGCTAGGACTATGACTAAAGCTAGAACCACACAGTCTGCTATAGTTACCATATATCAGATTCATTATTTGATAACTCTTTATTGTTAAGTTCGCTTTATACACAGAACAGTTATGGCTTGACCTACACTCTGTTATATACTGAATAAGTCTGATTTCAATATGTGACAATGTTGTGGCATGCAAAACTGCTCATAAACATTTTCTGTCTACCAAGAATATGAATCCAATCTATCTCAAGCAATTTTCACATGGTAACAGCGAGATTGTCAATCTACAGCTAGAATTATCGCTTCAAAAAACGTCCAATGGTATGGTCATAAACTGTCATAAAACCTGCTGAATAAACAAATCTTAGGCAATCACAATATTCAGGAAGTTATTGTCAAACTCACTACCGTACGATATGACAGGAGAGATTTGTGCTGACAGACAACCTGCCAGTTAAGCCTAGCACTTAAACCCAAAAAAACAAAAATGTTTCAAATGAAAATGAGACAAATGAAAGTAAAATGAAAGTACTATTACATAAACATAAAAATGCAAAAACAGATAGTTGTGGCAAAATAGAGATACATCAATCAACACTCAGTTCTGCACTCAGCACTGCTGGCACATCGATGTTATTTTCCGTCCGTGGTGGACGTAAAAGTAAGCAAATATGAGGCTATTTTCCGTCCGCCACGGACGGAAAAAAAGAGCATGCAGACGCTATTTTCCGTCCGTGTGGATGAAAATCTATGTGCTCCAAGCACTATTTTCCGTCCCCAGGGATGAAAGACTAAGCAAACGTAAGGCTATTTTCCGTCCGCCAGGCTTGTTCACTTTTCCATCCCTAGGGACGAAAAATAGCGCTTTGAGCACATAGATTTGTGTCCGCACGGACAGAAAATAGCGTCCGCATGCTCATCTTTTCCGTCCATGGCGGACAGAAAATAGCCTCACATTTGCTTACTTTTCCGTCCGCCGTGGTCTGCCGTCTGCCGGCATGTCCACAACTACTACTAGTCTGGATTCTTCAACTTGCTGAAGTTTGACCATACACCTCAAATAAGAAACAATAATTCTAGCGGTAGATCAGCGATCTTGCTGTTAGCACTGGAAAATTGCTAGAGATAGATCGGGTAGGCACATTATTAGGTACATGGTAGAACTTATGTTCCTGGTGGTCATAAGACCATGCCACGACACTGTCACGTATTTAAATCAGGCTTATTCAGTATTATATCAGAGTCCATCTCAAGCCATATCTGTTTCTTTGTAACACAGACTTAAAAATATATTGTTTTTGAATAAATTCGTAATTGATAACAAAGTGACTGATATTTCAGTCCCAACCACAGTCCTGGTAATGCAGTGAAGAAATATGGCTGCATTCTTACATTAATAATGTGATAAATGTAACTTCTAAAGTGGCGATCTACCACTAGTAATTTTCTGCTCACTAGTGTGAGATCGCCGATCTACCCCTAGTACTGACCAATAAGAAAAACTTTAAAAAAAAAGAGAAATAACGCTAAATATGTTAACATTTCACTTATGATAATTATCGAACACATACTGCATAACCAATCTAATGTATACATGCTAAAATTTACATTCAGTGTGGCAGAACTAATAGCGACCACTCATTGAATATGCCCTATAAGCCAAAAACTATACAAACTGCCTCTAAGTCCGTCGAACGTCAAATATGTCCACCAGTGATAATAACAAAGCGGAAGTCAGCATCAAATCAAAACAAACCACGACTGTAATAAGAAAAGACTGGCAGTTAAAATCGCACATAAATAAATAAGTAACAACGCTCGCTATAACACAACGACAACGATTCATATCGTATCGGAGTGGGACATAACTGGCGTAGCCATAGGAAAAAATAGACCATCATCCCAGGTTTAACAGGAAACTTATACAAATTTTACTTTTTGGTTTCTTATTTGCCAATAAAATTTTATTGCATTGGCAAGTCAAGTTCAAGTTCAACTGTAGGTAAGTCCCTGGTAGGCCCTTAAAGGTAAAGTCCAGTAGGCCTACTTGCTATGGCGCTTCTCACAAGTTTACCCCGTAGCCCGTAATGAACAACTTGCCCAGAGTTGTTACTTGGTACTGCGCTGGCTGTAGATTGAATCGTAAACCTTTCGGTCTCTACGTATCCAACGCCCTAACGGCTGAGCTACCAAGCACCTTCAGAGCCTGCAGTGCTTACAGTGCTTAGTACTCGAAACAGCGCCAAACCGCACTGAAAAGCTTAATTACTTGAACACAAAAAATCAGAAAATTTTCTGGAGAGAGGCAAATGACCCCAGCCCCACGTCGCCTTACCTCCAAGTGCCCATCTACAGGGTAGTAGCTCCCTAGTTTTTCGCTATTTTCTCAGCAGCCGTTTAGAATTTTAATTTGCTTAAAGTGGAAAAAAAGAAGTTCCTGGACGCCCCAACCCAAGCTCCCCTCTTTGCCATTTTACCTTACCTCACCTCCTCCACTGTATCATCTGATCTGTATATTATGATGGATCCATGATTCCCCAATTGGAAAGGGTAACTGTCCTCTTCTTTCTCTTCCCTTTCTCTCCGCTTCCCTTACCCTCAGCTTTTTGACCTCCTCTTTCCCTTTAGAAGTAGACCTCGCTTAAACAGAAGTGTCGGAGGTGGACACATATGGCAATCGCGCAGTGCGAGCCTATAATGGGGATCAGAGGTGGAGCCCCCAGTGGGGTCCAGGAGTAGAGCTCCTGGTCAAGGAGTCAAGAGGGCAAATCCCCCTGAAGCTGAAAAACCGTTAGCTTTTGCACTCCCATCAAAAGCAGCAAATTTGCCTCATTCTCTGCATTTTGCAAACTCCCTAAATCCCATGTAGGCCTGCATTATTTGAGATGACATGGACAATACTCTGCATTAACAGAAAATCAGTTTGGAATTGTATACTGCTTGTGATATGCGAAAAACACGCATTAAATCAGCAAAAACTATAGCCACAAACGTTTACTGAGAAACCATGCTAAAGTGAGTGAGTGAGTTGAGTTTGTTGTCCCGCCCGACACAGTTATAGGTCATTTCGGGGACGGCGTTTCCAGGCAGAATGCACACAAACACATCCTAATAATGGAATAGTAAGTTTAACCTTTACAAAAACGAAAAACACAAAAACAAGCTGAACCTAAAATTGTAAGAACTTCATTATATGTCTGCATATGTAAGTAACAGTAACGGTATCCTGAATCACTGCATCTATACTACTATAGTGTCGTGAAATAATAGTTAAGTTTCCTTAGAATTCCACAACAGTAAGCAAATTAGTAGCAAGAAAGTCATAAGGCACAGTCAGGATATTGATACAGCTGTAATGTGTACGCCCAAGACAACCACTGGCAAATATGGAGTAGGCGCCACATTCAGTTTCAGGCAAATCCTACAAGAATAAAAAAGTCACTTTGAAATTAACATACGGAAGCAACTGGCGATTCAGGACCTGACTGACCCTCTCCTCTATTCCTCCTTCCCAGTGGCTTGGCTTCTATCCCTATAGCTGGTGGGCGCAGCTTGCACCCAATGAAAAATAGGGGGATTTTTTAAGGTTGTAGATCAAAACTCCCCCTCCTCCTATTTTTCACTGGGCAAACAACACACTTAACAAAAATTTCCCCTATTTTTACACTTTTCCCCCACTTTTCAATCTACACTCTTGACAAAACTTTCTCCCTAAATGGGGAAGAAACTCAAAATGGAAAAAAAACTTGAGTCAAAAATCAGGGAGAAACTGAGCCCAAAACTGGAGGAAGCTGCGCCCGATTTCGATTCCAGATTTGGGGAAGATAGAAGCCACTGCTCTTTCCCCCTCTGAAAAAAACTCATTGGGTTCACATCAACCTCAGGAATGACCTCTGACAAAATGGGGTGGAACACCTGCAGAAATTTCCTGATATGCCCAATGCACATTGCACAATAACTTGACATGGGTTCAGGATAGGCCTAACAACTGTACGCTGTTTTGGTGCTATTACTTGATATGACATACAACTTTCTGAATTCGGCAGCTAGCTTATAAAGGCCAGCAAATGTCGTGCTGCACCAAGTGAACTTTTAAATGTCACAACACGCCATAAAGTGGCGGCCGCACAGGCCAGAAAACAACTGACGTCTGACATTCTCTGTCCTGCGGGGCCCTAGCCGTTTGGACAAACATAATGAGCATGCCTAAATCCACCCTGTAATGAGTAATATCCTAGAGAGTAGACAAACAGAGGCAGACATATAAAATCATCTTCCTTCGGCCAGCAGCGTCCTGGGTCACAAAAAATGCAAGGTAAAAGTATGCGGGGGCAGGGGGGGGGTAAAAGTTGCAGATTTCTGGCAGACAGCTAGTAAATTCCGACAAAGTTAGAACAGACACCTGCAAATTTTATACACAGGAAATTATGGGTGCTCAAATGTTCAATTTTGCAAATAACTTCGTTTGAAATAAAAAAAATTTCCATCCCCTAAAATTTAAAGGAAAGCAATTGACCCCATTCCCCGGCCCCCATGATCCCTTCCTGCCATAACTCCATTGTTTTTGATGGAGGTAACAATGATAAAAAGTGCAAAGACAACAAAAAAACTATAAAATAAATACTGAACCAACAGGACATATATAGTGAACAAAAAGTTATAACAAAACTGTGCACCAAATCAGTGACAAAAACTCATTAAATTTATCAATGGTCAATCGACGGTAAACATCATGAATAGCACCGAGCCATGACCACGTGACGTGGAATCTGGGTCACACTCTCTACCAGCCTCGGAATGGCTGCCAGATATCAATGACGTCATCGCCGGAACAGATGAAATATTTGCTGTGCATTAGCGCTGTGGCACACGACTGAAAACACCAAACAATGTCATCAAATCGTATGGGTGTATGCCCATACAAAAAGGCTTGGGCGTTTAAGCCTCCACCAACGGTTGAAGAGGTTAAATAGCCTATGTGTACAATAGCTCTTTGTAAAAACTACGTAAGAGCTATGGAGCATCACCTGCCATATAATCACACACTGTTACCTAGCTGCTACCCAACACAAGTGAATGCACCATGCCCTAACCCTCGCCAGACTCAATTAACTTACCTCAGAAAGATGAAAGGCTAAGCTACCTGTATGCCTAAGTAAATATCGAGATGTTTTTTTCTGAACACAGACAGTCACCCATCCAAGTAGTAACCGACCTGGAGTAGAGCAACTTAGTTGATCGAGACCAACATGCTAACCACAATACAATGCTGTCAGTGTTGAATTGTGAAAAATTAGCTGGGGGGTTGAACTATTTGACGATTGCAACGCGACCAAAATTGTGACATAAATCCTATGTATATAGTATATAGCTGACCCCCAGAACATAATTTGACAGTGTGTTGAGTGGGTTGAGAAAACAGTTGGGGAAGGGGAATTTCAACCCCCCAACCCCCTGGCAATTAAAACACTGAATGCTGTCATCAATAGATACGTTTCATTAAAAAAGTTACAGCCCAATTCTAAACTGCAGTTGACTTGTGTACTGAGCACAAATATCAGAATGCTCACAATGCTCAGTGAATATAGAAATTCTAGAAAAATTCTAGAAAACAACTCACCAAAAATGGGGCACTGCAAACTTACAAACCAAGCATCACAAGATGATTTCTAAATTACAACTTCAGCTAGTATAGAAATATATACTAGGCCTACTTACTTGAAGATTTCGAGACAATGCTTAGAAGGTTCTAAGACTAGCCAAAAAATTACCGTAAACAAAGCCCAAAATTGTAAACAGTCAAGCTACTATTTACAATATGAGACAAAGCCAAAAGTCATTACTTATTTTCTTACTAACTTACTGGCTACATGAAACCACGAAAACGGCAACAGAAGGAAAACTTACATGATACGGAAACATGAAAAGTATCGTTCCGATGGGGAACTCATCATTCTTGAGTTTGCCATTCGTCGAATCAACGACACCAATCTCCTGAGTCATCTTTACCAGCCTGCATGGACAATAGCTACATGTCACTTCCCAAACAATCTGCTTTTTATTTTATTGTTTTATATTTGATTTTTCAATTCTTGATGTTTAGTGTACTTTTAGGCAGAATTGCTTCTTGCAGCGCATGCAATCTGCCTATTGCTACACATTTCTCTGTAGCATAGTCTGTCTGTCATCTGTTCAAGATTTCCTTTCCTCCCAACGAAATTATTTTTCCTACGTTTTCATACCAGTCTCCCATAGTGGTTTAGCAGTTTTTAGGAACATTAAGCCACTTTAAATAACTTTTGTGTATGTACATATGTATGTATGTCACACTTGTGCACTGCTTTAACTGTTCGATGGATCAAGAAGCCATCTGGCATGCAGATACACTTGTGGGTCCAATGACGACATGCTGTGTTAGGTGGAAGTCCTGTAGACATTTATCCTTGCTCCTATGACTGCATTACAGGACGTGTCCAAATACTAAAGGTCAGGCTGTTTGCCCAAAAACCCGAGATTACGGATAGGTCGTCGTATCGTCCAGTGCATGGATGCCCCAACCCAAGCTCCTCTCCTTGCCTTTCCCACTTTCCTTCTGCTTCCACTGCCAGATCTAAAGTCCCCTCCCATCCCTTTAGTCGCCTCAAATACAGTTAGGGTACTAGGGGAGTGCTAAAAGCTCCTACAGCATGTTATAGAGCAGAACCCCAGCGGAAATCAAATTTGGTGAATTTTAGCATTAAAACCTGGCAGTGGGTGTCATCAAATATACGTTGTTACAAAGATTGTTCGATAAACAAGTTACAAAAGAGCGTCATTCTTTTAGTTTTCCAAATCTAAAATATTTGAAATATACATTTTGTAGAGAATTTCATTCTGAATATGTATAGAGTTTTTTTGGATGATGACGTCCTTATTTTGACGTCATCTGTTCACAGAACACAGTCTGCACATGTATTATTTTTCCCACCAGTAATTTATCATAACTTGCAAGTGACAAACAGCATAAGAACGAAGAAAAAGAATAAACTTAGCAAGTTAATGCCACCTCTTTAAATATTAAAGATTCATTTTTCAACATATTGTCTGAGTTTGCTCGAACATTTGTCCTATCTCTCAGCAAACTTCTGAATGCCCAGTGTAAAGAACGATGCTGGCTGCTGTAAATGCCACTAAAGAACGACTGATTGCATGATTGCACCTCGGTATATGATACAAATTTCTACCCACCTAGCATTCTCTTACACCAAATGTGAACTGTTCGCTTCAAAGCACTTGTTGCCATATACTTGATGCATCTCGGAGTGAATCTGATTTGTGTTTATTTTTTTGCCCACAAAAAATACAAAAACAAAACGCTGTTTATTACGGGAGGATTTCAGTGGCAACGTCACCGTATTTAATTCGGAATTAAATTCCCTACAAAACGTATATGTTGCAATTTTAACATTTGGAAAACCAACAAAATGGCACTGTTTTGTAACTTATTTATCGAACAACCCTCATACTAATTTTCCTGCAGAATTTTCCGGTACTGGCCTAGGGGTTGGGCGGTGTCCAGGCTTGGAAATAAACTCTGAATGGATGCAGTTTATAACCGTCCCTTCACATTTTAAGCACTGGGTGTACCTCAAGTCTGGGTGGTGCTCAAAGATGCAGTATGAGCCAGAAGGGAGTTTGTCCTGTCCATCCAACGACATAGCCGACCAGCCGGCGTCTATGAGCAGCTGGTTGCGATGTGGGTAGTGACCTATGACCCGAGTCATGACCTTTACTGCAACGTCACCCAGCCCACACGACCCCGCCATGCTCTGCTGCACGTCTGTCAACCATCAAAACAAATAACAATGTGGTCAAGCCTTACTCAAGGCTAAGTACTGCTTGCGGGCCTGGGCCATTTTTGTTAAATCCATGTTAAATCCACACCAAATTTATGTTATAGGCGCCTAAGGACACAACCGCTGCCAGCGCCACCAAGCAAATGTATTTGTTGCAGGGCTCTTCGTAGCCTTATGCCTTACTCACACACAAAAGAACACGTGATCTTGACCTATGACCTATGACCTTGATATTCAATAAGCTACTACAGGCTGTTATGGTACACGTTCCTGCAAAATTAGATCAAGCCAAGTGCAGCAGTTCACGAGTTTTCATGCTAACAAGGAAAACAAAAAATCACAGCTGTCACTAGAGTTGATGTGCTGCAGCCTATACAGTTCCTATTGCACTACTGACCTTCAAGGTTATCTAAGGTCCATGATTTTCATCTCATCTGAAAAGGCGTACGCCACTTTCTGTTAGTGATCAGTAGAAACCTTGGCCTTATTTCTAACCATTTCTGAGATATGGCTAGTTAGAACTTTCCAATAAAAATTGCGGCCATACCACTGCAGACGGACACATGGTTACTATTGACAGCCTATAGGAAGTTGCCAGCGCCCTGTCCGATGCCGACCCCCTATGACTCACTGTTTAGCCACAAGACCGCACGATTGGCATACCACAGGGCGTTATGACCCTTCAAGATCATCCAAGGTCAATGATTTTCATGTCATTTGAAAGCCAATATGCGACTTCCTATTAGTGATCAATAGCAACAAAGGCCTTATCTCGCACTGTTTAGCCACAATACATCTGTTACAGACGACGGACAGACGACAGACGACACAGCATGCCATAGATGCTCTGCAGCAGAGATGTGCAGATGCAGACACGTCCGCAAATTGGACACGCATCTGCAAGCATTCTGCGGACGCAGTCGCAGATGCAATTTTGGATGTTTTTGAGAACGTGGATGCAGATGCTACCCTGCGAACACGGTCGCAGATATGGACCCAAAATTTAAGGATCCGCACATTGCTCTACAGCATAGCTGTTACACATCAAAAACTCAGCAATGATGCTGCCATGGATGATAATAATCTTTATTAGCCATGACAGCAATTGTGGCAAACATAAAAAAGCGAAGACTGAATAATTAGACGAGCACAAATTTCAAAAATAGCATAATGCATGGTTCCTACTACTCTGCAGAATTCATTTTCCCTAACTTTTCCTTGACTTTCCAAAACATAATGAGTTTTTTCTATGACTGATTAGTTCATGCGAAATACCAATGTCAGTTTTCAATCGCTTGCAATCACACTAAAAACAAGGATGACAAAACAAACTTAAAAGTGAAAGTGAAGCGAAGTGATCAGGAAAAATTTTGAACAGTTGTATGCAGTCTGCATACAACCATTGAAATTATTTTTCTGCATCTTTGTTAACTTTCACACCCTAGTACTTTTAAATTCCCCGACTTCCCCTGACCACAGAAACCATGATGATGAGACCGTAGAAAATGTAGTTGCCGGGATGCAGTTCAGTGATTTGTTTCATCAGCACAGATGGCTGACTGGCGGTCGGCGTTGAACCAAGACCAACAGATGGACACTTCAAGCCAGCATCACAAATTCTACATAGATCATCAGCACTAGCAATACAAATTTCAGTTTGCCAACCTCTGTATAACAAACGAACAAATATGATTATTGAAATAAGTGCAACTGCTCTTAGCCTAGTATCTGCTGCCAAGGTGACAGACGACAGACGGACAGACAGACCACGCAATGGAGATATGTGCATGAATAGGCTCAACTGCTTAAGCTGCAAAAGTGAATCCACCTTATGACCTGTACTTTTTGTAAGATACTAGTGTATGCAGTGAAATAATACTGCACTATATAAATT
>Ga0209671_1000542_pt1 | contig 25870 bp, 16 predicted proteins | sample WorMetHERISLAND2_2_FD_187401 | JGI IMG/M metagenome (GOLD analysis project Ga0209671, IMG submission 187401) | Marine gutless worms symbiont microbial communities from Max Planck institute for Marine Microbiology, Germany - Olavius geniculatus... | ecosystem: Host-associated > Annelida >... | reverse complement strand
TGGCACTAGTCCAATTCGGAAGGAACTGTAAAGGTTCCTTTGAAGGCTATTGTTAATAATAATTATTAATAATTTATTGATGTCGTCTGTGACGGAGTGCAGACTGCAAGTGGCGGCGGAGCGGTGGTGGGAGTGGGTACACCGCTGCTGGACGGTGAAAGCGGTGCCAGCAGGCGACTCAGTTGTACGGGCAATGAGAACAACTCGACTGGTAGCGCACCTGCCGCAGTTACGACGCCCGCAGCTCCGGCCACACCTGCTTCACCGTCCGAATCCATCAACCGAACCGGCTCCAAGACGTGCTGTTTCTGCTGGTGCTGCTGCTGCAGCTGTTCCTGGTCCGTATCTATCGCTCGTGCAAACTTTTTCTCCGGTTCTGTTGGCTGTCGGCTATACAGCCTAGTCTTTTTTCTTCGCAGGTCCGAATTCTGTCTGTGTCTCCGACGTCACAGCAGCAAACGACCGACGATGATCGCGCCACGGTCGCTAGGAGCTGCATAGACCTGCAGCTGTATCTATACTGAGTTCAAAAAAACTTCGCATCAGTTCAGTTTAGTTCAGTAAGAGCATTTGTAGTGCGCAATTACAACAAATAATTGTCACATTGCGCCCCAGTCAGAAACACTAAAACAAGTGCGTTTTAAGTTTACGCCTAAATGTTCTGTGAACGATGTCTTCGTCGCGTAAGTGTACTGGGAGGCTGTTCCACACGCGTGGCCCTGCGGCAGCAAAACCTCAGTCTGTCGCCGAACGTGTTATGGGAGCTTGGAACACCGCACGATCTGTCGAAGACCCTCCGAAACCAGGTGTATGTCATCAGCCAGGTACGGAGGTGCCTGGCCGGACAGAGACGACAACGTCAAAACGTCAAAACCCCCTACGACAAACTTTCCCCATGACAACCCTTTCCCTGCGAGTGGTAACGACAGCCAGTTTTTTGCCTACCGGCTTGCTCTGTTGTTAAAAAGTCGCGAATGCTATAGTTCATTATTGGAAAGTGGAAACCCGTCACAGAGCTAGGGAACGTCACCTGCCATATGGGATCACGCAGTGTTACCTGCCTTCTAACACAGGTGAACGTGCCCCGCCTTAACCGCATGCAGCCAAGCAAGCAGGTACTGGATTTACCTACCCCGGAGGGATAGTAAGCTGAGTTGGTCTTGGTGGTTGGCTATAAACCTAGAGACGGTTTACCTGTCCGCAGAGACAGTCACCGGTCACTAGTGACCACTTAACAGTGATGAAAGCGGGAGTCGAACCCGCAATCTCTTAATCTTAAGTCCACCATCTTAACACTTACGCCACCAAGTCACTTTCAGAAGCGGAATCGTTTTTGCAGTGCAAGCGATTTCGCCTATGTCTACACATTTCTTCGTAGCGTGGTCTGTTTGTCGTCTGTCACGTTCGTGCGCTTTGCTTAAACCGTTCGATGGACTGAAATTTGGCAGGTGTATTTCTGGAATCCAATAACACATTGTGTTACATGGAGGTCCGTGGCTGATCCAGTAAGGGACGGAAGATATGAACGTCAAAGCAAACCATAGCTGTAAAAAACAACATTTTTAATATTTTTTTATAAAAGTTTTAAAAAAACATTTTTTTAAATGTTTTTTTTTAATTTTTGATGTTTTTTTTATATTTGATGTTTTTTGTATTTTATTGTTTTTAGTGCTTTTTAATGTCGTGTTTTTTTTTGTTCTCGTTAAAACATAAACGAAAAAGACAAACAAAATTGTACAAAATTACAAATATGATTTATTTCCTATGGGCAAATTGCGTTCAGCTGTTTTTGATCTGTACATTCAGTACATTTCGGTTTTTAGTCTTTACAAATGGTAGGTTTTTGCTTTTAATTATCTGAGTTAGATATTCTTTGCGTGTATAATGGCGAAAAAGTAGCGATTGGAAACATCTACAGTTTAATGTTTTTATGCATGTTTTTAATAATGTTTTTTTATAAAATGAAAAAACAAGTTTTTATGCTTTTTTATTTTTTGTTTACACATCAGTGTTTTAACATTTATGAAGCAAACGCTGTTTCCATTTTTGACTGAAAATTTCTGAAAAATTCAAGTTGTTTACTTTAGCAAATTTTGTGCTTATTGGAGTAAATTGAGACCACTAGTGATTGGACAATTTTGAGGAACACACTGAATATGATACGCTGTGTTGATTTTTTAGAGTTTACACGCTGAAACTATTAATAAATAATTGTACCTCGGGACTTGGACGGCACACGTTGGGCTAAAATAAGCAGTTGACCACATTATGCTGGATTATGCGTAATTCTTGTAAAATTTGTACACTGTGTTTCATAAAAGGACCCCTTTTTGTTTTTTTTTATAATTCATTCAAATGATGATCAATTTACACAAAATTTGTACTAGTTGTAGCTGAAAAAATATTAATTCAAAATATTGCAACAAAATGTGGCAGTTGATTAAATATTTTTGCTAGACCGGACGCAATGCTGACGTCATAATGTGTCACGGGTGCAAACTGGATAGTCTCAACTGGTTCTGTCAGTTGCTACCCTGCTTCGATGGTAAGCTTAATCTGGCTTGCTACTGAAAAATGTTTATTGTGTCAGCACTAAGCAACATGGGGACATGAAATCAGGCGTCTTGAAATCCAAAAATGCAACCATTTTGCAAGCTCGGTGTGCTAGTGCACTGTCTTTCTCGAACGTGTCCACCATCTTAACTATCCTCAACTATCCTCACAGACACGTAAATGCCACCGCTTTGCATGTTTTTGTAACTGTAACTGAAAAGCCTTAACAATTTGTCATGAATGAACCAGATTTTTCACCATTGGGGCAGGGTAGCAACTGACAGCACCAGTTGAGACTATCCAGTTTGTACCCGTGACACATTATGACGTCAGCATTTCGTCAGGACTAGCAAAGAATATTTAATCATCTGCCATACTTTGTTGCAATATTTTGAATTAGTATTTCTTCATCTACAACTGATACAAATTTTGTTTAAATTGATCATAATTTGAGTGAATTATAAAAATGGGGTCCTTTTTATGAAACACCGTGTATTACAATGCAGAACCGCTAGTCACGTTTGTTTTTTTAGGTCTACTTTTTCAGCCTAAAGTGAGCTGAATGCTTTAATGTCAGGATGTCTTTCTGTGACAATAATATTGCCGTGTGTCTGCTGTTCGTTGCAGTATAACGGTGACTAACGCCGAAGAGACATATCTGACTCGCGACAATAACAGGGCAGACATGTCCAAAGACGAAACGTACGCTTACGCTATTATTCGTTCTTTCATTCGTCGGTTAAATACGCTGTCCTAGACAAAAAGAATTCCTGGCATTATCGGTTATAACTTGAGAAATGATTATCAGATTTTATTAATTTTTAGCGAAAGGTTGTCGCATTCATGGTACAGCGTGTCGTCGTCCGTCCGTTTGTCTGTCTGTAACGCTTTGTTTTGTGACTAAACTGTACAGGGTGCGGCGAAAAAAAGCTGACCCCTAAAGTTTTTTGCTAAAGCTGTAAAATTTCACATTAAAATCCCAAACGACTGCTGAGAAAACAGCGAACAACTTTAGGAGTCCACTTTTTTCGCCGCACCCTGTAGATCGTGTAGCGGGTCGGACCGTCGGCGACGGTGCCGTTGGAACGGTTGGATAACGCGTTGGTATGTTTTGTAGACTGTCAATAGTAACCATGTCGCTCTCTGCAGCGGTTCAGCTGCAATTTGCAACACAGTTTTCGAACATAATATGCAGTGTATAAAAGGTAGAATTGAACAATATGTTTGGTTTGCTTCTTTTGCAGCGTTTCGCCGGAAGAAGTGAAACTCTGGGGCGAATCGTTCGACCGATTAATGCAAAGCACCAGTAAGTGTTGCTTGCGAATTATTGACCTTTAGTTTTGACATGTTTGCTGAAATTTTTTCCTCAAACAGAGATTAGTACTTTCTGCAGTGTAGCATATATATGACATCGTATTTTTGGACTTGGACCGACATTCTGTATGAGAGCCTGACTAACAAATACTCCGAAATCGTCGCATTTCTCGACAAGTAATAGTTAGTTTTAATGACTTCTCTAGTTTGCTTCAAAATGTGTTTTATTGCTCCGAATGTCTCGTGTCAGTTGCGGCTGTGGTGTTGCACTTACCAGGAGAGCTTACTGCGTTCGCCCAAACCCCAAACTTTATTTATTTTGAAAAAAAAACAAAAAAAAGATAGCGCAAAAGAGGCGTAAGAAGTGGAAATGAATATGCTTTGAGCTTAAGCTATGTTGTTTTTTGGCATCTTGCACGATTTCGCTACTCAGTCTCTATCCTCACTGGAATGGGAAATGAAATTAGTCGCTCACCTAGTGTTGACTGAAAATTAAAGGTCTTTTGTGGCTTATTAAGATAGCGATACGTCTGGTATTTGCATCGCAACTCCGGTGGTCACTATTAGTCAGTAATGGACGGCGTGGTACTAGAATAGCTGCTAATGCTATTCCCAAGTTTGTAAATTAAAGCGCTGCTTTGCGCCTGTCTGTCTCACCAGCCTATATATAGCATAATAATATCCACTGTAAATTGAACTTTATGAATACCGATATACACGGCGTCTGAAAAAACCTACAGTTTTACGCGTTAAAGCAGCTACTGCTTTCAGCGCGTCTTAACCGTCGCAAATTATTCTGTCCGTCTGTCCGTCAGTATGTCTGTCCGTCCGTCTGTCCGTCCGTTACACGAGTGGATCAGCCAAAAACGGTGCAAGCTAGAATCACCAAATCTTCACCGTCGGCTGCCAGGAAGACTCTAGTTTCAGGTACCGTAAAGCTTTTCCATAAATTCGAAGAGGATCACCCCGAACGAGGGCGCTAAATGAGAGGGGGTGGGCAAAATTTGCGATGTTTGGCCAATAAGTCGCTGTATCTCAGTAACGGTGCGAGATAGGCCGGGGGCTTAGGTTGCTATTAATCACTAATAGGAAGTCGTATACTGGCTCTCGATTGGCGACGAATTCAATGACTTTGAATGACCTTGAACGCCAAAATAGGAGGTTTTATGGATTTTTTGGCGACTTCGGGCTGCGACACAAGTCTGTATCATTCACAAGGTGGCGTCACGGCACTATCGTTATACCGGTATGCGATCCAGATAGAGAATTTGGTAATTTGTATATTAACTTGGCGCAAACACCCCAATTTTCAGCTAAACTACTGAACCGGAACTGCTATAGGCTTTCGCGCGTCTCGTGAGCATTAGCTCAGATTTCTTGTTTTGAATAACTATAACACGTTCAACATTTTAAAGCAATTTTTGGACTCGCTTTTCTCTTATTAAAGTCCCACCCCGCTGTCAGCTTTAGGGCATCGCAACTGAAAGCCCATAGCGTAGAGTTGAACCAGGGCCTCTTAGAGCCACCCAGAGCTATATACGCCACATAATTACCTCCGCCAAGGAGGTAATGTTTTTACCGGTTTTTGTTTGTTTGTTTGTTTGTCTGTCTGTCTGTGAGTCAGCAAGATAACTCGAAAAGTTATGGACGGATTTTTCTGAAATTTTGAGGGTTTGTCGGGCATAGCATAAACCACCAGTGATTCAGTTTTGGGCGTGATACGGCAGGAATCCTCGATTCTGGATTACTTTGAAATTTTTGTTACGATTGCGTTAAAGAGGGCATAAGAGAACCGCTGGCAAAGCGAAGATGGTGACGCCACCTGGCGAATAGCTTTGCCTTGGCGGAGGTACCTGCGGGTTATGACTGCTTTCTAGTTAGTCCATGAATTTCTAATTTCTGTATAATATAATCGTTTTCCTCTTGTTCGTTTGAACGTTGCAGAAGGTCGCAAGTATTTCCGTGACTTTTTGCGGACGGAGTTCAGCGAAGAGAACGTTCTGTTCTGGTTGGCGTGCGAAGAGCTTAAACGCGAAACGAATGCTGAACTTATCGAAGAAAAGGCCCGGTCAATCTACGAGGATTATATTTCAATACTGTCGCCCAAAGAAGTAAGCTTTTGAGTAACGATGTTTAAGTAGTCGTCATTTTTTTAGAAACCTAACTATTTATTGAGGATTTGGCTAAAATACTGGGCTGTTTATGAGAGTTGGAAACTTAGCGACGGTTAGTGGTAGAATTTTTTTATGCTCAAAAGCAGTTAGACTGCTTTAGTGCGTCTTAGCCATCGCAATTCTGTCTGGACGTTTTGAAAATGTTGCATCTCGCAACATCATCGCTTATGTTAAAGATATCATCTTCTACAGTCGTATATAATGTTGTTTTTACATTAGCTTAATAGCCTTGATCTTAACAAGTATTTTAACTTTGCTTATATTACATATATTAGATGCTTTTAGTTAATTTTAACCACGTATGGCGCCGAATGGCCTATTTTGTTTTTATGTGTTGTTAAGAAATTACTCACTCACTCACGCCACTGTATACAATGACCTTGGATGACCTTGAACGCCAAAATAGGTGTTTTTATTGATTTTTTACGACTTCAAACTGCGAGACACATTCCAAGAGCGAATTGCGCCGAAATCAATTGAAATAGACATGGAGAAGCTGCCTGTGAAATTTTCAGCATTGGACGTTGATTTTGACGGCCGAAGTCTCGATTTTCTAGGTTTAAGGAAACCTGCCCTCCTGCGCACGAGGGCATCAAAGAGCGGTATCCCCGTAAAAGTCTTTATTTAACCGTTGTTGGCCAGTCTTTCGTAAAAACGGTTGCAGATAGGCATGGACGTCCTGCCTATCACAACAAGCACTAGTGGCGAGCTTTTCAGTCGTATCAACATCGATGACTTTGGAAAAACATGAACTTCCAAAATGAGGGTTTTTAAAATTAATTTTTGCGATTTTCGGCTGCAGCGCACACTTCAAGAATGAACTGCGACGAAATGGCTGGAGATAGACTGACAGTTTGCGAACAGGAACTGCTGTAGGCTTTCGCGCGTCTCGTGAGCATTAGCTCAAATTTCGTGTTTTAAAAAGACGCTGTGGGAAGCTTAGCCAGTAACGTAGCCAGAAATGTGAATTGGAGGCTTCGGCTTTTCCCCTTCTTTTGCTTTTCTTTTTTCCCCTCTTTTTTTCTCACTTTTTCCTTCTCGCAACATCATCGCTTATGTTAAAGATATCAACTTTTACAATCGTACATAATGCTGTTTTTACATTAGCTTAATAGCCTTGATCTTAACAAGTATTTTAACTTTGCTTTTAATACATATGTTAACTGCTTTTAACTAATTTTAACCACGTATGGCACTGAATGGCCTATTTTGTGCAGATTTGTGCTGATATGTTGTTAAGAAACTACTCACTCACCCCTCATTGTGACCATGCGTCTATCTGGCACCGTTATAGGGCGCCTCAAAGTACATGCACACACAAACACAAAACGACGGACAGAACGACCGATCTCTTAATCTCCTCCAGTGTTCACTACGTTCACACTTGGCGGAGATAATAATGCTGACTGACTTTAAGCATCGTCGTCGGAGTTTCAAGCGGTTTATAGGTTTAAGCGTGTGTGTCGTTTCAGGTGAGTTTAGACTCACGAGCGCGGGAGGTGATCAACCGCAACATGGTGCACCCGTCTCCGCACACGTTCGACGAGGCCCAGCTACAGATCTACACCCTCATGCACCGCGACTCGTACCCGCGATTCCTCAACTCCGCCGTCTACAAACGACTAGTACAGTCGTAACGCAACTCCATAGGCGGATTGTGTAATATGACATCTTGGATGGTGTCGTGTCACCTGGGGACGGACATTTTTGGGTGGTTCCTTCCTTGGTTTTTCGTATAAAGGTAGGCCTAAACCAAACATCAGCAGCTGACGAGAATGCTCAATAGGGCCTAGTTCAAATTGCTTTAGCCAAAAACATTTTCAAAGCACCAGATTATTCAAATATTTTTTTAAGTTTTTGGACTTTTTGCTCGTGATAACTAAACGTAATTATATCGATATCGAGGGCATAAAGGCGTCCATGCTACTCTCCGTCTGCTGACGTCGTCGGTGTCCTTCCACGACTGTTTTACCACCCAAGGTGTCCCACCCAAGGAAAGGTATAAACCACCCAAGCTGTAGGCGATTGACTCACAGTTAGAGATGTGCGCTATACCGGTTTTCTAGCGTCCCGCGGTATCATATGAATGACGGTAATTACAACTACTAGCCTATTTCTTCTTCTTTAGGGTTGAGTGAAAACTTCAATAAGTTGAAGGCTCTAGCGCTTGAGTCGGGTGTGCAGTAGCCTACAGGATTGACCGCCGAGAGAGTAACCTGCAAACGTATGTTCCTATCTTTCTCGAATATTGATTAGTTAACAGTCAATTTGGTACAAATTTTTCGCGCAGTGCGCTGGTGAAAAAACTTTTTAGAATCGAGTAATATTTGGCGAAAATGTGAATAAAAGTTGGCTGCTTACTTCTTTGGCCCACACTCCAGGGACAGTCTTGGTTATGTAGACTTACGATTTTTCTAATGAGTTATAAGAAGAGTTTAGTTAGAATTTATTTAGTAATTCCAGTAATGAAGGCAGTTTTTACTTTTATCCATGCATCGGATTCATTCCAGATCGGAATAATGTCAGATATGTATGCTAACATTACCGTAGCCTATATATGAAATTAAATGCGCTCGTTTTATTTCGTGACGTTTGACAACAACATTGGCTTGACATTTTCACGAAAATATGAATTTGGTTCACGTTAGACCACAGATGCAAGTATTTTGTAACTGAGGTTATTGATTGCTTGTTTTTATTGCGATATTTTTCCCATTCTGTGATCAATCGTGTAAGTTGCACCTTAGACCAGCGAACGTGGTTTAGATATCTCGCAGGTCCTAGGTTCGACTCCCGGTGGTTAATGCTTGGATAGGTGACTGTCTGTGGACGGTAGAACCATCTCGGTATATCTAGCCAACACCAAGGTCAACTCAGCCTTCTATTCCTCCGGGGTAGGTAAACCGAGTACCGGTTCGTTTGGCTGGGGTTGAAGCAGTGCGCGTTCACCTGTGCTGTATGGCAGGTAACGCTGTGTGATTTCGTGTGGCAGGTGACGCTCCGTAGCTCTGCGTTGGGTTTCCCATAAAGAGCTATATACAATCTTTAACCTTTTAACAACGTTAGCTGACCACCGCACACTCAGCGCAACCCGGTTTTATTTTTGCTACATACCAATACAATCGTGGGGTCGTAACTCGTAAAACAAACGTGATATCTGCAGGGGAACGATTTTAGTTAGATTATCAGACCCTTTTGAAACGGTAATGCTCCCCCACTTGGGTCACGTTAGCGACATAAGTCGCATAATGCTAATTGTATATTGTTAATACGTTTGTGAAGTATTTTGTTTCGACCGTAAGGTGTAAAACACTTCGTGTTCGTTCGGAAACGGCGTTTTCAGCTTGACCAAGTATGTTAGTAGCGATGGTACGATGTACTGCGTAGTATATAATAACAAACAAGTAATAAGACCGGCGGCGGGATAGCCCACATTTTGTATTAATTTTGCAAATTTAGGCATATGGTACCAGCTTTCTGAATTACGCATGGGTTTCTGCAGAATATTTTTATGACGTAAAGACCTTTCGTTTTTCTTCGTTACTTTTCACCGACCATTTAGCGGACAAAAGTTCGCCGAAAATTTGCAGTTAATTTATATTGCCGGGTTTTGTTTCGTGTGGACTGCCAGGAGCCAGGGCTCTCCGTCTTAGGACCCCGACTGCAATATTTTCCCTAGACTCCCTGTTCTTTCCCTTGTCTTTTTCTGGAGTCCAGAAAGTTTGATAAAATTGCTCTGTGGAAAGTGGCCCCTCGTCCATATGCCCACAGCGACGCCAGGGGTTGAAAGGTGGAGGCAAGAAGTTGCAGAGAAGATTATAAGTGCTCACAATTTCAGTTTTGTTCGTAAATTTCTTCATAATACGGGATTCGCTGCCCCGGATTGTGTACTTTTAAAAGAAATTTTCCGACAGGCTGGAATTTAGTTCCCTTCTCTCTGCCACGGGTTCCTTAATGTCAAAACCGGGAACGTCAAAACTACCCCACTACACAAACCCTAACCCTATACCAATCCCTAGCCCTATCCCGTACCTTAGTTCATAACCTTATTCCTTGCCCTAATTTCTAAGCCTAATCTTAACCCTATAAGCTTACTTAGCCCCATTTCTTAACCTTAAGCTTATATCACAGTTTCCCGGTCTTGTCGGGACACCCCTGCTACGTCACCACTGACCATCCAGGGGGGAGTGTCATTTTGTCGATTCCTGTCGAGGCCGGGTGCCTCGTAACCCACGCACGTAACATTCGCTGTAGATTATCGTAACGTATAACGTATCGAAGCTTCGAATTAAAGCGGATATAAATAATGTGTGTAAATATTACGCTGTTTGTTCTTTCGTTCTCAGAGAGTGTGTCTGTGTGTAAATTATTATTGTGATCTGCATGTTATAGTGTCGAGCCAGTTTCCAAGACGAAGATTTCTTCCTTGTCCGAGTTAGTAGCGAGTGACATGATGTAAAAAAAAAACTATCATTCCAGTTTAATCCGTTCATCGTACACAGCATTTCGTTCTGCAGTGAATAATTCACCGCAAATCAGCCAGACGTCACATTCTACAGTAGGCCTACAAAAACTGTAGGGAGTTAGGCTACATTGTGTAGAGTAACGTAGAGCAGAACGTGAGATATCGTCAACGGCTAGAACCATCGTACCCAAAACTAGAAACAGGATGACCACTGTCCAGACACTATGAAATTTTCTGATATTTCCCTGACTTCCCTGACGATTCGCTGCACTTCTGACCATTTTAACCCCTACTCAACTAGAGTAACTTAACCCTAGAACTAGCTTAACTAAGATATAGGCCTAACATAGATATAAATAGGCTTATTGGAAACTAAAACACAAATAAGCAAAATTCAGCAATAAACAGCATAAAATAATTGACAGAGTACTAAGTGAGTTATATTAAATAGCCTTTCTACTCAATTTTTAAAAAAAGTTATTAGGCAATTTTCCCGGGATAGATTTTTTCCGGATAATGCCCTGATAATGCCGTTATTTCCAGGCAATTGGTCACCCTGTAGAAAACGCCGGTCCACTGCCGACTTGCTGTGCGGCTGACCAAGTCCAGTTGAAAATCAGACAGCACACTAATCACTCTAGCCCTGACCTGACTTGGCAACGTTTATGCGAAGGCGTAAAAATTCCTATAGGCCGTTTAATATTACACATTAGCTCATAAAAACAAAGTGTCACACTGAGTAATACCGACGAAAATTGAAGTAAAAATACTGCTGCATAACAAACAGACTTTAGTGCACAAAACTGAACGCAATTAAAAAGTTGCACCAATATTTTGAGGGCTTAATAAAAATTTGGTGGACTGAGTTTTTTTTTAAAAAACGGACGACGAGCGGAAGCACAGGAATTTTACGCCCCATACACCAATTTTAGTTTTTACAGTGGCGTAGTCAGAAATGTGAATTGGGAATTGGAAGTCTTCCATCTCTTTTCCTTCCCTTTCTTCACATTTCATTCTCCACCCTCCATGCTATACTTCTGTTTCCCTCTTTTTCTTCTCTTTTCCTCCCCTCTCTTCTCCTTTTCCTTTTCTTTCCTTTTTTCTTGTCGCTTTTTTCCTCACTCTTCCCTTTTCTTCTTTTTTCAGTTTTTCCCCTCGCTGTCCTTAGAAGTAGGACCCCCTAAAATCTAACTATTGGGTTGCAAGAGCTGTGAGCTCCCGTAGTGAAATCGAATCTGATGCATTAACTTTGAAATATGACATCTGGTGGCAACAGTGTTAACCATTTTCCTAAAAACTGACTGACCAAATTCAGTGTAAAATCAGTTTTAGTAAAAAACAAAACGACCGAACAGCTCGTAATTAATTTGTGTGCGTTTACATGTAGTCGTTTTGACGAGTTTTCCATTAAAGCAAGAACAGGTGTTTCTGTTTAGCCTAAGTGTAGCTTATGCGATCGCATGTTTTCACAATTTACCATTCATTTAGAGGTTTTTTTATGTCACTGCGTGCAGCATATAATTTATATACAGAGCGCATAACACCCAGACTCCACTTGCATAATATTTGCTGTGAATTTGATGTAGGCCTACAACAAGCTGTGTAGGACTATAGGCCTTATTGGTGATATTGGATCAGAACAGCAACAAGAAGCGCAGCTGTCGCTAGGATAGCCAACCGTACTGGGTGTCAGTGACCTTCAAGGTCATCCATGGTCGATGATTTTTATTGCATCTGAAAGAGTGCATGCCTCTCCCTGTTAGTGATTAATAGTAACCAGTTTTCCGTATAAACACGCATATTTTCTACCCCCTTTATTCAACCCCAATTTTAAAAATATTTCCCTTGCACTAGATCGCTGAAATTTTGCATGCCTAGGTTTAAGGCACATGGCTAAGTACCCGTGTAAAAAAATCCCCTATGACCTAACGCTTAGTCACAATACATCCATTACAGACAACAGACGGACGGACGCCGAACAGACAGACAGACGACAAACGTGCCATAAGCTCGACCGTTACTTAAGTACGGTCGGCTAATAATGGTGCTCAGTACACTATAGGCAGATCAATGAATAATCAGAAACAGCAGTAAACCTACACAAAAATTCGTATAAAATATAAATCCTTCGACTATCCATCCCCTGTTTCAACTATTTGCGTTGGACTTCTGTTATTCTCGCTGAAAGCTAGTATGCAATGCAATAACAGTAAAATATATGCCCAACAATAACAGTGATCCATAACCGCTAAGGCTAAAACATTAACCGACTGTCGCCGCTACTTAAGACTTGTTCTGTAAAGTGTTTGTCCCTTAGCCAGTAGGACTAATGCAGCTGACACAAAGGATAGAAAATAATCTAGGTTTTTGTGGAAAAAAGTTTTAGTGTTTTAGCTTTTTTTATTTTGTTGAGGGATTTAATCTTTTTAGAAGTTTTTTTTCAGGGTTTAGTGTACAAAGACAATGGGACACAAATTTTAAGACCTAGAAAGAACATCTTACACACCAAGGAGCAAGGAGAAGGACTTTAGCGCACAGAATATTTTATTCTTCAAACATCTAAATTCTTTATTTGTATCATTTAACATGCAAAAAATACAATTTTGACTAGTTTCTGTAATACCAAAATCTTGGGATTGGGACGCCGTTTAGCAAATGACATAAATGGATATCTCATTCGTGGTTTGCACTCTCCAAGCACTTCTAGTTACATGCTGCAGTAGACCATCTAGTGCCAAGTCAAGTGGAAACTCTATGAAAAATACAAAAAAAATCTACAAATTATTCCTTTTATTCATTGAAAAAAACACTGTCCAATCTAAATACGAACATGCACACAACCGTTAATAACAACACTAGAGCAAAGAAGAATCACCTTTATAATCTCTCACAGCTTAATTACCACGTTATTACATACTACTGTTGAGTACAACTGTCATTCAAACCGTTCACATTAATTCTAAGTCAACAGCACATTTCAGCTGTAGACTGTAGTCCACTTAACTTGTTTTTTATGTGTAAAAAAACACACAATTGAAAGCAAACATGATGGATCAAAACACAGTGCATTCTGCATTTATAAGTTATCTGTTAGCTGCACTTATAACTATCGTACAACCTATAACACAGATAACTGAAACAGATAAATTTTTTAAAAAATGTGACCAAAAAACCGCAGATTAAAAAGCAATGGGAAATGCATTACTCTGCGTAAAGCACCCCAAAGACAAAGACAGATTTTACAACAATGCAACCACAATGTAATTGTTTACGTTGTGCAATCTAACAATATTCTCACTTTCAGAAATTTTTCACATTTTCCAAAACCACTCTCAATTCCACACAGTTCATCAGTTATTTGCCGTCATGTACTCTGCATACAGATTTAGACAAAGTGAAAGTGCAGCCAATTGCTCGTTTTAGTTAAATCATGATGTAACACTACAACAGAAATCTGACTATCATCATTAATATTATTTGACTGAATTTCAAAGCAAGACAATTCTTAAAAGCAAACAAAACAGTTGGAATATTTAGCGCATCGAAAAAAGCAACCGCACCATTTTCTGACTACTGCAGTAGGCAGCTAGACAGACTGGGCCAAAGTTAAACCTGACTGGACACCTTTTGCTAAAAATAAGGGGGACTTCACCGCTACAGCTAAGACCAACATACAGAGCCCCCCAAGGGCAGAAAATGCCGTGCTGCAACAAGTCAACGCCACAATATGCTATAGACCCCATGGGTAGAGACCAACCAAATTCACGGGAAAAAATGCATGATTTCACGGCAAAATTTTTAAAATGTGTCAAATTTAACGGAAAGAGTTTCGCAAATTCACAGGCCCCACAGACGTTATTTCAAGGTGCTGCGCTATTGCAAACGAAGAAATTTCAGAACAACGAATATTTACTACACTAAAAATCAAGACTCAAAACAGTCAATGTCAACTACTTAGTGCTAAAGTGTGACACGTGGCAAACAGCAACATCCGTACAAAAGCAGCTGATAAAACTCTGGAATTGTCATCAATTAAACTAAAAGCACTAAAATTCACGAAAAATCACGGATTTCGCGGAAATCAACGTTTTCACGGAAGGAGGCCAATTTCACGGAAAATGTCACGGCCGTGAAATCGTGAATTAAGTTGGTCCCTACCCATGGGGTAGAAAAATTGCACCAGCATTCAGTGGTCTGTAGGGGCCCCCTTTTTGTGGCAGCCTGTGTTGAGTCAAACATGCCTAAATCTGTCTCTGCATATAATTTTTGTCACATACGGAGCTAACTATAAGAGAATGTGCAGTTTGGTGGCCACCGTGTTTACTATATGATCAGGGTTGAAATAAACATTTTCTTCCAACAAGTCCGACCCAATGGGTTTCAGCTATTGATTAAACCGGATTTCTTAAAAAGCACAACTTGATGGGATTTGGGGCATAAGTTTTAAGTTATTGAAACATGCACTGCTAGACCATGTCCACATCAAGTAAATATGCAAAAATTTGCAAACTATTTAAAGTTTTGAAAACTTTTCCACAATAAAACTGGTGATTATTTGCAAAACAATAAACCAAAGCTCAATTAAGTTTGGACATACGTGGAAATCAGTGGAAATCGTTACCATCAATCATAGACAACGGTCGTCTCACAATCGACGAACTTAAAATCAGTTCCTAGACTCATCCGAGTACTATCTGGCTACGTCAGCATCTTCCCGCGATTGTTTCGGCTCTCTCTCGGTCTCCGCGTCGTCTGTGTCATCGGCTTTGCGTTTGTTCGTGGCAGTCTGTGGCGCGTCATCGGACGCGACAGACGGTCGAAGCAGGTCACTGAATACTACGACGATGCACGTCATATTGTCACACCCGGTTCCATCGCCATTCGTGTCCGGCGCCAGACAAAACTCAAACATCTGTCAACAAAACATTCAATGGCAAAAAGGTACAAGTATAATTGCATTAAAAGTCTTATAATTCGACACGAGGAAGTTTTTTGGACAGGATAAGATTCGAATCGGACAATTTTTTTTATTTCGAAAAAAATTTAGTGGCTAGTGCGCATGCGTAACCGCGAGTTGAACCGAGATCAAAATTTGATCGGTGGTCAGATGGCAGTTCAGAATTGAACGGAGATCAATGCTTGCACCGCTGTGGTGCAATGCAATTTACGGTTGAACTAGGTTCAAATTTCAGATGTGACCCGGGTTCAAAGTTGAACGACGTTGGTGCAATGCGCCCTTAATAGGGAAATTTGATACTTTTTTTCAAAAAGGTTGCTCGCTGGGGTTACAGCTGTGAGTTGTCAGTGTTATTGCACGAGGCTGACGCACATCTGTTTCATAAAAAGCTCAACAATAAGGAACACTGTACTACCAGCCAAAAAAAGTTCTTCCCATGAAACTCTATGACTCTTATTGTATTTTTGCCTTGCCACATGCAGTGCCATTTTAATATGAACTTGAAGCGTTCATTTGTACTTCGAAGTTAATTCGAAGATGGTTATTAGATGACAGCAAGCAAATCTCCTCCACCAGAGACCGCCACTAACGTAACTTTTCCTTTTCTGTCTCTTTCAGTGTACTAATGTGCAATTTTGCAATTTGCTATGTTGTATTTTCTGTTATTGCCAATGGTGTTTGAAACCCTGTTCTCCAATAGACAGCATTCTGAAATTAATGATTGTCTGGAGGATAACAGGGAAGATTATTAGAACTACCATTATGTGAATTACATATGCATGTACATGATGGAGTTCTTACACTTTTAGGTTTAGCTTGTGATCTGCATTTCTGTAAAGGTTAAACTTTCTGTTTCTTTATGATATGTTTGTGTGCATTCTGCCTGGAAAGCCCATCCCCAAAATGACTTATATTGTGTCGGGCGGGACGTTAAACACTACTCACTCACACCCGATGGTGTTTGACCGCTGAGATATGAAGGTGTACTTACTTACTTACTTATTTACAAAGTAGCTGACAATATACAAAGTATTATTATTCCGACCTCTTCACAGATGGCTGAGAGCTTTGTGACTCCGGAGTCGAGCCGCTGACTGACAAAATCCACCACATCCTGACTTGACATCACGTTCCTGCAGATATAAATACAGAACGACAATTGGCTTCAGTGTGCCAAGACCCAAACTCAGCCAATTGGCGGCCCTGTTAAAACTGCAAATCAGAGGCAACTTCCCCTTTCTTCCTTTCCCTCCAAATCCTCACCGTGAAGTGCCTTCCTTAAAACTAGCCAGGAGCTATTAGTCAAATTTTGCTGCATTTCCCTATCCTCCATTACACAGCATTCTGAGATTAATGACTGTCTGAAGGATAAAAGAAAATATTATCAAAACTGCCATTACTGCAACATATATGAGCATGTTTATAACAAACAGTTTTTACAATTTTGAGCTTAATTGTTACAATTAACATCAATATTTTGCATTTCCGTATTGGGATTTTCTGTAGCAATTAAATTGTCTGTTTCGTTATTATGCGTATGTGTGCACTGCTTGGAAAGACCATCCCCGAAATGACCTATACTCTGTCGGGCGAAACTTCAAACTTCTACTCACTGACTCACTCTCTTTAAAGATAAAGAACTAAAAGGGAAACTTGCCAGATGCCGTCGCAGGCGAGCACCATGAATCGGTCGGACTTGTCCAGCGTCATCGTCCTGACGTCCGGCAATGCAGTGATCATCTGCTCGCGATCACTCACCGACTCGTTCTGCTTGTAGATGTGATCACCTGTGACACCAGCTGACAATGCACGGTATGTATTATCTAACTAAAAACAAAATGACCACATATTTTCAAAAGAGATTTTCCATGACCAAACAAAAGAAAATCGCGACCTATCGGCACAAGATATTTTCTAAAAACAAGAGGGGAGGAGCCAACTTGGAATCTGGGAAAGCGGTGCAACTTTCCCAGCAGAAACTGGAGCGAAACCCTGACTGCAAACACATTTTTTGCACATTTTACAGTCATGTTCTAATAAAAAGAAATTTTTATGACACAACTGTTGGGATATTATGCTTATTTTCCATGACTTTTCATGACACACCAATGTAGTCCACCGTACCACTTTTTAAGAAGATGTACAAAAGTCACTGGAGCTCCTCTGCTGGCGTCCAGAAAGGCACAATATACTCTTGATCCTTTCTTCGTAAAATATTTAACAGACTCTGTCAGGGTATAGAGTGCATGATTACAACCGCTTTGCTTCTTAAAGCCAAAATGAAACGAGAACTTACTACTAAGAAGGTTACTGTCTGCTGACCCATATAGCATGTGACACTACATAGCACATTCCCATGAAGAACAACGCAGCCTTCAACTTTGTTAACCTTACAAACAAACAACCGGCTGAGCATTAGTTCTTGAGAATGACAATTAAAACCACGATGTCTGCACCGAGCGCTCGGGACAAGTTGAGGCCGCCGTTGACACGTCCGTCGCAGGTCACACGTCCGCCGGCCTTCGCGATTCGCTCCTGCTCCGAAGCATCTTCCGGCTTGTGATCTTCAGACATGTTGACAGCTTTGCCATCTCGACAAAGCACACAGCGAGAGTCACCCGCATTAGCGACATAGAGTTCCTTGTCACGTAGCAATGCTATGACTGCCGTACAGCCGCTGTCTGCTCCTGGCTAGTAACACACACACACATCCACTCACTATACATGCAGCAGTATGAATATGCTCCAAAAATTTTGCCCCCCAAAATGCCATTTTTCGCTAGTCAGAAAGAGCAAATTTTGTCATACATTTCGACAAAAATCCCGCATTTTGTAAGTATTTCGCCATTTGAAACAAATGGCTATCAGTGTGGTATAACTATAACTGCTGTTAACTTATGCTGCCAAGTCTTGCCAAAACAGTTCAAAGGCTTTTGACATCCGCTTTTCTTTTCGTTTGTCAAACAGTACAAACTTTGTCAATAATTTGGCCACAAATCCCAAATTGTGCCAGTTTTCCACCATCATATAGCTACAAAATGTGTTTCTGACCCAAGAGCTACAAACAACCTTTAATTCCCTTTAACCTTTAAGGCGTGTACAGAACAAACAAAATAAACTGAAATCATCTTAATTTGTATTGCAAATGAACTGTATATTCAGTTCACTCCAGTTCTGTTGCTCTACACATGCCACTAAAATGTTGGTCTGGAGACACCAAAATAGCAATCAAAATTTTGGGCAAATCCACCAACAAACCTGCCAAAAAACAACCACAAACTTAATCCAATTTTAGTTTCTTGTTTCACTAATAATGAAATATTCCATTATGGATAAGTTTTTGAAATATCTAAACATACGAAATTGAAAACAGTGATATATTCTATGCCGTAGAAAGCAAACAAACTCATGTTCATGAATCAACCATCTGCAAAACTGCAGAAATCCCAAAAATCATCAGTTCGGTTTCTTTACAAAAAATGGTTTGACCCCCCAAAACCCAGAACTCGATAAAACCCCAAAACCACACCAGTTGGTTTTTTTTAAAAAACCATCCTTTATGGTTACCTGTCAAAACCAGGAACGTCAATACTAACCCTAAACCTAACCCTAGCTCTATCCCTAACACTATCCCTAAATCTTAACCCCTAACCCTAATCCAATCCTTAACCCTATTTCCTAAATCTTAGCCTAGATCACTGTTTTCTGATTTTGTCATTCCCAGTTGTGACAACCCTGCTGCATGCTGAGACTTGCCTCTTCTCCGAAGCTCATTGCTTCCTCACCATCTTCATTGTCTTCATCACAATCTTCCTCATCTGCTTCGGAATCTTCTTCTTCTTCTTCCTCTCCATCCTCAACTTTGTTTTCATCCTCGTCTTCATCGCTGCCAGGCACACATTGTAAAAAATTACCATACACAATAAAACAAATCGGGTTGTGAAAAAGTTGGTGGCCTGTCACAGCGTTAACGATCTACAGCTGGCTGAGTAAGTACTTGGATGGCTGACAGATAAACCATCTCAGTATGTAACCAGCCACCTAGGTCAACTCAGCCTTCCATCCCTCCGGGGTAGGTTAATCGAGTACCAGCTTATCTGGCTAGGGTTAAGACTGTGGGATCCCATATGGCAGGCAATGCTCCATAGTGCTGAGATGGGCATCCTATAAAGAGCTATAACAGCATCTTTGACCTTACCTTTAATAAGCAAACGCACAATTCTCCAAATTAACTGCATCACATGGTACATGTAAACAAGACATCAGGTACCACAGGACTGATGATAGTAAGGCCAACGGCATATGACCCATGTTTACTGCCCAAGAAACTAGCACCATAAATGCTAAGTTGCACTCAACATATACAAAAGAAACTGCAGGTACCAGAAAGACGGCATCACCAATTTCATCGGCTGCAGGTACCGTATTCACATGAGGCTCTAAGTCGTGGCAATTAATCAGTACAAGTAATCAATATTAATCGGAAACTTGTTTTGTATAGCATTTCCTGTAACTTCCAATGGCAATCCTGCTAGCAGTGACATTGTTTTTCAAGACTCAACAAGTCCAATCTCATAAATAGTGTCTGGTGCGAAGACCTTTCGTGAAAACTGTCTTATGCTAGACCCCACAAACTTTCACACTCAAAAAATAAACACACCACATTAAGAAAGCGAAACCAACATTTTCCACCTAAAAAACAAATTTTAAAACTTCTACAAAATCAGCACATATCTCTTGCGAGCAGAATAACAGAAAGAAACGGATGTTAACTCATCATCGTAATCATCGTAAAGTGGAGCAAAAGGTTAAAGGTGGTGTCACAGCTCTTAATGGAAACCATTTCAGAGCTATGGAGCATCACCTGCCATATGGGATCACACAGTGTTACCTGCCACTTGATACAAATGAATGCAGCCTGCCTTAACCCCAACCAGATAGGCTGGTACTCGATTTACCAACCCCAGAGGGATGAAAAGCTAAGTTGACAGCGTAAGGGTGTGGAGCCGACATTTTACACCTGGAAACAAATCTTGAAATGTCTACAAATCAGTTGATATTCCCTAACAGCAGAATCACAAAACAAAAAGCTGCTAACTCATCATTGTCGTCATCGTCCTCTGCGTCTTCTGAGTTCCACTGTTCATCCTCCGAATCCTCATCAGTTGTCTCCTCCTCACTGGACTCAGCCTTCACATTGTCATCCTTGCTGCAAGATCCACCAGATGATGATGACGCTCCAGCATCTACTGCTGTCGATGACGAACAACCTGCTGTCTGCTGCTGCAACATTAACAAGCAGAGTTACCAGTTTCTGCCAAAAGTAATTTAAACCTCCGGTATAAACCAGCCCAGAAGAAACATGTTTTTGCCGGTTTTTGTCAAAGTAAATTTTGTCGTTAACTCGTAACAATTCACTTAACATTAGCCAGACCAATAGATGCCAAAAAATTAATAAATTGATTAAAATGCACCAAAACACCAGCTACATGACTGATCATCATTCTGCATGTGGGCAGTAAGACAAACCTCTCCCGTACATTGCTGTTAGCTACCTTCCCAGCTTCAGGCTGATACTAAATTATACTGTCTGGTGACAACTTTGCCAGCATTGTTAGGGACAGCTAAATGGCCTGGAGTCAAACCTGCAACCTCGAGATCATGAGTCTGACACACTGGCCATTAAACCAACTAGCCACACAACACTAATGAAATTGCTGCATTAAAAAGGAATGTAATTTGTTAATTTGCTACCATACCCAGACTGCACAAACCGGAGTATTTATATACATAATGCCTGCACTCAGCACTGTAGATATAAAAATGCTCTAAGTAACCTCTGCAACTGACTTGAAGCAGATTGGCACGTTTGTCTTCATTAGCTTATACTCCATACTTCAAAAACAAACTACAAATTCACCTCTATCACAAAATATGGACAAATGCTGAAAAAGTACAAGTCAGTTTGATTTGCAGTGAAATGACCATTAGTGACACTTCATAACCCTCGCACACAAAAGTGCATTTAAGATAAATGTTTTTTAAAACACAGAATGCAGACAAATTTTAAGAAAACAGATAATATCAGCAGAGAAGTCCCTCCTATACAGTTGACAATAAAGACAACGAATAAAAAAATGCTTATTAGAAAAAGATATGCAGTCACTACCCGGTACTCAAATTCAGCGCAGTCAACCAAATTAAACATTTCCTAACACAGCGCTACGAATGTGAATCACTGAAAAAATACTAAATGCAAGCCAGTAACTTTATATTCTTATGGTATATGTGCCAGACAGAAATAGGTGGTAAACCAGGCTTTCGACTGTATACCTCAGATGTGGAAGACGAAGACCCTGGTTCAGCATCGGCATGACTTCCACCGGCCTCATCACATGATGCCGACCCCGACGCACAACTTTCCACTAGCTCCGAGTTACTTTCACTTTCCGTTTTGCCAGAATCACCGCCGCAGCCCGCGGCAGTAGATGTGTTGCCATTTTCCCGCTTACGAGACGACGCTGCCGCAACATCAGCCGTGTTGACACCGAAACTGGAATCATTATTAGTATTCATGTCATCTCCATCCTCCTTACAGAAACCGTTCGATATACTGTCCGCTAGATTAACACACAGCTTGTCCTTCTCAGAAACACACGACTCGGTGCCAGCACTGTCTATTTCAGCTGCACAACTTTCCGCCCCCTCCGACTTACTTTCACTTTTGTCCGACTGTGGCTCGGAATTTTCACCATCATCGTCGTCTGGTGTAAGGTCTGGTTTGGCTCGTATTACAGGAGACAGGACTTTGCCGCTGCTGGTTCCTTTCTTCATGCTGGCGATCGCTCGATTCAACAAAAGACCGGCCCCACCGTAACGCTCCAGTAGCTGCTCTATCGGCAGAGCCGCTTCTTCTCGCAGCTGGTTCGCTTCGTTTTTAGCTGCATTCCATGACAATAAACACAGCATTTAGCATATCCAGGGGCTTCTATCCCCGTACACAGTCTGTGCAGAAATAGGTGGAAAGTGTTGCTAAGAGTGTATGCAAAATTGCTCTCATCAGAAGCGCTGTTTTTAGCTCAAAAGGCACCACAAACCGTTTGACGGCCAGGCTCTGCCCGGATCTGGGAAAAAAAGAAAAAAAGATGGGAGGGGGAACTTGAGCTCAATTTTGATTCTAGATTTCAGGGGATAAAAGCCGTTTGAAACAAAGTACATAGATATCGAAAAACAGTGGCTTGTCAGGTAGTAGACAAATGACATTATACACCGTGTCTCAAAAAAAAACTAAGCAGATTTGTTTTTGTCAGAACTGCGTCAAATTTCCACCAATTTTGATAATTTTTGGCAGAAAAATGGCAAACGATCCAAATATATGCGAGGTGCACTCATTTTCCACCTCATCTAATTTGCGTCATCACCTTACCGTGTTAAACGCAAATGTTCCAAATTGCTACATAACGCCGAATGTTGTTATCCGCAATAAACTTTTAAAGACTTAATTAGCGCACAATAAACAAAAGGTGCTTTATTTAGCAAAATTATAAGTTCCTATAACACCTGTGTTCAAAATTGTCAGAACTTATGGTCGAAGTGTGCCCCTTTGCCATTTTTCTGCCAAAAATTATTAAAATCGGTGGAAATTTGACGCAGTTCTGACAAAAACAAATCTGCTTAGTTTTTTGGGGACACGGTGTATATTTAACAAGACAAAATGCCAGCGATTCACTTCACATGTCCAAAATTTGATGGAGCTGTCTACGATGTCTGCAATGCAAGAAAATCCCGACTAGCAGCATGGATTTAAATTACAATTACTATCAACATAGGTAAATAATCACTTCACTGGGGTCAACTTACAAAAAAAGTTAGCCTACCGAATGTTCAAGCCTGTCCGACACACTAACGTTACCAGAACAATTAAAAACACCATGTCAAAATGAAACAGTCATAAAATCAGCATACTCTCTTCATCAACAGCAGCCTCTTCTTCACCGGTATTTTCACTGCTGGCTGCCAGCAGTTTCAGTTCCTTCTTGACATCATCTGTGACCAGCGTTGCATCAAAGCCCAAGAATGCATTCTCCAGGGCTGCTGACAGAGATCCTTCGCCGTAAGCCGAAACACTCTTCAAGAACTCGGGAAAATGTGTCGCAGCATACTGCGCAACCTCAGCACCTAACAGGGCACACAAATACACTGTCAGCATTCAGAAGTTTAAATAGAAATTGCAACAAAACAGAAGTAACTTGGATACAATGCAGCAACGTAAACTTGGATGGTTAGGACTATGGATGTTAAATTCGTTTATTTTCCAAATTCGAATTTCGACCACTAAAATTCAAATTAAATTCGAACTTCATTTATATAATGTGGAGAAGCTTAAGCTATTTGCGTTTGATGTCTGCACTGTGGGGCGAGATGAAGGTCACAGCATGCATGCCACACGCCGGGAAGCAGTCTATCAACAGTGCAATCAACCAGGAGGTCAAGCCATGTCACGCTCTATTGCTGTCCATTGATGTCTGCTCTGAGTCTGGACCACCAAAATTTGTCAATTTGATAGCTTGCCAGGGGCGCAGTGCAAGACAGAGAGTAATTGAACACCGTGGCGGTATGCAGGGAGGGGAGGTGAGGGAAGGGGTAAGCAAACACGCAGCGGGCGTCGCTTGAGTTGACGGCCGGCAGAGAACAAAGAAATGGTCACACAGTGCACCGCTGAAGTAACAGTGCTCCACTTTCAAAGCAAAACCATCTGCGTCTAATCAGGGATGCTTGGATTCGAATATCGAAGGGCTGAAAAATGCATACAAATTCAAACTTGAAATTCGAAGTTCGCAAATCCGAACTTCATTTAACAACCCTAGTTAAGACATGTCTCGAGGCACGACTAACTGTTGCAGGACCGGGCACATAATCAAGCGCAGGAGGTTGGGCAAAGCAACAAGAGAACAAAAATGCCTTCTGGTGTACAAATGCTCAGTAACATCACATGTGAAGAATAATTATGCAATTTTGATGTGAGGAGCAAAAGACAGAAGCAGATATTAACAAAAGAAATCATCATAATCCGGCCATTCAGCAAAACACTAGAAAAAAGAATTTAAACAGCTAACATGCAGCGCACGACTTAATGTCACATTAATGATGAATTTGCAAGAGCTCTTTAATTCACATTATCATGCAACATCACAATGTCTGAAAATTGTTTGCTCAATGTTTTACGATAGTTTAGTACTGCCGAAATTAGACACAATTTTTGGACCAACGTCTATGCTGCAGTTTCTTCGGTCTTGACACTGAGCTTGAGCAAATAGAAATTCATAGTTTGGGTTAAGTAAGTAACAAATAGCAAAATAATTCTAAAATTTGTAATACTTTATTTTCTTATCTTATTCTTCTTTTTCTTTTATACCTACACCTGGGAGAATGTTATATGTATATAACATATGTATATAATATATGTATAATGTTATATGTAGTTATGCATAATACCTCCATGTCCATCATATACTGCAAACAGAGATGTGTTGGTGTCCACATCGAAATCCATCAAACAAGAATGTGCATCCTAAAACAAATGCATACATGTAAATTTACACACATACCAAACACCCAAAACAGTGGCTGTGGTATAAAGCAGATTGGCCGATATGCGGATCAGCAAATGTTATGTCAGGGTCAGGGTTAAAGCTAGAGTTAAGATGGAGCTCGGACGCTTGGTATAGAGTTAAGGTTAGGAATAGGGTTAGGGAATGGTTAAACTGAAAAAAATTACAGCTTACAGCTTAAGTACAGCGTTAACTGTTGCAACATCTGCAGATTCACACTTCTATAATCTGCTTTTTACAGGTCTGTAGCCCTAGAATAGCTGACTTTCAGACGTGGACACATTTACACAAAAAACTGTAGGTTTATATTCAGAGATTCAGATGGTGATTTTTATTGTTGATTTAAATCATGATTTAGTATCATCGCTCGGTGATAATAACCAAACACGTCAAAAACCACCGATCGGTGATTTTAACCTTCTTGGTTATCATCACCGATCGATGATCGTAATCACTTCGCTCGCACACTGCCTCGCTAATTACCCCATTCCTCGCAAGCTCCCTCACACTATACCCTCCTCGCACCTCGCGCCTCGCATTTTACCATCGCCCAGGTAATGCCACCCAAGATGTCATTCAATCCACTTCAGAAGTTCAGACGGGAAGGTGTACTTTGCGGAATGCGGAATTTTTGTAAGGTGTATTTTGTGGAATTTTCGTTGCGGAAAATACTTGCGGAATAAGGTGTATTTTGCGGAATGAAAATTTGCGGAAAATGATGCTGTTGTTGTTGTTGAGTTTTCTCATAGTTTTTGTCCGCCGTCTTAATATAGTAAGCTAATTTGTAGCATTGTTT
>Ga0209671_1000541_pt1 | contig 25880 bp, 17 predicted proteins | sample WorMetHERISLAND2_2_FD_187401 | JGI IMG/M metagenome (GOLD analysis project Ga0209671, IMG submission 187401) | Marine gutless worms symbiont microbial communities from Max Planck institute for Marine Microbiology, Germany - Olavius geniculatus... | ecosystem: Host-associated > Annelida >... | reverse complement strand
CCCTATTCTCTAACCAAGCTTCCTGACTAGCCTACGATCTGGATCTGGATCTGGATAGTTAGTTTGGATTTTGCACTGTGCCGTTTTCTGGTTTTAATATATTTGCTACTTTTTGTTACAGTTGCTGGTTCTTGCGTGAATTGAACTCTGCGCAATGGCTGGAATATTTGATGAAGCATCAGGGTTTGATGATGGTAATTATGCTGATATTGCTCCGCCTAGCATTGTGCTAATAATGTGATTGAATTATGGCTTTTTTGCCCCTTTGCCGGTTCGCCCCCTGGTTCACCAGAGAGCGAACGAGCCAGGGGGTGAACAAGCCAGGGGGCGCACTGGCAAAGGGGCGAAAAAGCCAGACACCATGTGATTTAGGTTTTACTTACTTCAGGTTTATATTAGCCAGTCACTTAGTCTGTCAGTAAAAACAGAAATTTTGTTTGTTTTGATACTGTACACTTTGTGGGGTATATCAGATATTCATATGATGATGTTCGTACAGTGTCTAGTTTTGTGTAATATCAAGTATTATGTTATTTGTATTAATATTAATTATTTATTGTTAAGTCATAGTCAAGATATGAACATACAATGAGTAAAATATTGTCAGTATGCAATAATATTTTGTATTTGCTGCAGAATATATTTATGTGTTATCAGCATTTCAAATTGTAAATGTTCACAAGAGCACAAAGAGAACTGCTCTAAATGCACTGTAGTGTTATACTCAATCAAACAACTTGATACCCAGTGACATAGCAGTGTGATGAATAATGAAATTTATAGCAAATTGCTGCAAAAATGATGTGTAAAACTGTAAGGCTAAAACACATGTAATCAACAGAAAACACAAAAACTGATGATATATTCACAATAAATAGCAGATGGTAGATAAATTACATCTTGTGTTGACTGTTGAATGGTGGCATTGGTTTGCTTTGCATCCAACGGACCATGTGTGCACATTGTGGTGACGATGATCTTACTCTTTTCTTGACATTGCGATGTGTCTGTGTTTACAGCTGGGACGATGGCTGACTTAGAGCATGAGCTGAAGCTGGATACGGCCCAGCAGCAGCAGCAGCTGCCGCAGCAAGAGCCCAGTCCATCGGCTGTGATTCCTGGCGGTGGAACAAGCTTTACTTTCTCATCACGTGCCAGCAGTATCGGCTCTGTCAATGCCGTCAGCTGTTCATCCGCATCTTCCACCCACAATACTGGTGATGCATTGCTTTGCATTGCATTTTGAGGCAAAATCCTTTTAGAGCAAGCGATTCTGTCATCTGTCACATTCGTGCACACTGCTTATTTTATACTTTATTTTGTATAAAGCAGCACCATAAAAAGCACACTAATACATAAAGCAAAGCTATCACTAACTATCAAATGCACAGTTAAAAGCCTAAAGTCCTAAACCACTTGGCTAGTACACATGTGGGGTCCAATGAACACATTGGGTTCCTGACTCACAGGGGAAGGACAGACTTGGAGGGTTGAACCCTCAGCCTAAGGTTGCACTGTATATGATTTACTAAGGGCAGCACCGATCAGTGATTTTGCAGCTTACTGAATTACTTCAGTCACTGTTTGTTATTTCTTGGCCTATTGCATAACCTCTCCAGTAAGTGTAGTGTCTGTTCTGAGATGCAAAGTTTTTGGTCATTTGGTGTATAAAGACTTATATGCCTCTTTGTTTATGGCAGGTGCTAAACAGTTTAATGCAAACTCAGTTGTTCAGACTCTGGTTTTGCATTTATCTGGTCCATGTTTCTGGAGTTAGTGTTTTTAGAGGTACACTTGTGTGCAGCAGTTTTGTTTCGATACTTTTTACATGCTGGATTCTCTAACTGTCCCCAACACATTCGGCAACAGAAGCTTTGCTGCCATGCATGTCGAACAGGCTCCCAACACACTTACGCATTGAGGACAGAACTTTGCTTCCTTTGTGGCCACTTTCTTGTGGTGGAAGCATCTGGACCCAAGTGACTGGCGACCACTGGCAACGGTCACCTGCTGCTCATCTCCGACCTCACCGGCCCAGCAAAGCGCCACAACTCCCGGAATCCAATTCCTGGGAGTTCATTACAGATGTCTGTTTGTAACTGATCCCCGATGCCTCTGGGACTTCCTGGAACGGATTGGGTCGCTGACTCACCCCCTTGACCGGGAATGAGAGAGAGAGAGAGAGGACAGAATTTTTAGATGTGACATTAAAACGCACTGGTTTTAGCATTCTGACCATGGTGCAATGTGATTTTTGTTTATAATTGCACTATAAAAGTGCTCTGACTGAACTCAACTGTTGCCCAGAACAGCGTCAGAGATACGCAGCTATTTTAGACTCATTTTGCTAAACTTCAGATTTGACAGAGAGTAAAACATGGGATAGGTGTGATTCTGGTTTTTTTTTTATATAAGAGGGAACCATTTGTGCCATTGTTAATGTAAAGCATGAGTGACTGGTTAAACATTGCTGAAATGTCATTGATGTACTATTGTGAATTGCTGGATGTGAGCAGAGGATGAGGACAGCGACAGCGGTACGATGGCGACGGTGTCATACAAAGACAGAAGACGTGAAGCTCACACTCACGCCGAGCAGAAGCGCCGAGATGCCATCAAGGTCAGCACTTTTGCCCGCTCAAGCTGCGGTGGTCAAGTGGTTAAGGCGATGGACTTAAAATGCATTGGGTTCTACCCACGCAGGTTCAAGTCCTGCTTGCAGTGATTATTTTGTCTGTGGTGTGGTGCAGCTGTAATACGGTGAGCCAAATCAATGAAGTTACTCTACGGCAGGCTCTGTTAGTACTTGGGTAGGTGAGTGAGTGAGTGAGTGAGTTGGGTTTAACATCCTGCCCGACACAGTATAATAGGTCATTCTAGTTACGGCCTTCCCAGGCAGAATGTGCACAAACACACAGTAATGGAATGGTAAGTTTAGTTTTTACAGAAACACAAAAAACAAGCTAAACTAAACATTGTGAGAACTCCATTATACACATGCATATGTAATTAACCATAATGGTGGTTCTGATAATCTTCCCTGTTATTCTCCAGGCAGTCGGCAAGTAAACCATCTCGGTACAAAGCCAGCCAGTTAGGTCAACTCACCTTTTACTTTGTGTAGGATGGTGTCAGCTTTCGGGCTGAGTAGTAATAAATGAGGATGGGGAGTGTAGTACTGTAGCTGCCGGTTTAGACATATCTAATGCTCGGGTTAATTGCGGTCTGGTCCAAAAATTGTCGGCCGCCTGGCACTTGCGCTGCTCTTGCTTAATGAACTTGGTGAACTCTCGCAGTGGCAGTTCACTGCTGCGATGACGTAAACATTGTTGTGGCTGTTAGTATGTTACTTCAATCCCACTCACCTGCAGATACGCCAATGACCTGGAAGACTGGTGGCATGGATGTGAGGTGGTCTCGGAGGAAATGTGGAGAAATTAATGAAGAGCCATGGAAGCAATTTTGACTGAACTGGCTAGGTACAAATTTTTAGGTGCACGTTAAGCTGTTCGTGATTTTTCCCAGCATGCTGTAATGTGTGAGATCGTGAAATATAAGCAAAGGAAGCACGGTGAAAGGTAGAATTCTGTGTTTGGTGTATGATGCAGCGTGGTTACGAGGAGTTGCAAGCGATTGTACCCACATGTCAGATGTCGCCAGACAGCGTCGGCTCCCAGAAGCTCAGCAAAGCCACCATTCTGCAGAAATGTAATGCATCCTCTATACATTACTCACTGCATTTTCATTTTCATTTTTTGTGTTTTTATTACTTACCCAGTTTTTGTCTGCATCCTTTTTATTGTCATTGATTCCATGCTAGTTTCAGTAATTATCACATTGCTATTCGATTCGGTATAGACTTGTCTGGTTTTAGAGTACCTCACTTTTATGCATTAGTTGGAACATTCTTTTTTGTGCTGATAACTGCAATTTTGCTTTTGTCGATGTAACTGATATTATTACTGCAAAGCTTTGTAGAATGTAGCACAGTCGTTTTTGGGGGTAGTGGAATGGTCCAGTCGATACTCTGTGCTATGTTGTGTTATTTCTAGCATTTGAATACCCTGTACAAACAGCATCTGATATGCAGAAGACAACACAGGAGAATACATGTGATTGCATACTTCTGCTGATGTTACTGCTATTACCGCTATTATGACTACCAGGGGCGTCTACGTCCAAGGGGGGGCAACTTTTAGGACTTCAAGGGGGGAGTTATCGTTCCACCAGAACTTAACCGGAAGTGTTTGGTGAGGCTGAAAGTGCACCAAATTTATTTTCGGCCAGAGGACCGCTCCGGACCGCACTGGGAGATCTTATGACACTTCACAGATCCCCTAGTAAGCTGCGGAAAAAATACCTCTCCCCATTCCCCACTTCATTCAACATTTCAACCTCCCCCTTTAGAAAATTTTCTACGGGCTACCATGAGTAAGGGCGCTGTCATCTGTCATTGGGTGGCAATGCAGCACTCGACTAAGTTTAACATGGAAGGAGTTGAGTCGACATTGAACGGGAAGGGGAATTAAACATTGGAGGTAAGATTGGAGAGGCTTGAGCAGTGTGTCAAAGAGGGGATAGACGCCCATATGATGATACTGCTAGTCTACTGCCATGGTGCGTTTGTTGTTATTTGTAGCTATTGAATACACGCAGCATCTGATCGAGCAGAAGTCGGCACAAGAGAAGAAACTTGAAGAGCTGCGCAAAGAAGTTCTAGCACTGAAGATTATGAAATCGTGAGTTGTCTTGTCAGGGTTAACAGACTGTAGCGTATATTTGACATAATGTTCGTATGAGTTTTTTTTCATTTCAGGACTATATTCCGATGGACATGTTTGAACAGTATTTCGACAAGTGAGGTTCAGTGTGACACAATCGTGTAATTGAAAGCAAGATAACATAACATAAAGGCAGAGCTGTTAGGGTTAGGGTTAAATGGCTGTTGGAATAGCGACCATAATAACCCGGAACCGTTTTGTGTGGTCAGTCAGCTGGTACTGGATATTTAACATTACATTGCTGTGGCCAGTCATTGTGATGACAGCCTCTCAGCACAATGTGTGTAAGATTTATATTATAGAAGTATTAGATTTGTGATACTTTGAGATTTTTGTTTTTGTCACCGATTATGTTATCTTGAACTTTGCCATCATTAGCTATCTGATGTGGTTTTGTTTATGGAGAAATACCAATTAATAGGTTTGTTTTAAGTAATCTTTACTCCTGTACTGATCGTCTACTGTGTGTGCATGTATTGTAACCTAGCAACCTGGAGCAAATAGTGAAAGCTCATCAGAGCAAGCCACAGCACGGCCAGACACAGCTGTCTGATGAGACCAAGTTTAAAGTGGTCAGTCATATCAGCGTTAATGTTGAAACATCTCGGTTTTATTAACCAGCTTAGACTGCATCGTAGGAGATAAATGCACTTGTAATGGTAAAAAAGGTACAGGTAGCGTGTAACTTTTATTAGTAAGTCCATCACAGGGCTGTAAGCTTTACCTGCCATATGGGATCACACAGTGTTGCCTGCCATCCGACACAGGTGAACGCGCTGCACCTTAACTCCAGCCAGACAGGCCTTTACTCGATTTAATTACCCCGGAGGGATGGAAGGCTGAATTGACCTTGGTGTTATGTACTTAAATGGTTTACTTGTCTACCATTGTCACCCATCCAAGTAGTAACCACTTGATAGTGACCCACCGGGAGTCGAACCCACAGCCTTTTGATCATGAGTTTGACACCTTACCACCTCACCCTCGAGCCCTCCCCCCTGTCCTCCAATAGACAACATCATCACATTGATGACTCTCTGGAGGATAACAGGGAAGATTATTAGAACTACGATTATGTTAATTACATATGCATGTGTATAATGGAGTTCTTACAGTTTTTGGTTAAGCGCATTTTTGTGTTTTGTGTTTCTGTAAAGGCTAAACTTTCTGTTTATTGTAAAGTTTAAACTTACCGTTCCATTATTATGTGTTTGTGTGCATTCTGCCTGAAAAGGCCATCCCCGAAATGACCTATACTGTGTCGGGTGGGACATTAAACCCTACTCACTCACTCACTCACCCTCGAGTTCTTGTTGTTGCTACTATTATTATTACCCGCACTGAGGAACAGTGGAGGTTATCTCACTTGCTGGGTCTTTTCGCCTGTTTCTTTGGTTTAATTTGGATGAAATTTTACAGTAGGGTGAAAAGTGGCGCAAGGAGATCAGTTGGTGGTAATCTGTTTCAGTATCTGGACCCAGGTTATTTGAATCCAGGTTTTTTGGACAGATTTTTGGATGAATATTTGGAACGATGATGCCCAAAAACAGCTGTTAAAATAATATTGTGCAGATGGCTGCACTGTTCTTGATCGAGATTTGAGATCTCTGTTCACTTCCTGATATCTTTGCTGTTATTCTTAAAGTGTGGTATTTCTCAGCTAGCTATAACAATTCGCAATGTGTTCTGTTACATGTTGTAGTTTCAGCAGATAATGGACGCATTGTTTGTGTCGTTCGATGCGTCGATATCGGTTGCCAGTTTCAACGAGCTCTCAGGTTCCGTGTTTAGCTGGCTGGAAGAATACTGCAAGCCACAGGTCAGTCAGCGGTTATGTAAGTACTGCTGTCTATGCTGTTGCACCATTTCCGGATTAGCACTTGCATGGAAAACCCGGAAAAGTCACGGAATTCCAAAGTGGTCAGGGAAAGTCAGGGGAAACTGAAAAAAAAATTAATGAAAGTATTATTATTAGGTATAATTACCTCCGCCAAGGAGGTTATGTTTTTGCCAGACTTTGTTTGTTTGTCTGTCTGTGTGTTAGCAAAATAACTCAAAAACTTATTGACGGATCTTTCTGAAATTTTCTGAGAATGTCAGGAATGGCAAAAACTACCAGTGATTTAATTTTGGGGGTGATCCGGAAGGAATTCTGGATTCTGAATCACTGAAATTTTCGTTACCATTGCTTTCAGTGACGCATAAGGGAAACCGCTGACAAACCAAAGATGGTGCTGCCACATAGCGAACAACATGGTCTTGGCGGAGGTGTGCGGGCTCTGACTGCTTTCTAGTTTTACTATGCAATCTTTCGTTTGACATTTTCTGAGAAAATTTTTTTTGCTTGCTGTGTTTGAGCCAGAGCATAAATACACATGAAAGTCTGAAGCACACTGTAAGTTTTGAGATGCTGAAATTTTTCTGAACACTAAACTAAATAGTAGAAATTATGGGAAATCGGCATGAGATTATTGTGAAATTATGAAGTCGGTGAGATGCATTGTGTGTTGTTTGTGAAACAGACACTGCAGGAGCTGACAATGAATATACTTCGTCGATCGGACGTCATGCTCAGTCGGCCGTGAGTTTCAGCAAGTGTCCCCAGCGGCCTACAACCATGCGAGACATGCCTTATGTATCTACTACGGCATGATAATTTGTTACAACTGTTGATTACTTTACACTCAGTCGGCCATGACTGTGGATTGTATCATCGAAAGTGTTGCCACTAGCCCATGCTTGTAGACAAGGGGTTATATCGATAGGTTCATTGTTCAGTGGATTCCATCGAACTTCTCTTGTGTCTAGCAGCATTGAGGGTTAAAAAAGTAGGTTCGACAGAAAGTTGCAAATTTCTGACAGAATTTTGACAGACATGCAGATTTCCAATAGTGGAATTTATGGGTGTTCAAACTTTTAATTTTGTCCCAAAATTTCCTCAAAATGGCGGTTCTGAGCCCTAAATTTGGCACATTTGGACGAAGATTCTCCGCCAATTTTTCAACAGTCAAAATTTTAAGGTGGGCACTGGACCCACCCCGTCGCAGTGTCACTGTCCATGTCTGCTGGATGCAGGAAACATTGCATAAAAATAAATGCAAAAATATGACCACCAGATGGGATATTCGAGTTAAAAATGCACAAACATGAATTTGCGATTAGGGCTTTCTTTTGGATGCCTCCGGTGGGGTTTACACTGTTCCCCGGACCCTGAATTAATGGACAGCCATGAATTGTCCAGGGAAGTTGGAGTCAAAATTTTTCTGTGTAAAAATCTGGCTATGGGCATGCAACCTGTGTACATTAAGACATGCGTTGTGTGTTTGTTCCAGCATAATTTGTTGTCACTTATCACTATGTTCTGTGAGTGTATGCAGTTTATCGTTAACATGACAGTTGTAATGATCTGATCAAATGAATTGCATCTTCCAGCTGTGTTGAGCTTTCGTTGTTGACTGAAGAGTGATGCTGTGTGTGAAATGTGGTAATGTAATTGTCCCACTGTCATCGTCGTTAACGGTTAGCCGGTAGAGGCCGTAGCGTCGCCCTGCGGTGACCACGATTGACGACACGCCTCCAGAGGTCAGCGGGCGGGAGGTTATTGTCCCGCCGAATCTGGTCAACCCATCTTTCGTGAGGACCACCTGGGCGACAACTCCATTGGCTGCTTGGTGGACATCTGAGCGATAGGTCAACGTGGCAGTTGAGTGCCTTGTGCGCTGGAACGTCCTCTTGCAACCTGGCAACGTGACTGAAAAGAGAGTTGCGGCGATGGCTGATTGACTCAAGAGATTGACGAAAGAATGGTGGACTCAGTTATCTCGTCGTTCCAAATGAACTGGTGCCATTTGATTTGCATTAGCTGCCTCTGACATTTCATATGCAATGCCTCGAGTCCTCTGGAAGATTTCGGCATTGAGGAGAGTCCAAGTTTCAGCTGTGTGCAGTAATACGGATAGCACTATGGCCTGATGAATACGGGTTTTTGTGGTCATTGAAAGATGCCGATTCTTTCAGATGTGACTAAGTGCTGACATAACTGACAATGCTAAACCGACACGTCTGTTAATGTCTGGATAAGAGTAACCATCAGAAGAGAGAACACTGCCCAAGTAGATGAAGTTATCCAGTGTCCACGCTGTCAACTGTGTTTCCATCTACTACCAGTTACATGTAAGTAACGACATTTGTCTAATTTCAGCCAGGTGCCATGAATTTGATTCTAATGAGTACACTGTGAAGGACATACTTTGAATTTTCTGTGGTATTTGAGGTGTTCTGCTGTTTTCTGTTTTCACTAAATTCAGCCATTTAACTGTAGTTGGTTGATTACCCTTACGGACCAGATCCAATTGCCTATGGATCTATTGTGGAACTTCCACGTCACGTTTGCTGTCAGTGGTGTCAGGACAGAGAGCTATTGCCCATGTCCTCTCTCTCCCCATCAGGTTTATTCTGTTGGAGAAATTTTCGTCTTGTCAGAAAATTTTCTTGCAAAAATACAAAATTTGGACTGAAATGCCCCATCTTTGAAGAGTTTAGTGGCAAAGTTGATATTTTCAGCACCCCGAACAGTTTTTTGTCCGAAATTTGCAGCTGGCTTTCTGCCTTCCCACTGTTTTAAGCCACGATGCCAAGGGAAAGTGGGAATATAAAATGTTAATTCATCACACCCAAGTCACTCGCAATATAGAATTCACTGACATTGTTTCATATCTAATGATTGATGGCAAAAGTCCAACACAACTGTTAACGGTCAGTCAGACAGACATATTGTACCTTGGTGCTGTGTCACTGAACTGTTGCTTGCACGAGTCCAAATAGCTATATTGTAGATGTTGATATATTGCAACTCAACACAGTGATTAAAGGTGCTTGTACACTTACAACATTGATTATGTGCAGCAGACTGAGAATATGCATTTTTGCATCATTTACTGTTCGAGTTTTGTGTTTATCTTGCAGTTTTGCTTTTTCTCGTCTTCTCCAGTAATGAAATAATTACAGTGTGAATAATCTATTGGTCTAATGGTGATGTGTCCCCCACTTCATCTTCTGTTATTTTTTACTGCACAATCATCAATGTGGAAAAAGTGTGCTGAGAAAACCTCACACAATTTTGGAAGTTAAGTAATTAATAATGTGTTCCTTTCATTTCCACCAGCCTTTGCTCACCTCTGTGAAATTTTGTTGATTGGTTTAGTTCTAACTACTTAACTGCACGAGTCTGTGCTGAATGGTTAGCTTTTGTTTTTCTTTTGTTCGCTCACTGTTTAATCTGTGTTATTAAGTATTTGTTATTATTTCACCAAGAATTGTGATCGATGCTGTATAAACTTTGCAAGATTCGTTTGCATATTAGCATGTATGTGTGTTATTTGTTTGTTATTTCTATCATTAATGGTGTTCAATGTCTCAATGCGTATTGAAATATGAGTTATTTTGCAAATGTTTTTCGCAGCAGTGATAGAAAATGAATATAAATTGTGTTCATTCGCGGTATATTATTCACTGAATATTGCATATTACTGATAGCATGGATTAATGTGCTGTCAGCAAATTTTGCTAGTGTACTGTTGTGTAGAAAGTGCCGGATGTGCAAAAGTAACAGAAATCAGTTTCCCGTCTTTCTAAAGTTCTAGTTTTTGCGTTGCTGTATAATGTCTGTCACTGGTTGTACATGTTGGCTGTAAAAGTGCCTGTAAAAATACCAATTGGTTTGTGATTATATATGTGAAGTGATCCGAATCAAAAGTTTGATGTATAATTCTGTCAATTGCTGGACATCTGATGAGCATGAATTTCCATCAGGAATTACTGTTAGTCAGATTTACATCAGGACCAAACACTCGTTGCTAGCATACAAGTGCCGAGATGACTTGTACATGCTGTATTATCAGGCATTTTATTTATTTTTCCTGTTGATTTTCGTTGGTCTGATTTTGTCAGTCGTCCGTATGGTTAATATACAGTTTGCAAATATGGGCATCTAGCTTCTTGATGACCTATTTTGAGCTAAAGAGGTGTCTCCAACTATTGAGCGGACTCCCAATGCTTGAGATCAGCCGGGACAGACAGGGTAGATACAGCTATGGATTGCAATCCCGGAATTTCGTCCGTTTTCGCCAATCCTGAATCTTGGGATTTGCGGTGTCCCAATCCCGGGATTTCGGAATTACAAAAATTAGTTGAAATTGTACTTTTTCACTGTGAAATGATGCAGATAAGAATTTTAGCCATCCGATAAATAAAATATTTTTTGTGCCCTCAAGTTCTATTCCTGCCGTGCACTCTATTTTATTTAACACGTCCAGTGATAATATAGCTGATTCAGATCCAGTCAAGATGGCGTCAGGCCAACCTCGCGATTCAAGTCGTCAGACTCAGAATAACAAATAAAATGTAGATAAAAACTAGTGTTTGACAGACAGACAGAAGTCTAGACGATAGCTAAGACGCGCGAAGCATTACATGCTATCGCGAGTAAAAAAACTGCTACTTCTTTATTGTTGTCTGTTTTGATTGCGGGCGTTAAAAATCAAAATGGCGGAGGTAAGCATGTTATTGTAATTGCACATTTCATTGTTATTATTAATTAAATAATAAAACCTATGTTATAAAATGTAAATATTAATTTATTTACGTTGAAACGTTAAGTTTGAATTGGTAAGAAGGTGGAGTTGCTGTGTTCACGTACGTTTGCCTGTGTGCTGGTTGTTGACATGTTGATTGAATATTTATTCCATCAAAAAGCTGTTTATTCTTAACATTATGTCTCGGTCAGCACCATCAGTGGCGTATTTAAGGGGGGAGCACGGTGCGATGCCCCCTCTTTGGCCTGATCATGAAAATTTTTTACAGGCGACTTTATATGAAAAGGTGCGTTTTTTGCCATTTTCCAGCAAGAATTGCAAAATTCAACAATGTTTGATGGTCTTTTGGCCAAGGGTTACTAACCTGTCCTTGGATCATTGCATTCTGAATTACATTTATGCATACTACTTCATCATAATAGTCGATATCTAAAACAAAATTTGCGGGTTTTTGCTTAATTTTTGCTCATGAGCGATTTAAAGTGCCCCAGTGTTACCAATGGTCGTAACAGCCATTGGTAACACTGAGGCACTTTAAATCGCTCGTGAGCAAGAACTTCAATTAGGGTTGGGGTTAAGGTTAGGGTTAGGGATAGGGTTAGGTTTTAGGGTTAGGGTTAGTGTTAGCTATGTTATGGTACCTGGTCATATATTTCACATTTAATTGCTGAGATTTCATCGAACACGCACGCATAAACAAGCGTAGAATATCGTCACACTATGATTACTATAGCTCGGACTTGTAAATAAGTTGCGTTACTTTCTGTTCAGTGTTTTTCCAGTTCAAATGTTGATGTTGACAAATTCTCGAACGATGCTAAGTTAAAGGTTAAAACCATTAAATCAAAAAAGGTGCATGTAATATTTTACATTGAATGGAATTTTGCTAAAATTATACATCACATCACATTGGCTGTCGAAAGGCCAAAATGTCTACGCCAATTCTTGTTGTTTTACTGTAAAAAATCTCTCAACAAAAAATAACAAAAATTCAACAATTTTATTACAGATAACTCATAAGACGTAAATCTTTGCAAAAACACTTTTTGAATCAATAAAATTTGAGGACAGGTTGATAACCTTTTACCGGTTTTATTTCATACCGATTCATTTATGCAATTAAAATCACCATATGAGATTGCATCTGATATGACGCCGGCGTCGCCGAACGTTTTTGAAAACCAGCTGCAAGCCGTATAGGCCTATAATATTTCGTGGCAACCGGGTTTAGTGTCCAGTGTCCACGGGTGAGTGACACAGCATTATATGAAACCAACAGCAAGGCAGTCGGCGGCAGGCTGGCGCACACCATATGCAGTGGTTAATTAATATTTTAAAATGTCAGATCTGAGTTCAACCCTAGATGAGCCCGCCCACAACTTGCATAGGCTACAACAAATAAGATATGAGATATGAGATATCCAAATGAGATATGCCTATTATTGCATGTAACGCGACTATGACAGCGCTCTTAAGATGCATTCCTTTGCTCTGGCAACTGTGACATGCCCTATTCTCAGATAACACAAGCTGCATCGGCATGCTGGAGATCATAGATTCTATGTGCGACGTTATCAGAACTCATCAGTATGAGAATCCCAGGAACCAAGCTTCGTATGTCAGTGTCACGATATCATAATGTCATTAAGCAACGAAGTGCCCTATTTCACTGGAGAGATAGACAGTTTGGCCACGCCCACCCGCCTGCTGTCTTGTACAGCATTTGCTACCAGCCCGCCACTCGCACATGGAACAGCTAGAAGTCAAAGAAGGGATAGACAAAACGTAACTATGAGCTCAGCTAAGCTTAGTAATTAGCGAGTGGAGACAGACCGGGTTTGACACAGCCCATTTATTATTGTACTGTAGGCTTACTGTGGCTGTTGTGAAGTTTATTGCCTTTTTATAACTCACATTAATCCGTGATGACGTTTTGCAGCTGGCTACACTCTATGTTTTTGCTAAAACAATGCAAATATATGTGATTTTGTGCGTTTCCAAATTTCAGAAAAATGGGTGAATTTCCAGCTTCCATTGAACATTCAAAAGCAAAAAGTGTTTCAGCTTCAAGGACCTTTGCCCCCTTGACCTCCAACCAGGGGCTCTGCCCATGGACCCCACTGGAGGCTCTGTGCCCAGACCCCGTTATAGGCTCGCGCTCTGCACGCTTGCCATGGCCCCCCCCTTGCCAAATTCTAAGTATGCCACTGAGCACCGTTGCTTCTAGGTTGTTTGTAAATACTAGAGACTGCAGTTCATGGTGCTATGATATTTGATTACTGTTGTGTTTGCTCATTACACCGTTGCTGCATGGATGTTATTTTCCGTCTGCGCGGACGGACAAGTAAGCGAACCTGATGCTATTTTCCGGCCATCATGGTCTTACAGAAAATAAAATTGCATGAACACTACTTTTGTCCGTGTATATAGAAACAGGCATGTCCATATCCCTTGTGGGTTCATATCATCAGTCTAAGAAGCCATTGGTGCATTAATTAATGAGAAATTAGCAGTTATTATATACAGTATTAATTATTAAAAATTATATCATTTACTGAACGTCAGAGCACCTGCATGCATTCAAAATTCAATATGTTTATCAGTAAATTAATGAAGATGGAGCATAGCATCAAATTTGCTGTTATTTATCTATGTGGACATGTGTGCGTGCAATTTTATACCTGGCGTACAGAAAATAGCGTTAGGTTTGCCAACATTTCCATTCATGCAAATGGAAAATAACACCGAGCCCGTTGCTGTGCATGACATTGTTGAAGCGAAGAGTTGGAACTGTCGGAAAATGTGATATACCTGATACTAATATAGTGGTCGTCATTACTGCCTGTCATGTCAACATATCTGTGTGACTTGCAGGATGAAAATTTTCGCAAGATTTTTGTCGGCGGTCTTCATTTCAGTACGACGGAGGACAGTTTGAGACAGTTTTACCAGCAATGGGGCGAAGTGTCGGGAACAATTGTAATGCGAGCACAAGCAACGCAGCGGTAAGTGTCCTGTTGATTCTTGTATATTGCTAAATGCTTCTGAGTTCTGATGCATTGACAGCATTTGATTCGTATTTGGTGCAGTCAGTTACTGTTAGTTAAATGTACTAGAAGCGCCCCGCCCCATGGGTGGTAGTTTTCCGCCATGAAGCACTACACGGTGCGCTAAGCTGACGGGCTTGGCAGAATCAGCGGGGAAAGAAGACCCGGCAACTCAACCCCGCCTCTCAGGTCGCTCGTGGAGTAAAGTGGGGGGCATGTACCTAAGGCCCAAGGACTCAAACATTGCGGTCAGGGTTTGCGACCGTGCAACAGGGAAGGCGCTAGAGGGGGCTGACATACAGACAGACAGACAGACTTTACACGCATTATAGTAAGATTGATCGATTGTTTCATTGTTACTTCTAATGTCATAATGTTGTGATCGTTGTAATAAATCATGGCTTAGTTCAGACTGTTGTGTGGTTTCGAACTTTTTCAGCAATTTGCATATGAGTTTATATAGCAGTCTGTGCATGACCAGTGCATGTGGCTTGGTAGTCTAGTGGTTAGCTTGTCGGTCAATGTCGGACCCAATGACCGCGAGGTCGGGGGTTCGATCCCTGACCACTGCACTCTCAAGTAACAACCTTAGGCAAGTTGTTCACACACCACAGCCCGTCGGTGCGATGCCCCAGTTTGGGGGCCCTGCCGACTAAATATCCAGATCAAATCCAAAGTGCTGCAGACAGTGTTTTGACTTAGTCTCTCTCTCTCTCTTTCTGCCTGAAGTTAAAGTAGAGTTATATTATGAGAAATGTGATTGCAGGTCACGTGGCTTTGGCTTCGTGACGTTTGCTACATCCGACATCCTTGAAGATTGTCTGAGGTCGCGGCCGCACGTCATTGATGGTAAAGAGGTCGAGTGTAAGCGGGCAATGCCACGTGAAGGCATGCAGCAGCCTCTGCCGGAGCTTCACGTCACTAGCAAGAAGGTCTTGTTTACTTCTGTGTTTGCGTTTGACATCTGTTTTCGTATTCTAACCAGTTAAAACATTTTTATTGTGCAGCAAAACTGTCAAGTCATTGTATTAGTCACTAGCAGGGTTTTGAAAAAGTACAATTTTTGAAGAAGCTTAACCTTGTTGGTTTTTTGCAGTTAAACCTGAGTTTGTGAACCTGTTTCTGCCATTCAGGAGGTTTAAACCGGCAAAAACTTGGTTTGCAGTTACTCTGTGTTAAGTTTAGGTGTTTAATAAATTGCAAATTTGGTCTTTTCTACAAAGAATGCATTGTATGTTGTCCACCTATGTGAGCTTTGATTGTTTTCGTGTTAATTTATTTCAGTATTGCATTCTATAGAAGAATTTGTAATTTGCATAGCTAGAATGATAAAAATCGTGACTGTTTTGTGTAAATGCTGAGTAGATGATCTGTAGTTGATAATGTTAGGACTACTGCATGTATTAGATTGTGAACATGACTTTTACTCCAGTCTGTGTCTGTGCAGTTGTTTGTGGGAAGTATAAAGGAGGATATGACCGAGGATCACCTGCGCGAGTATTTCTCACAGTTCGGTTTGGTTGACTCGGTCACCATCACAAAAGATCGCAACACAGGCCAGCGCCGAGGCTTTGGTTTTGTCACGTTCGATGATTACGATCCTGTCGACAAGGTCATCTGTAAGTAGGCCACTGCTGTGGTTGTTCTGCAGAAATGCACCATCACACTGTCTTTTATGATATGTTGTTGTTCTGGTTTGCTGTGCCAAATATACTGCAACTCGGTCAACACGTGCACTCGGCTTTTTTTTTTGCTGTCCCGTATTAGGCTGATCCCGAAAGTAAGCTTTTGACGATTTTTGTGGGAGTTTCTTGTACCATATGTTAAAGCTTGATTTTTTTATGTTGAAATATTTAGCATTTATTAGCATTTAGCATTTGTTTATGTTTATATAATATATACTGCCCAATGCCCGTGTTGTACAATGCATGAGAGACTGAGAGTATCTTTAAATTAATTCACTTTGTCTGTTTGATTGATCTGATGTTGAATGCATTGCTTGGACAATGATTTGGCATGTGGCAAGCAGAACATCTAGTCGGCAAATCACATTGCTACTAGCAGGCAACATAGTATAACGGGACACAACTTGTAGTTTGTATAGACTGATAAAACAAAAAGCGACATTGATAATTAGTGTTTATTAGTTGATTTGTTTATAATTTTTCTGTTGTTGTTTGACTAGTGATGGGCAATCATGAAATTCTCGGCCAAACAATTGCCGTGAAGAAGGCATTAGAGAGAGAACAGAAAGAACTGATAGCAGCTGGAGGCACAGTCCGAGGACGAGGTACAGCAGCTCAATAACATCGTCTTTACTTACTGTTACTTCACGTTGTCTCATAGCAGCACTGTCTGTCTCCGTGGCTTTCAGTCAGTGGCCAGGGGGTAGCCCACGAAATTTTGGGTCGTTAGAAAATCTTCCTCTTGTCGGAATTTTAAAAAAAATGCAAATCTGGTGCTGAAAACTCCATTTTGGGAAAACTTTGTGGCAAAATTGAGATTTTGAGCACTCGTAATCTGCTCTGTGAGAAATTTGCAGCTGTCTGTTTAAATTCTGTTGGTCTCGGAAATTTGTAGTGTTTGTCGGAAAATTGCAACTTTCTGCTTTGCCTTTTTTTAGTTCACGATACCGTCATCGTGTAGTTGGCACATTGCAGTCTAAGACACATTATTTATATGTCATATGTCGCATTGCATAGAATGTGTGTCTGTTGTATAGGTCGCGGTGCTGCTGGAGGACCTCCTCGTGGTGCTCCTGGTCCTATGAGAGGTCTGTCTGTTTAGTGTCTATCCATCCATTCATATGCTTAGTGTGTCACTTGTTAGCTGAACTATGCTAATAGCAGTGATGATGATATGTCTGCCCGGGCGCCCACATATTGCTCCATTCTCACACATTCCCACGCTAATGCAGTGAGACAGCATTATTAATTTACTGGCTTTAAACTCTAGGTCTGTTCTGTTCATTGCTAGCAAACACTGATCATTAGAAGAACTGCTTCAACTGCACAGCCATGACGGGTGGAACAAAGACCCTAATATTATCTGTTATTACTGTTATGTAGATATCATATCACTCTATGACCAAGATGAAGCAAAGACGTAAGGTCTTTCCTTAGCCATGAGGCTCATAGGATGGTGCAGATCTCTATTTTCTTAGCCCTTAGCCAGACACCAGTTTACACTGCAAGACCATGAATAAGGAACTAGTGCATCATGCAGTGTGTTTGTTTTGTTCGCATCCCAGCTTTTGCTGGTACTCATTGCACCTACCCATGGAAGGATGGCCAGGCTGAGTTGATCAATCTGGGTGACCGGTTACATACTTAGATGGTTTACCCATCTGCCAACGGTCATCTATGCAAGTACCAGTCGATGTTCAGTGCATGAACAGGGTAGGCGTTAGGCGAAGATATGGTGGGACCTCTGTGTCAGAACCAATCCGTGATGCCTGAGGACTTTCTCGGAGAAGATTGGGGTGCTGACCCCTCACCCCCAATCGGGAATGACAGAGAGTATCCCGATACTAACCAGGCCTGGCGTGGATTAAGTTCATTGATGCAACCAATAATCCAAACCACCACTACTGTACCACTCACAATTCTACTTTCTGGCTGTGGCTGTGTGTGTGAGGCAGTGGTGGAATGTCTGCATGCTGCACTGCTAAACAGACTCGAAGCACACAGAGCACTGTATGTACATGTCTAGTGTGTATATTATGTGTCAGGAGGTCGTGGAGGTCGTGGGGCTGGCCCACCCGCTGGTGCCGGTGGCTATTATAACGGATCTGCTGGTGGATATGGTGGACCTGCCGGATATCCAGGTTCGTTGACAGTTATTATGTTTTGATTGATATGCCAGGGTGTACGGTACCGTAAGTACAAGTAAGTGACTTGAGAGGCTTAATTTAACAGTTAGCCACAATGTGCCATGCTCTCAACATCGAACAAAATTGTCTTCAACTGCCGTTTAAACTGTTGAATGTTAATGTTAGTTTGTCTCAGATGAACTGAGAGGTTGCTCCACAGACATGTACCTGCAGCAGAAAAACATCTCTTTTCTTATCTACTGTGGGTCCAATATGTATCACAGAAATGCACACTGTGTCTGATGTACCAACCTCATGTGTGGATGGCTGCATAACATGTTGTTGGTGGCCTACGTATTTTTCGAAATATAATGTACAGACTTGAACTGGACAAAAAATTTCATCCGTAACACGTGATGTCAGGCAACTGCTAACATTTTTTATGGAACACTTCACAGTGGCTAAGAGAAATAATGTGACTTAATTCTTGAGTGGCTATAGTGTCTATTTTATTTTTACAGAAAAACAGAAAGTGCTTCAAAGTTGGGCAGGATTCTTAGTGCACTCTGCTAGTTTATTTCATTGGATGAATTAGGGTAAGCAAGCTACCGAGTACCCATTACCCAACATTACTGGGTCTCGCTGATACCACGTTACTGGTAAACAGTGATGCACTTTATTTATTTTTCATGTTCCTGTATACAGCACTAGCCTACTTATACTGTGGAGCTATTGAAATGTATATTGGCATCATGGTGTGTGAACATTATTGGTATTGGGAGTGACAGCAAATAAAAATATCACCCAGCACCAAATACTACCAAATACTGGTGAATATTTGGCAATACCCTAATTACGAATATCATGAGTGCACTTTTATCTTGCATCTCCTGCGGTTGCTGTTGATGTAGGTGGGTATGGAGGAGGGGGCGGTGGATATGCTGGATACTCCAACAGCTGGAATCAAGGACCCGGAGCATGGGGAGGTCCCCCAGCAGGAGCCGGGCCTGGAGCATGGAATCAACCTGGTGGTGGTTCATATGGATCTGATGGATATGGTAAGTTATCTTCACTCGGAGATTGCTGCTATCAACTACAGTAATTGACTGAAACACAGCTGCATGGGCTGTTGCATGCATTGCTGGTAACTGAAGTGCTGCTAATCTGTCAATTTCTCAGCACAGCTGAGGCTGTTTGCCATTAAATTAAGCTAATTGCATGACTGGGTAAGTGGTGTGTGTGTTTGTTCATAATTTCATCAAATGCTCTGTCAGGAATCGCAGTAGACCAGAACTTGAAAAGTTGCTTATAAGTTGGGTGTCATCAGGGGCTGGTGCCCAAGTTGCCTTTGTTGCTTCATCATTTCGTTTTGCTTTCTTAGATGCTGCTGGACGTAAGTCTGGTTATAAGTTTGAGTTCTTTGACTTTGTGGGTTTTATTAGAGTGTATCACTGTTTAGTATTAATTTGTGTTACAAAAGCAGTCGTCTTACATTTGTACACGCATGTGCTTGGCAGGTGCCCCTGGTGGTAACTTTGGCAGTGGCTATGGCGCTGGTTATGGAGGTGGTGCAATGAAAGGGCCAGGATATGGACAGAGGGCTGCAGGACCATATGGAGGTACGATTGTTAGTTTGTCATGTGTTGCCATAACAGTTAGGACTTCAGTTGTCGGCTGTAAGCTGATGATATTTTCTGTTCTCTGTGTTCTCTGTGTTGCTCTGGAGGATAACAGGGAAGATTATTAGAACTACCATTATGTTAATTACATATGCACGCATATAATGGAGTTCTTACAATTTTTGGTTTAGCTCTTATTTGTGTTTTGTGTTTCTGTAAAGGTTAAACTTACTGTTCCATTACTATGTGTTTGTGTGCATTCTGCCTGGAAAGGCCGTCTCCGAAATGACTTATACTATGTCAGGTGGGACGTTAAATTCTACTCACTCACTCACTTAGTAACAGATAATGACTACGTAATGGTATGCTTTCTGTACTGTTGTGTAATAATTATGCATACAGGTTAACGACATCAACTTTGCTGATGACTGAGGCATATAACAGTAGAGTGTCAGTTTATGTACGATCAATTGCTTGCGGGTTTAACTCCAATCATGTCGCTGTTGAGTTGTCTCTACTTTGCTGTGTGACTGTTTGCAGATAGGTAGGTAATCTATTTCATTATATAACCAACTATAGAGTTTGACTCAGTCTTTCGTCTTTTCGGTGTAGTTTGCTTTTGTTGTGGCTCGGTGTGTTCGCCTGTCTCAAGTGGCAAGTAGCACTGCGTGATCCCATATGGCAGGTGATACTCCTTCACTCTGAGATGGGTTTCCTTGAACATCTATGCAGTTACACTACTTTGAACATTTTTTTTAAATTTGTGCAATAAAGACCAATTGGTGGTGTGTGAATGTTGAATGACACCACCTGCAGGTGGGTTTGGCCGAGACGGTGCACCTGGGTGGAGACTGACGTTGTTAATAACTTGTGTGGTGTTGAACATAGTAGATTGGTTTGATGAATGGGTTCTAGGCCTACCTGAATACAGTGGAGGCATTGTTTTCATTGCAGAAACTGGTGATGGTGGTGGTTTTGGTGATGGTTATTGTTTTTGTTATTATTATGATTATTTATTATGAACATCTCATAAAAGTGCAGAATAAAAAGCTTTCTGACAATGCACAACTCGCTAACACAAATCTTTATCGGAGTCGGACAAAATGGATATGTCCAAACAGCAGTTTTTGACAGACAATAATGCTGATATAATATTTATAGTTAAAGGGGGTTTGTAGCTCTTTATGGGACTCCCATTGTAGAGCTATAGAGCATCACCTCCCATGTGGGATCACACAGTGTTACCTGCCACCCAACAAGCAGGCCAGTGTTCAGTTAAACTGACCTAACAGCAACTCACAACAGACATTAATCCTGATATAATTTTTGCAGTTAAAGGGGCATGGTCGTACGGAGATGGCTTTCCTGTCCACAGACAGTTACCAATCCTTACCCCACTACCCATAGTTGATATCATAACTCAACTGTTATGCCACCAAGCATACAGTATTACTGGATGCGTATGTGCTGTGGGCAAATCAAATCCATATAATGCTAAACAAATAATATAGTCAACTAAACGAGAAATTTGAGCTAATGCTCACGAGACACGCGAAGGTCTATAACAGTTCCGGTTCAGTAGTTTAGCTGATAATTAGGGTGTTCACGCTAAGTTAATATACAAATACCAAATTCTCTATCTGCATCGCATAATGATAGTTTCGTGGTGCCACCTTGTGAATGATATAGACTTGTGTTGCAGCCCGAAATCGCCAAAAATCCATAAAAACCCCCTATTTTGGCATTCAAGGTCATTGAATTCGTCGTCAATTAAGAACCAGGGTACGACTTCCTATTAGTGATTAATAGTAACCTAGGCTCTGTCTTGCACCATTACTGAGATACAGTGACTTATTGGCCAAAAATCGCAAATTTTGCCCACCCCCTTTCATTTAGTGACCTCGTTCAGGGTGACCCCTTTCGAATTTATGGAAAAGCTTTACGGTTTTTGAAACTAGAGTCTTTCGGGCAGCTGATGGTGAGGAGTTGGTGATTTTAGCTTGCACCGTTTTTGACTGATCCACCCGTGTGACGGCCGGACGGACGGACAGACAGAATTGCGATGGCTAAGACGCACTGAAAGCAGTAGCTGCTTTTGCGCTTAAAAAATGAGAAGTTGGCTGTAAAAGGAAGTGAAATGAGCAGAATGGAGAGTGTGCATCTTGGCAGGCCCCATGCACACTGCATACCCTTATGCCAAACTGTTGTCATCCACAGATGGGTGGGGCAGGTCTTAACAACCCGCTGCCATAATAATCACAAGAGTACTGCCACATCAGCCTGGACTTCACAGCAGGAGATGGTAAATCGCAGCATAGTATGTTGTTAGCCTTACCACAGAAAGAGTTCTTACAAGAAGTCAAAAAGTAATGCCTCTTTTTAAATTCATGCATTAGTTGACAGTCGTTTTCACTACTACTTATCCGAAAATGTTAAGGCACAACAGTGATTGATGTTAAATATGAGTGAACTTAAAAACATGGTGAGCTATTTTTATTTGCTTTTCATTCTTCTGAATTAGTCTTTTTTACAAAAAAAGTCCCGTGACTTTAGTTAGGCAGAATCGATGACTGTATGACTTTCAGGGAATAGGGATAAGGGTGAACCATGCGTGTCTTCTGAGAAACCATACACCAACAGAGCACTGAAGAGTAGTGTTGTATGATGCCTGCAATACCATGGTAGGTTTTGTGATACCAAACGTGGTGATACCAGTATTGCTGATTCGCTGAGGTTTGCTGAGTGCCGTGATACCATAAAGATTACTGTAGGTATTGTTAGATGATAATACCATGCAATTTGAATTAGAGAGCTGCACAGGAGCAAACTTTGTCCCCATCTCAACCATCCCCATGGTTATCGTCCCCACCCCATCCCCATAGCTTTTAAAATTTTGTCCCCGTCTCCATTGATATTATCCCGATCCCCATACTCGCCCTATCCCCGTTGCCATATACAGTCCCCATTTTCCATTCTAGTCACAAGTCGAATGAAATGCCAAATTTCTGTCATAATCACAAGCGTCTGTTGTGCATTGATTTAACATACAAGTTAAAATATAAATCTTCGCACACACAGTAGAAAAGCGTCGTTAAATAATAAATCATTAATGTCTAGCTATGGGAGTAATTTTTTAGACATTCCACAGTCTGCTGAATTTTTAGGCCCTAGCAAAACATCGGGCCACACAGGAAGATCAGTCCATCGGCAGCTTGTAGCGCGTGGAAGTACCAGGGGTCCAGGAATTACAACTGGGAAGACACGCCGGGAACAGCACGGTCGCCATTCCCCCAGGGTATCACTCCCGTCATGGCGGTCCTATAGTCATTCCTAGTATACCCTGCTTGCTACAGGGGGCCACGCAGGTGCAGTGGACAAGGCGAGAAAGCACACTGCAGGCAAGAGAAACAGACTGCTGACATCGATTAAACGTCTGGCTGGCTTCAGCCATTCTCGCTTTGAATTACTAGCAATTAACAGCATTGTGAATACTCAATTTTCTGCGCATTTTTCCCCATTTCGGCGGTAATACCGCAGCGTTAATCCCCATTACCGCAGTATTACCATTGTACCCATTACCGTACAGCTCTCTAGTTTGAATCACTACTGTTGACAACAACAGTACACGTGGAAATCAAGTCACAGTTAAGCAGGTTTTTTTGCTATAAGATAATGCTCATATGAACACAGAGTCTGTCCAATGCATTTCGATAGTTTACAGTATATGACCGTATAAATATAATCAGTCAGCTGTTGAAACTTCAGACTAGTAGAAAAAATCAAAAAGTTTAAATGGCTCACAGGCATGATCGGTATTGGTGGTAGTTAACTGTTGGTAACTCTCGAACAGTAGGAAGAGTGTGCTGAGGCCTGAAGGGTTGCAGCACCAGATAGCAGAGGCGGACTAACGTTTCATATGCAGTTCTGGTATTAGCACGGAGTACTGCTCTGGTGCTCATAAAATATTTTATTCATTAGACGGCTAAAATTCTTATTTCTGTCTTTTGACATGCGAAAAAGTACAATTTCAACAAATTTTTGTAATCCCGAAATCCCAGGATTGAGATGCTGCCAATTCTAGGATTCGGGATTGGCGAAAATGGCCAGTATTCGGGATCCCGTGATTGCAATCTCTACTGATGAGTATCGCTATATCTGAGACATTATTGGTAAGTAGACTGATATAACAGTGTTGTTAGTAGTTGGCTGTGTGATTGTTGTTACTACATGTGTTTTTGTTGTAGGTGGTTTTGGTCGAGGTGGCGCAGCTGGACCTGGATACGGAGGCAACTCCCAGCCTGCTGGTGGTGCTGGTGGTTATGGTCCTCCACGTGGGGGATACGGAGCCGGTGGTTATGGACAGCGTTAACTTTTCTCTTCATCGGATTGGTACGTCTCTCAGTTTCTCCATCTGGCTGATGGGTGATTATGACCAGGAACTAGTGATGACTCGATATGTCAAAAATATCAATATATTGTGTCGTATTGTCGACTTTTTCGATATGTCGCGATATACAAAAATATTGCGATATTTTCGATATCTTCGCGATACTTGCTATGGATTCTTCACTACATTGTGTGGCTGGAACGAAAGATTAGAAATGCAGCGAGTTAATGGTGTTGTAGTTTCATTTCAGTCTCAGTATAAGTTCACCCAGAGACACGTTTTTTACCTAAATAAAGCATACTACCTTGCTCAATGTTTACTTCTTGTTCTTATGCTTGTATAAGATTTATATACTTACCTTACCTTACCTCCGGGGTGGGCAGGCTCTTACACCTGCCCAGCGTTTAGGCCGTATCAGTTCGGCCCAATGCGCGTCCCTGAATGTAACCACAGGTTACAGGTAACAGCTATAATGCCGTAGACGGCTGTGAAGCCAGATGGCTGTGCAGCCGTAAATAGACAGCTGTAAAGCCGTAGTCGGCTGTAAAGCCGAAACCAGCACAAAAGCACTGGTAATGTGTAGCAAATTTGCTCTCACGGGTTTGGTCAGCTCTTAGTTAGCTCCTACCCTCCAGATTTCAGAAATCTTTCGGGTCATCGGTGCAAAGCCCCACCACCATGACAAGGTGGCTGACCACAGTGGGGATTTATATTCTTATATTTTGAAAAAAATATCGATATTGATATCGCAATATTTTGTAAAATATCATATTGATATCGTATCAAAATTGGAATCCTGATATTGAGTCATCACTACCAGAAACAACTTGATGCTTGCCTTGTTGCTGAGTGAAGCTTTGGTGTGGGTCAAGATCAGCTATGAAATAGGTTGTGTAATGTGTAATATTATAATAATTATTACAGCAGTGCTCATGGCCTTCGTAGGTAGGAAATTGTTTTGAAAGATTATTTGATTAAGGAAATGCAAATGAATTAATATATCTATCATTTAGTTAAGGACTTTGTATAATGTTAGATTTCATTTCATTAATAATGGCAATGATAATATTGGTGATAATCTGTTACTTATTATAATGTAATATATTGGGTTGTTTTGCGCAGGTTAATATGATAAGAATGCCAAACTAAACAGTAAACAATGCAGTCATGTGTAAAATATCGCAAAGATGGGACGGCAAGTAACCGATATTGAATGACGGTACGGCTGATGATAAGGCCGTATGATAACGGTGGCTGGTAGTTGTTCGCATTTCTTTTCAGCTGTATCATACGTGACAAACGTGATCTCATTGTTTCTTTATTTACTGGCTCTCAGTCCATCTGTGTTGTGAGCGTGGGTGTTCTTTGCATTGTTGAAACGAGCTAAAATTATCATTTGACAGTGTCGACGTCGTAGTTTTAGTGATAGTTGCGATGTTAGTTGTTTTGCTTGTATCTGACTAAACGTTTTTTACTGTAATGTGTGTGGTGTTTGTCCGTTCTTAGTTCAACGTTGAGAAACACAAAATTGATATGCAGTTCGCCCCCGATGTGATGCTTTTGTGGAATAAAATTAACATTCAACCAGTGTAATATAGACCAAAAATTCCAAAAAAAATTTTCGCTGGTGATAGTTCATTAG
>Ga0209671_1000540_pt1 | contig 25887 bp, 22 predicted proteins | sample WorMetHERISLAND2_2_FD_187401 | JGI IMG/M metagenome (GOLD analysis project Ga0209671, IMG submission 187401) | Marine gutless worms symbiont microbial communities from Max Planck institute for Marine Microbiology, Germany - Olavius geniculatus... | ecosystem: Host-associated > Annelida >... | reverse complement strand
CAACCAGGCCGTTTCACTTTCACATATATCAATCATTTTTCTCAAATCACAATTTGAAGCAGAAATCAACAACAGATCATCAGCATACATCAAAATTCCAACATATTTCCTTGCAATGCGACATCCATAACCAGAGACCTCTAACTTGCAAGTAATGTCATCCACATAAACAGTAAAAAGTACAGGGGAGAGAAGACCTCCTTGTCTAACTCCGGTAACAAGTTGTACAGGCTTCGATTTACAATTGCCCCATTTAACACAAATATATATTTTACCATACCAATCAAATAATAAACTTATAAAGCAGGGTGGAACCCCACGCGACATCAACTTCAGGAGCAATGCATAATGGTCGACTTTATCAAAAGCCTTTGCCATATCCAAGGCTGCAACTGGGACTGTAGAACCATTACTTGTAAAATACTGTACTGTATTACAAAACATAGCAAGAGCTTCATTACAACCCACATTGGGTTTAAACCCACACTGCAGTTCAGAGGTCACAAGGTAATCATTCAATTGTGGAAGGAGACAGTGTTCAAAAATCTTAGACACAACAGGACTGAGGGTTATTGCCCGGTAGTTATCCATGATAGAAGAATCTAGAGATTCGTCTTTAGCAAAGGAATGGTAAGACCAATACCAAACTCAACAGGTACATATTTATGCATAATGATAGCATTAAACAAAACTAGTAAATGCAGAGATATAGAGTCAAGTAATGTGAGTAAAGAACATGTTCAGCCATAACACCATCTACACCAGGAGCTTTACCGGTCTTGAGTTTGGCAATGGATAATTCAACTTGATCACTACTGAGAAGACAGCCACCATTAGCAAAAGTTTTACAGTAAGCTGGAAACTTGTCGTGGAACTCGCGTTTCAAAGATTCATTATGACTAATAGAATTATGCTGACACACAGTGGCAAAATTATCAGCAAAAGCATTGGCAATGTCTGCATGACTATTTAGTCCATTAACAATAACGCATTGACTTCTACGCTTTTTAAACTTACTATTCCAACTTTTCCAAAAATCTGAACCGTTCTTCTGAATAAGGCAATCATGCAAATCATTGGAAATTTCTAACCCAGTATTCCGCTGACGATGCCGTAAACACCTACGGTACTGGGCCTTACAGACTCGTTTCCTCTCATAAACATCACCAGACATAACAATACTCAATGCAGATGCAACGCAAGAGTTCAGCTATCACCGTTCATCAAGTGAAAATTTTAGGCACGACCAGTATTTGAATTGCCTGGGGGAGAGGTGAAGGGTTAACCCCCCTCGCCCTAACTTTTTTCTCAACCCCACGAAATAGGCCAGACTTATAGAAGCTGTGACACTTAACACTTAAACTGCCCAGTCTGACAATTAATTACCTTTTGACACTGCTGAGGGCATTGCTTGAAAGTCGCACATTCAGTTTAATATGACACATCGTCCGCAGTTTTGCTTTTGATAAAGGGTTAATGGGTTACTTACTGATGACGAAAAAGTATGGTTTTATTCAAAGTCTGTCGCTTAACTCTTCCTGTCTGAGAAATGTTCCATGTTTTGAATATGTGAAATTTTTGCAAGTCCAAAAACATGCGGACGATATGTCGTATCAAACTGATTGTGTAACTTTCAGTGCCCCCAGCAGTGTCCTGTGCGTGTGCCTTATTAGCAAATACGTTCTTGACATTAACGTTAGACAACACGGCGTGTTCCAGTTGTAATCCTAGTCTGGAAATAGCATGAGCTGGCTTGTCACTTGGTACAAGATAACGTATGTGCCGTTCAGCAGTCTGTACAATCTGAACGACACCTGCAGATGGTCTGATTAAACCGCCATTGTTTCTCTGACGCAGAAAGCCCATGTTCGACTCCTACGCCCACTAGCAGTTCATGACATCCTGTGCAAGAAGGCACCTAACAACATATCCAGCAATATATACACAGACATTATCTACATAAGTACTTAGTGATGGAAGATTTGCCATGACACTGTCGGTATTTACAATGGACTCGCTTTCGTCTGCAAAGACAGCGTTCTCGTCCGCGTCATGGTCAAGCAGGTCGTCGACTACTTCCAGTGGTAGGATGTTTGCAGACTCAGAAGGAGTCGTTCCAGTTTTGCTCAAAATTGCCTGGTAAGCATACATAAATTGCAACACTGTCGGGTTATTGTTCCACCCAAATCGTCTGCGAATTGTTCCAAACAAAGTTTCGATGTGATCTTGCGATAATTTGTAAGTAAGAAAATATGAAAGGCGAATTCCGTTAATCCCGTTTTCGTCTATCAGCAAATTTTGTATGAGATGGATAACGCTGTCAATCGTGGCACAGAAACCTAAAATACACGTTCTCCATTTCGTTTCTGTCAGCTTTTTCCCCATTGAATCCTCCAATGCCAACAGAAATTCTCTCGTTTCCAACAGCATTGTGATCTTGGCGTTGGCAGTGTTACGAGTGATAGCAGCCGGTTGCAGATTTTGATCGCGAATTTAGTGTATCAAAAAGCCTGTAGACTTTCTCCAAAAGAATTTCGGTTGCCAAAGTGTCCTCAAAACCAGGGTATTTGTTTTCTCGGAGATATTTTAGAGCAGACGAACATGACACAGAAATGACCTGAATAGGTGCGTTTATTTTGGCGAAAAAGGTCCAAGGGAATGTTGCTGTATGGTTCTGGTAACTCGTTTGCTTTATCCGATAAGAGTTTTTGGTCGTTTAATCTCTGCGGCAAAGTTGACACTGTGCCTTGCAACCTATGTTCACGGCGTCTTGCGTTGTGCAACGCTGTTATCATCTGTTGCAGTCTGAGTCGAAGCATTTTGTTTTGTTTTCTCAGTTTTGTTGGACTTTTAACAACATAACTGAAAAGACGACGCGTCTTGCGACGCTTCTGGTGCTCCTTCTGTGGATGATGTATAGTCGGTGTTGGATTAGTCGCAGTTGCTGAAGCCGTTGCTTTCGCTGTCGCTTTCGGTTGTCGTCGCACCAGAGTGGGCCTCGAGAAGGTGAATAGCGTCGCCTGTTTTCCAGTGTACACCCTGAAGCGATACATGTATCCAGAGTCTTCACATAGGCAAAATAACTTTATTCCAAATCTAGCTCTCTAGCTCTCACAATGGCTTGACGTGCTTTAACTGCATTCCACACCACTCTCTTCACCTGGCCTCCTATTCCATCTGCAGCCCCTTTTCCATGAGAAGTTGCGAAAAAGTGCCAGTTGGTTCTGACACCATGTTCGAATTCATTCAGTGAGATGTTGACATCGTGTACTTCTGTTTGAAATGCTGGGAAGCACCATCAGGAAATATATCAATTGTCCCCAGAGTGAGGAATCACTTTTTGAGATCCCTGATGAGTAGCCCATTGAAGTAAGCAACTGCATACTTATCGTGATTCACGTAGTTACTGATCACAGCATAGGAAACTACTTCTTCAGCTGCTCAAGCCACTACAGTATAGAGACTGACTGCTGTGCATTCCAGTGAGCTGACTGGACTTCGTCTTGATATGTGATGGTATAATTTTCACTGAAGTCGACTTGCATTACCGTTCTGTTCTTCTCCACATTCGCTTTCATCTGCTGAAACTGAGCAGCCTGCTTATTCATGTAGTTGACATGCTCCATAAAGTCTGGCAACCTGCCTTTGAGCTTCTCCACTGCGTCAGAGACCAGACCCTTGCAGTTTTTGGCCTCGCGCGAACGGCGACCGTCACGTTAATTTCATTCGCTGACATCGCTTCCTGTGCCATGGCTATACACAAACTTCGAAGTTCGAACACTAAATTAATTTAAATTGCGTAGGCCTACAGAAGTCTTTTACGCGGGCATTAAATATTTAATTTGTCATTAGAGACTAGAGAGGCACAATTTTAATTTGAATTTATTCTTTATTTATTTATATGTTTGTATCAGGCAACAAGGCCCATAAACATCATAGACACGAATAGAAAAAGAGAGACAAAAACACAGATATGCAGATAGACGGACATTAAAGCAGCACAGAAAAAACATGTAAACAGCTACAACATCAAACAGTCCATTCTTAACACAATTCAATCTGGCACAAAATGACATTGGCATATTATGCAAGTGTGCAGTAGGCCTATGCCTACTATAAGACTATAGCAACAGTCACTCGGTCAGCATCCGCATAGACTCCCTCTTAGAGTTCTGTGAGTCTGAGTCTGCGGCCGCACATAGGGTCACTGGGTCAGTGGTCATCTCCGCTTACATGGTCCTGAGCCACGGCCTACGGTATCTTGATACAGCCGTGCCTAAGCCAGCAGTCAGCTGCAGACACAGCTCGGTAGTGCAATATGGGCCATAGACCAGACCTGTCCATGGAGGTCTGGTTAGTGTTATTTCTCCATGACCTGTCCCAGTGACATAACAACAGTAGTCAACTGGACAAAATAGCTAGTCAAACAAGTAATGAATGAAAAATCCAAAATGCAACAGTGTAACAACAACAAACAGATAAATAAAATAATATACATACCACAGCATAGCACTTCTGGCTCGCTTAGCCGGTGGATCATCACATGGTGACAGACAGGCGCACATGCAGGCCAAGCGAAAACACTGCAGTGCTGTAATAACACGGAGCATAAGTAAGGATTTGGCAGTCTTTATCCAAGCAAAGGTAAAAAAGCAACAATAAAAAATATATATGTGTGCGTGAAAAAGTGGGGGGGCAAACAGCACTACTTGCCCTCCTACCCCCCGGTTCCGTAGTCTATGCTGACCTCCTTGTTTCTCGGTGGATGATTGTGATTGCTGAAGTATCTTTTCAAGAATGAGAGATCAGTCACAGACCACTTAGTTCGCTGTATTTTGAATACAAAATGTTGGTACTCCATTATTTCACTGAGCTGGAGCGTAGTGGTTTCCACGAGCAATTTGAGCAATGTTCAAAATGCACTACACTGATCATAGTTTGAAAAAAAACGTTACAGAAGATTTTTAAAAAAAAACATTCCTAAATGGAAATGTCTGTTACTCTGATAAAAACGTTATCTTCGTTTATTTTCTGACATATCAGCAATAACAAGAACTGCTAAATAATAGCAATAGGCTATTATAATGCTGTTATGAATACAAAATGCTGGTACTCCATTATTTCACTGGCAACACTTCAATTTCTTTTGTGAAAAGTATTTTATTTACCTTTATTTTACACCAATTGTTCAACATTTAAAAATATAAACTGCACTGCCATCTAAAACAATAGTAGTCCTGCTCAATTTTTCACATTAGTCACAACCAGAGGTGTGACTTAGATTTGCTGCAAGTACCAAAAATATAAGTAAAGTACCGTATTTCTTCCATTAATTAGCATGGCTAGTAAGAAATAAATTTCTTCCTGTTCGAATTATTCATCATCAAGCGCATGCCCCAAGCTGGAGCATAGCGGTTTCCACGAGGTGCTTCCAGTGTTCTCGATCCTGGGCATATTTCCAAGCCGAGTTGAGACCAAGATTATGAGGCTGGAGATTGAATTATCAGAATTATTATAATTTATTATTAGAAGTAAAAAGATCAATTACTGAAAAGCCTGTTCGAATTATTTAGAATTGCCTACTGCAAATGCACAATGTGGCCACTACAGCAGCAACCTACTGTGGCCTTTGACCAAGCACGAGGACATGAGGCCGATGAAGGTGGTTGTAATGGCAGCTAGCGCAAGCGGCGTTGGTCGTTTGTGAACGGGGCCATTGTACGGTCAGCACCAGAGATGTGCGGACTATGTCTATGTCTGTTGACGCAGATTTGCAGGATTTTGTGCCGACACGGACTGATGCTGATCCTGTTCCGTGACGACTGACAAGTGCATTTTTTTCTAATAACCTTTAAAGGATTTTGGAGAGCATGTTTAATTTCTGTGTTGTTTAGCAAAATGCTTTACCAACCCTGCTACTGCTGTTATTTTGTTCAGTAATCTCTCTTACGTACTACAGAATAGGCCTATTCAGTGCGAACGTGGACTGACAGCGGATGCAATATTTCTCGTCGGTTGCGTATGTGAACGCGGATCCTTGGTCAGAACTGCGGACTGTGGCGGACTCAGAATTTTGGGATCTGCACAACTCTGGTCAGCACTGCTGCAGCAGCTAACATGAAAGTGCGCCGGGCGGCCCAGCTGTGTGCAGCGATCTCTGCTTGCTAGGTATGCCCTGGGGCTGTCTCCTCCCTCCTTAGTTCTATGACGTGCTCGGCCTCGCCAAGCCGCACAGCAACCGCGTCCTCCATGAGTGCCATGGCCAGAAGGACATGGCGGGTTGGGTTCGTGGACTTACTGCACCAGATCACCCAAGCATGTTACCGAGATGTATTTGTGCGGACGGGTTGTGCTGTGCTCCTGTGGTGTGCTGTGCTGTGCTGTGCTTATGATGTTTTGTTGTTGATATACGGAGTTGAACATGATGCCAAGCAGACTACAGCACATTTCACAGTATTCGACAGTGTGGCCTGGCCAGAACTGGTACTGCTTGCTGGTTTAATTACTAGTGTTGCGGTTGCACGTTGGTTCTAACTGTAATCAGATACAATAAACACGATTTGCCTACTGAAGTATATATTGTTAGCAGAACATACCTTTGACAACGTTTAACAGCTGTCTACGATCAGCCACTGCTTTGGCGTCGTCACGATGTTCATCGCTATCGAGAGTTCGCAAAGCATGTGCTATAGGATATGTTGAACTAAACACTATGATGTTCACAAAGAGCGTGAGTCATCTGCCTAGGCTACGTGGCGTGGGAAGCTGGTTTTCTATACTCTACGCTATTACGTAACAGAGTTCGTTATAGTTCTTACCACACAGTGTGACAGACAGCACCATGTCGGCATTAATTGGTCTAAAGCATGTGCAGGGAAGTAAACAACACACAGTTATTGTTTGCGGTAAACAAGCCTTACGGTTTATTGCACCTGGACTTCATGTTATTGAATTATTAGAATCAACTGTTTAACTTAATAGGAGTGAAAAAAATAATAATTATTTTTTAAAAATTTAGGTGTTCGAATTATTAGAGTGTCCAAATTAATGGAGGATGTACGGTAGTCTACTTAGTTGCAACACATTCCCGTTAACTGACAGCACAATTTCAGGAAAAAAATCGTCAACTTCAAGCCAAAAATACTCTGTACAAAATACCAAGTACTGCATTTCTTCAGCACAATCACAAATTGATGGAACAAAGCATTAATCCAGCCATAGTATAATGTGACACAAGTGCAGTATTATAGACCAGTGTTTTTCAATTTTTTGATGCAGTGAAACCCCCATCATTCATGGAAGCCCATGCTTGATTCATAAATCAAGTGGTGTAGCGAGGATTGAAAGTTTGTGGAGTAACGTGCCACAGCCCGGTCAAGTGACAGAGCCCTTGTAAGACTCTGGGGCTTTATATTGGGGGCAAAGACCTTAAAAAGTTGACGATATAGCAGGCAAAATATGATGACTATAATATTAAATTTGATCATGTTACATTTCTTCTGCGGAGATTTGTCAGTGTTCTGTGCAGGTTGTACGTGACCATGTCCGATGCCTGTAGCTAGTTCCTGACGACGTCTGCTTGCCTCTGTCATTTGTCTGGAACCTTCAAAGCAAAATAATATGATCATAATGATCATATGCGCTGGAAAGATTGCTTCCTCGTCATTGTGACCAGTCACCATTTTGTGTAATTTGTCTGAAACCTACAAAACAAATAATTATCAGTTTGCCCATATAGCGTTATAGAGTATGAATTTAATTTTTTCTTATTTTTAACAACATTTTTCATTATATACCGGTACGTTTTTTATTATGTTTTGGGAGCTTTTCTTTGCACGCGTGTTAATAAAGCAGTTTTTGCCGAAATATTCCAAAAATCCAAAAAATATGAGATTACCCTGTGTTATAAGCTCTAGTTTGACAGAATGCCGGTTATGTTCTTAGGTACAATTCTAGAGATGTAAAAAAACATAACAGAAAACATAAGAGAAAAAATGCCAAATCATAAGTGACCTCTGTACGACACTGGAGTCAACTTCGTGCCTAAAAAATGCACATTTTTTTGTGTAATAAATTCATCAATTACGACCAGAAAATTGTTTGTAGCTCAACGTTTCGACTTCCACTGGAAGTCTTTGTCAGGAGAATGAAAACAATCATTTCTTCTTCCGGTTCTTGGCACAGTAAGTAAGTCCTGTGCCAAGAAAGTGGTTGTACGCGTGGCTGAGTTGGTAGCTGCTTTCTTCGCGGTTCATGGCTTGTTGTCCCTCCTTGTGGATGTGAATTGCCTCCTTGATCCATCTGGTGGCTCTGTCAGGTTCCCTGTCGATCACCGACGCATCAGACCAGCAGAATACAACAAATCGGCTCTCACCGACCATGCTCTACAAGAAAAATACGTGATAAACTGAAGTGCTAGAGCGCTGACTTCTGGTAAAAGTTCGCTTGGTTTTGAACTCCACTTCAGTTCTATGTTCTTACAACCTGACACCAAGTTTTCTTCCTGTTTCACCTACGTATGTCTTATCACAATTGCCGCATGGAACTTTGTGGACACATTCTGACGTCTGCTCTTTGTCTTCTTTATCTTTTGGATGTGCCAAAATGCTTCGGAGAGTCTTGCATGGTTTCATGGCACATGGTACACTATATTTCCTCATGATCCTAGCGACCGCTTCAGATGTTCTCTTTACGTAGGGAATCACTACTAATGATCAAGAAGGCAACTGTGTCTTCTGCTTCATTTGATGCATTTGGCTTTTCACTGCAGCTGAGGCTATAAAATGATGTGTATTATATTAACAAAAAATGCATACATTTTACCACTAGTAAGCAAAAATCAGAACACAGTTTAAAAAAGTTATGTAATTATAACTTAGTTCTAGTAACATGCTACGATGAAGTGTAAATATACTTCAGACAGGAAACTGCTCCTGCCACCAACTGCAATTGACAAGCGAAATATGACCAATAAAGTTACAATTTGCAGATGCGTCTTTTTCATCACTGTTAGTCACAATTCGTTGTCGATGTTTGCATGGTATTGGTTTGCGATTAACATCGTCATCCTCTTCGTGAGAATTGTCTGAAAGTACAAAACAATCAATTTGTGTTAACACGTGAACAATCCAAATTCCTATGCCACTTATGCGAAACTGGTTTTAAACTGCGTATTCATTAATGGTGAAAATGTCTACTCGAGGGTAATAATAATGTCACTGTAGAGTGTAAATTTCTGCACATAAAAGGGCTGGGTCTTTTATTCACTATTTAATACAACAAAGTAATAATAATTCACTAGCCAGCCAATAAAAAATAATAACTAGAAATTTGGGGCGGAGCCCAACCTGAGGCCGCCCGACACCGTAAGTTTGATTGGGGGACAGGTATGGGGCTAAAATTTCATTTGCAGCAAAGGCACGTGGCCTGAACGCAATTGCATTGTTTTATGCAGCAAGCACAATTTTTTTTGCATTCAGTGTGAAACAGATAGTAGTTGAAAAGGCCGTTTTCAGTTTATCGATACGTTTAAATATTTGTTGCCGATACCTATGCGATCAAACTCTAAAGTTGTCCGAAAACTGTCATTTTTGGGTAGGTCGAAATGAACAAACACAGCTAAGTGTGAAGTGGATCATAGTTTACCAGTTGTTTTGTTCAGTGCATGAGAGACAGTAGTTGATAACGCCATTTTTTACCGCTTGTCGATAGTTGCTTCCATTCCACAGATATTTGCAGTCAAAGACGAAAGTTGACCAAAGTCGCGGCGAATTTTGAACGTTTTTTACCTCCCAAATTTTTTATGGGGCAGTGCCCCCCAAAAGCTGTATCTAGGTTAACTTTTCACCTAGTGACACATCACATGGTAAAGTTTTGTTGGGCGGTTCTCTTTAACGTCAAAGTTACAGTGGCTCATACGCTACATTTTTAGCCAATTTTGGACTGCTCTTAAAATTGTGAGAGGACCCTTGTTTCTGGTGGGGTGTGCGCTAGCAAGCCTTAGTCACTCTTTAACAAGAGTAGGAAATAAAGCAGCGTTCACGGCCAAATTTATTGACTACGGGTTCCCGGTCACATTTATCGACAACGGCTTCACGGCCAAATTTGCCAGCGCTTTACCCCAGTTAGCGCTGGTCAGACAGACGTTCCTATAATTGCTACAGGCTTGTATAGGACACCGACAATTATCCTTTGATGCGACTAGGCTACTGTTGACTATATACTTGTGTTGGCAAAATCATTCTTGCCTTACCATCTCTATAGTAGTATTATACGTTGACCTCTGTATCCAATCCAGCATTATTTCCCAGTCAATGCATTCGCCATCTTACTGTATGCAACGGTAGCATGCCGGCGCATACAAACATCTACAGGCCTGTAACATTATACTCATCGAATATACGCATTTGATGCATCTTTCGTGCGTGGATGCACGTACTTATCTATAATATACCTGTGTCTATTCACTATACTCTATACATGTGTTACCGTTTTATCCTGCAGTCGCTTTTACATGTCACTACTTATCAATACTATCTTTTTCAACCGTCTTCGAATTGGTCATACAAGACTTACAAACTCTTATCTCCTAAAGGGAGACAGTCAGCCAGTATGTGAAGCTTGCCATTCTTCGCTCACAGTTAAGCACATTTTGGTAGACTGCACCCATTACAGTGCAGCACGTCAGAGATATTTTGGAGTGAACACACTCAAGGACGTTTTTGAAAATGTTGCATCTCGCTTATGTTAAAGACATCGGCTTTTACAATCGTATATAATGTTGTTTTATATTAGCTTCATAGCCTTGATCTTAACAAGTATTTTAACTTTGCTTTTAATACATCTATTAACTGCTTTTAACTAATTTTAACCACATATGGCACTGAATGGCCTATTTTGTGCTGATGTGCTGTTAAGAAACTACTCACTCACTAATTATTATTTTCTAGTAGTACGGCAACTGTACGCATGCCCTATATATATGCCTATGTATTGCTTCGCCATGCCATGCCACGCCACGCCTTCATTCTTGTTCGACACTGATATCCAATAACTGCAGCAGTGCCACGCTAGACTGCTTCTCAGTGACGACGACGACGACGACGCCAACTGCTTAAGCCTAGTGCTGTGCTAACCGCAAAAATCTCAATATTCTTTATTCGATAACTATTATTATTCCACTTGTTGCTTCAATATTTACCGAGTAATTTACGCAATTTTTTCCACCATTTTGTACGTCTTATAATTATGTACTTTATGTGCAGTAAATTATAACATACCGTATTTAATTAAGTAAGTAACTAAGCCAATTTTCAATTTGACCCACTCCGTGTTATGCACTACCTAGGTATAAACTTATATCCGTATAAACAGATTACACAAGCACTTACGCTGACGTCCGCATAACTATGTGTGCATCCAGTATACATTATATAGAGTCCTTGTGGGGAAGTTCAACACATTAAGCATTTTAAAGTATTATCATCCACAAATAAAGCAGCACAATTGCAGTAAATCAAAAAGTTGATAGTACAAGTTCAACCTTAACCAACACCACATACGTACTTGACATGTTCATACATCATCAGAGCATAATAGCAATGAAATTTAGGGGTCTTCACTGTCGAACTTCCACCGACTATGTGGGTAAGTTGGACGCCTACAGTAATGGACTATAATGTCACTCATAGATCAGTATTTGTGACATCTGCTATGATATATACTAACAGTGTAACAAGGTCAACGTTTACCACAAAATCTAGTCAAAATAAATAACCATAGATTACAGTCTGCTGTGGGTAAGTTGTCATTCACATGTCATTTGTCATTCACATTTCACACAGAAGAACAGACCAAGATGAGCTACATTGTCACACGATTCATGGCCCCAACGTGCACATTTCCCGCACTGAAACCACGGATCATCAATTAGCGGATCATCGTAGTCGCCATACACATAGCCACAGTTCACACACGTCTTCTTCTCCTTTGTTGTTGGCAGAACTTGGAGTTGATGTACTACGTGGCTGCTTTGTTTTCCTTTTGTCACCTTGTTGTTTTCTTCCTCTCTTCTTATCCTGTCTACATGTCACTTTCTCTCACAGTTGGTGTTGTTACTTCCTGACTAGTGCCAACAAATGCATAGATCTCGGACACACCAGATGGTGCATAAGCATGTTCTGGTATAGCTTGTCTATTGACCGGATAAATGCCACAGATTCTGAAACTCTAAATTGTGTTGCATTGTATTGTATTACTGTGTCAGTCATGGACCTTCGTGCGTGTTCATTATGTGGCAATTATATTGCCACTGCCTGGCTAGGACACATGATAAATCAAATTTCTGAAAATTTTGAACAAAAATATGCCACATATTATATGTATTTAGGTAATGCCAGATAGCTAGTAATTTCTTCAAAAATCTTCTTGGGCGTCTTTGCCTGGTAAAGGGTTAAAAATATCGGCCTGCTGGGAACTGCATTCTGCTCGTAGATGGGCATGCATCTCATGTGAAGAGTCTTGAAGTGCCGGATTACGCCAGTGACAATGGGATCACTTTTATTTGTCTACCTCCACACATCACTCATTATTTACAGCCACAAGAAAGAAAAAGTACACTAGATTGCAATAAGATGACTACAAATAGCCCCATACAGGACTGCAGTCAACTGCTTCATGATGGCTTCCGAACGCTGTGTACCAGTGAAATTCAAAGTCACATGAAACAAAAACTGGGTCAAATCGCCTCACCAAACCTCTCGTAGTTGTAGTGACGCAATGGCTCAATGCCATGGTCTTTCTGCTTATAGCGTGCCAGTTGAGCCAGCCAAAGGAATGATGCATCACAAATGTCTCCTGATTCCTCGCACACAACGCCGCACTCCAGTAAACGTTTTCTGTGCAGCCTTTCTGCATGGTTGTACAAAGAGCCTTGACTGCGATAGGTCTTGCCACATTCAGTACGCACTACGCAGCCAGTGGCTGCGCTTCTTTGCTACATGCACCTTGAATACATACTTGGTTTTCCCATTTTCTCCACACAGCCGACACACCCAAGACACGCCTGACCTTGTCCCTAAAGACATAAGTGCTTCTTCATATTTTCGTTCACCCTTGTTCATTGGGCCTCTGTGCGATTCTTGAAGTCCTGTAACATAACAGTATCCAACCATCAACAAGTAAAATACTGCTAGTATATATGGCTCACAGTTGTCAGCACTGTACAGCAGCAGAGGCAGAGGCATAGCCAGTGGTGTTCAGCGGTTGCAGAGCCCCAGAAATACAGTAGGCCTGTAGCCAGCGGCAAACATAAGCGACTTCTGTAAATACAAATTTGTGGCATGAAACTAACAAAATTTATACCTGCTACATGCATTTTCAGGTTTCTTTCATACTACAGGTCCTCTCAATGCTCATTGCCCCTCCCCACTAACTCCACTCACACTCTCGACTTTCACTCCCGATATTTGGTCCTTCGGACCTCCAGCATAGTATTATAAATCGTAGTGCACCAGATAGACACGCATTTATTGGACCTGTTATTACACAATAATCTGACTCTGTACTATTTTACTCGCAAAACTGGCCATTAATATCATTATCATAAAACTGATCACGTGACTCAGCTCTGCCAATGGCTGCGGTTGGTCACTCCATGTGACTAAGGCACTATAAAGCCCTGTTTACAACTATGGCAAATTGATGCACCAAAATTTTCCAACAATCACTCCCCTCCCTCTCAAAAAGGGGTGAAACTATTTATGATAGACAGAGACTGAAGTATGAGTAGAGTACGAGGAAAGCCAGAAATTTGGTGAAATTTTGAAAATAAATAGGTTAGGGAAGTAACATTTAATTTGGGAAATTAAAATTGAAATTAAAAAAAAATAAAAATTTAAAATTTAAATGAGATAAAGTTTAAATAGAACAAAAGAAATAAGGACTACTTCTCGGACTGATCACAAGTAACCATTCAAGGCAATCTAACTTACGTCCACACTAATGACCCATTCACACCACAAATAAGAGCAAAAAATAACAGCATAAAAAATGATATCATAACCAAACATTCCTGAGCACACTCCCCAACGCCGACCAACGGGACAAACCCTAGGTCGAAAAAAAAGAAAGAAAAAACGTTACTCAAAATAACCATTCCTGCTGGAAATAAAACAAATAGGCCCAAGCCCCGAAGCGGCCTAAAGTACTAAAAACTAGGAAAACGCTGCAGGGGACTACGCTATTAGTAAATTTCAAGTAAGTTTAAAATATAGAACCCAAAAGATGAAAAAATAATATCTGTAACCCCGAATGCGAAGAGAACCTCCCTAATCTGAACGATTTAACCGTTGGCCAAATTCTGCCGCAGCAAGCTGCAGGGCAAACTGTGGGTTGGCCCCGAGTAGTCCAAGATTATAAAGAAGCCGCTCAGTGTAACTCCGCTCCATCATGAAGACGGATTCCATCACAGTGTGCACGACAAACCGTTCTCGAGGGTTGAGCGGATCCCGTTTCACGGAAGGCCCTAACCAGTGAGCGGCGCAAAAACCCACGTCCCACGGACGGGTTAGCCAGGACCAACTGCACTGCCTGTGCAGCCGTGTTATGCGGCTCAATTCGTTCAAAAATGGGGCCGGTTTGCGCAGCACTATCTGAAGTTTCCGCCTCAAAGGAAAAACTGAAATCAAAGGTGGTTTGAGTGTGGGTATTAAGAGTGAACGGAATTGCCTGTACTGACTGATCAGTCGTCTCTACCCTTGTCTGGATCCCCTCGGATTCCGGACGAACCCCGCCAGGCCCGGGCCCCAACCAACCCAAAGACACCCCAGACGGGCTCGACCCGCTGGACCAAGTCACCTCCGCCGGCACCGCGGTTGGCACTGATGAAGGCTCCCTTGGCCCAAGAGCCTCCACCGGCAAAGGCGCCACCAGGTCCTCAAACGCATGAAACCTACTTGGAGACATGTCCCCAAGCAGAGATTCATCACCATCAGACCCGGGGTCGGAAGAAGACTCCGAACTCGAACGGTACCCGGCCGGAACTCTCCTAATTAATTGTGGTGTCTGTTCAGCTTGTCGCTCCCTTTGCTTACGGCGTTTCCGGGACAGACGACGACGGCGGGAACGGGACGAACCCCCTTCTACGGACTGGCCACTGGCCGCAGCACGGGCCGCTGCCCGACGCCTTACCGTAGCTCTGGAAGTAGTTCGCGGCTCTGCAGTGGCCTCCGACGATTCACAGGCAGCAGCGCGAGCTGCTGTGTGACGCCGCCGACGACGCTGACGACGTGTCAGCTGCTCTGTGTTTTGCGACTGAGACGCGGCCGTGGGTGGAACGGCGCTGACGACGCTCACCGACGGGGAAGAAGAAGGGGCAGGCTCTTATCACCGTCGATGTCACTGGTGCTCAGGCTGCACGGCCCTGCCCGCGGATCCTCACGCCGAGACGATGATACCGCTGGCAGGATGCTAGCCAGGCCCACAGTTCCTCCCCGTCCAGATGATGCATCACATTCGTCCACCGCCCAGTAGGATCCGGACCGCGCCGAAGGTCGGACTGGTGACGTAGTCCCAGGTGTATTCGTAACGCAAGGTGGGAAGTGCGTTGTGCCCCGCAGACCACGCAATCATATCCGGCTCGATCTTAAAATACCAATACCGCACAACTTAGGGTTACTATCTATATACTTTAACGGTTCGTAGAAGAAAAACAAGTTTGCAATATGGAAAAAAATAGAGAGTTTAAAATACGGTGCTCAAAAAAATGAAAAAAATATCCGCAACGGAAAAAAATGAAAATTTGTCGCCGCAATATAAAACCTAGTTTACCTTACGGCCATTTAAATTGGGCCGCCAAAAAAACACTACGCCAATACCGCAAAAATACCCGAAAATGACGACCAACTGGAAAAGCAGACATCACCAAATGATAGTCGAGTACTTGAGAAATGACACCACCGATTAAACCTACAGATCAACTGCTCGGCCGATACGGCCTGTAAGCCGAAAGACCCGCCCGAAATAACTAAAAAGAACTACAAATATGAAAAATGTGACAATTTAGCATGGCAATGACGGCCACAGTGTAGGCCTATGTACCGATCTACAGGCTTGTAAAAGTAACAAGGAAACGCAGCTTAGAAGATACGGCCGATACAGCCGGTACTAAAAGCCCGCCCCAAATGGAGACTAAGAAGAACAAATATGAACACTCATTTACTTTGCCAACGGTTGGCCGATACGGCCTAGAAAGTTGAAAGCCCCACCCAAATAAACTAAAAAGAACTACAAGCTGATTTGGCACTCCCTGAAAGTGCAACCGATTTACAGAAGTTAAAACGTTTGGAAAAAGACAGGTAATTAACCTATTTACGGTAGTTAGATAGACTATAAGCTCAGAAAAAACAACTCAACCAGGTTCACAGACTAAAATCGCGCCAAGATGATCGTCAATGAAAGCAACAGAATGGACCAGCCCATCAAAGGAGCGATACACACACACGAAACAACCTTATGAACCAGTCAAGGGGCCCTTCAAACTTTCTCATATTCATAGCAAACAAACTCTTCGTCATAGGGACATCTAACAGTGAGGAGAAATCATTCCAAGAAAGGCAACAGCGCTTGGAAAAAAAACAAATTTGAAATAAAAAAATAGGCATAAGTCGATGAATTATTACAGTACTGTTTATCAACTTGTAGGTTTCAAAATAAGAAGGAGGGTTTTAGTGTGTGAATTATTGAAAGCAGAGTTAGAGTTTATATGAAATATTAGTTATTTTATACGTATTATTGGTTTTACTGGGGAATTAGTGCTCTGTCTGCTTTTTCTCTTATTTCTCATTTTCTGTTTCTCATTCTCATCTTCTGTCTTCTCACAGGCAATTCCATCAGTCCGTGAGCAGTCTGTCGCTCTAATTAACGCTATTGTTATTCTTTATTTTTGAACTTAACTTACTGTTATTATTGACTACTCATTTGTACTGATCATAGCAACGCACTTAGGTTGAGGTAACGGAGATCTTTCTAGCTACATGGGGCTCAATGCGAGTAACATGCAACATGCAACATATGCAACATAATACAGCACAATACGTCGGGGCCCCAACAGCATCAACATGACAACGGCCCGACGGCCGCCGCCGTCACGAATATCACGACTTCACTACATGTTGACTGTATGCTCGACAGACCGCAACTGACTAACTCGACAGACTGACTGTCTGCCCCAAGACACAACTGACGACTGACTGCCAGCACTGCTGCCGTGACGCTGCATGCGTCGCTGCAGTGCCGCCCCCCTAATCTCATTGGCTGGCTACCAGCCACCGAATACACCTGGCCCCCTAAAAACCAAAAAAATTTTTACCCTCAAAAAATTTTTTACCCTCAGAAAAAATAAAAATTTAAAATTAAAATTCAAAATTTGAAGTCCAAAATTGTTAATTGAGATACCAATTGAAATCAAATAAAATAAGTTGATGAAATTTCTGCTCAGGCAATTAAAATTCCCTAATTTATAATGCTAGTCAGTCATCAAGACAATAAGTAAGATTAGACGACGAATGCAATAACTAATACACAGTACAATACATAATACATAGTGTATGGTCGCTGTATGGTTATAGCCATTCGCTAGGTGGCATCACGATACCACAACATGGTCTGTTAATAGTGACAAAGCTAACAATGCAATGTGTATTATACGGTCCCCAATATATATAGCAGAGAATAGAATTGTTGTTTTTAACAAGTTAACAAATAATACAGTAATTAAACTAATTAAACATTAGCTGTTGTTATTATATACTACCAATACATTATTACTGATATAAAATAAGATATTAGACTTAAACACAAACATCATGTACTTTTAAGTTTGCTACTAACTGAAAGGAGATAATGTCAACGATACTCACTAGATGGCGTATGATATTAGACGTGATAAATGTCAAATGCTAATTAAATAAACGATTAACATGTCAATTAACTATTGGTGTGTAACTAGCATGTTAATAATACGACAATATATTATCGAATGATATGCTGTATGGGACATGCCGCCCCCCCCCTAATCTCATTGGTTGGCTACCAGCCACCCACTACACCGTCGAGATAGTCTCTCAGTCTCAATTTTCTCACATTGACAGCAAATTGACATATCCCAGCTTAACGGAACCCCTCTTGAAAAGATGCACAACGTAGATTTTCGATCAGTAAAATTTGCCACAAAAACCGCAGCAGAAGAGCTTGACATCAGAGTGCGTCAGATGATGACGTTTAATTTCATTTGCTGTACAGAATTTTTTCCTTGAAAACTTCACACAGATCTGTCTGTAAGGTTCTGTGTAAAACGTATTGCTTTATCTTGCAATGGTGAAACATTTGAAAATCTCGTCCTGTGACTTTGACCTTTAATCTATAATCTTAAAAGTCATCAAGACAACAGCTTTCTGGAGGTTATCAAAATACATTTTTCAGCAAAATTTTCATGGTTCATGAGCTATCGAGGTGACAAAAAGAGAGAAAAAACTCGTGATGATGCTGAAAAAAATACGGTCGTTGCATTACTGCTACTAGTACAGACTGGCCTTGGCCTGTCAGACGGCAGATCACCACCGGTACAGTAGGGTAAAGGGGGGATATGAACATGGTTTTTCCATCTATGATATTAATGTAGTTCTTCTGTGTATATTGTATTTAAGCTTGTGACGCACTGATGACGTCGTGTTTGATGTGCTGTGCACATAAAAATTTAATTTTTTTCACACAACTTTTTATATCAGGGTCAACTTTTGTGGTTTTGTTTTTGCAAATTTGTTTTTCCAAATTTTACGTTTGCATTAAACGTTCTTAATTTTACGTGACGTTACAAATGGCGCTCTATTTTGATTGATACAGCCTATTAATTTTTCCTTTTTTCCCAGTTATAGTCTGAATTCAGCGCACCGGAAATGCAAGACAAGAACGGAGAACGAATAACCTCAAACGCCAAGTCTCTGATGCCACCTTATCTTAGATTTTGACCTATGATTAATTACGATTACAATGTTCGTCATGTTTATGTCATTCTTTTTCGGCGCTCTGGCAACGTGTCAGTATGACTAGCTCCACGACTCCTTGATTTTGCACGTGTTTCCCAATCCTTAACCGACATCAGGAAAACTTCATCCGTAGACCCTCCTGGTTCAGCCGCACCATCACGTTTCTTCGACTCTAGAAACGTGATGACGTTCAGCGTTACACGACTTGCACAGCATTAAATCACCCTCTTCGTTGCGAACTGACTGGTTGTTGCGCTTCGCAGAGCATGGCCCTGAAGGCAGTTCTTCGCCCCGCATCACAGCATCACGTTGATAACTAAAGTGCAGTAACAATGTTCTCGGCATTAACAAATCATCCTTTTTCCCAGTCATAGTCTGAATTCAGCGCAACGGAAACGCAAGACAAGAATGGAGAACGAATAACCTCAAACGCCAAGTCTCTGATGCTATGCAACAACCCACCTTATCCTAGATTTTGACCTATGATTAATTACGACTTAGGCCTTGACCTGCTGTACTTTGGTCCAGTTCAAGTTATTGACCTGTCGCTAAATGCACTTGATGACTTTTGACCTTTGACCTTGACCTGTCACAAATGATTGATTATGTAATGGGAGCCCCATCTTCTTTTAACTTATGGCTACTGTGACCATCAAGGAACGACGACTGTCATGTCTTGACAACTGCAACATGAAACTCTTGGCCCACTCTGGAAGAAAATTTCTAAGGTGACTCATCCTTTGTCACTCACTTTGATCATAGAACCTGGCATAGAACCAACTACTCAGTCGGTCTTTAAACATTTCGCTTTGAAGATGACAGTCGGTGGATGGAAGTTTCCAGTTGCATTAAAACATGCTCTCTCAGTGTAGTTTGCTTATTTGTTGGCTGTCATTTAATAGCACGGCTGACCTCTTTTTTCTTAAAACGTCCCTGGAAAATGCTGTTGTACGCGGCTTTCGTCACAATTCCACATATTGCAAACTGCGTATGACTGGTCATGGTGCTGTCATTTTTTGGCCATCCGGAACGGTAGATCCCTACGGTTTATGCTTTAATGCTGATGTTTCTGCAACGTGAGATCTACGCACTCCCTTGGCCGATCGCCGCGTAGCAAATGAAACTTTGCTATGCGATCGGAAGTTTGTCCCGTTTTCTAACCAGGTCCCAAAAGTTGGGGATACCTCCCCCGGAAACAAAAATGGTAGCCAATCATCGCAAAATGCGGGGCGTTTTTTAACTACTTGCAAACTTTGATCATATGAGTTTAGACCCATCAGATGGCCTCTTTGGAATACAACATTTTAATCACTAAGGTCTGATGCTGCCTGAAATTTTTAAACGCTTAGAGAGCAAGATCTGGACCACGATCAAGGCTTGCTAGCACATGCCCCACCTGGGACGTGGGTCTCCACATTTTTAACAGCAAAATTTCAAATTTGGCTTGAAGTCATTGGTATAGTAATTTTGTTGATCATACCCTCTATTCAAGTCTGGCAGTCTGTTGATTATGATGTGATTTGAATTGCTGACGGTTGAATATACAATCTTCAGCCAATTGTGTTACGTTATATTTTTACATATTTTTACCGATCAGCTTATTACTTAAATTTAAATACCTTATCAGACTTGCTTAAAATTTTCAAAAAGTTTTATTTCAACTGTTTCTCCCCGACCAAATTGATTAAGGGGACAAAATGGGATAATAGGAGATCTTCCACAGAAGCTTCCAACGTCTGAGGATAATTCTCAGTTACAAGAAAAGAACGAATAGAAGCTTCCATGGACTGATACCGTCGTTGCAATTCTGCTGTACAAAAAGAGCTATTTACAACATGATGTAGAAAGAACAAATATACATAGTCCTCGCTGCGATCAGCCCTAAATGGAAACGTAGTCCCTGCCTCCAAACTAGCACCATCACCCTGTCTAGCTGATGTAATGGGGGAAGATTGAGCCATGGACGCAGAGCAAATAGGAGGTGTTGATATAGAGGTGGAAATTACGGGAGAACTGGTTACCTGACTGGAAGAAATTGGAGAGCTGCAGAGAAAGCTGGAAGGAGACCACTGATAGAGAGGATTTGGGGAATAACCAGTAAGTAGGAAACTTGGACTCAGGCACGAAATAAGGGATGCAGGAGAAGAATTTTGAGATGAAGATGTAGGAGAATGATTAACTGGAGTATTGCAGGTGGAAACAGTTGGGTGTTCTGTGCCTGAGGGAAGGCTGGATGGAATGGACGTGGAAGTTAAAGAGAACTGTAATATTGAGAGTGCTGGAATGGAGGAAGAAACTGATTGGAAATCACTTGGGCAGAAGCTGACTGCAGCGGGGGCCACACTGCTCAAAGTAATTAGGCCAGGCAACGTAGTTGAACTATATACAGAAACTGGGTTTAGTAAGGGGATAGATCTGGTTAAACCCCCCACATTTAAATGCTGGGAAAGGTGGTAGCCGGATGAGAAGGTTTCACCACAGTGTCCGCAGTTGACCGGATATCCTGCGCATCCGCGTTCGTGCATATGCTGTACGTAGTTTCCGAAGGAACGTTCTTGTACTCTGCAAAGATAGCAGGAGAGTAAGAAGGGAAAAACACAAGGGTCACGATCCCGATCTGTAGCCCTACGACGATGAGGCATCCTGTCAACAAACACATAATGCTAAATTGTAAGTCACTTTCTTAGAATTTCTGCAACAATCAAAAATTAACCACAAAAACCAAGTAATAAGGCTAAAACATCATTCTTACTCATTTCAAGTAAATTTCTAAAATTCTTTTCCTTTAATACACAAAAGCCTAAGTAAAATTTTCTCGCCATATTAATTTTCCAAAATCTTTCAGTAAAAGATCCAATATCTTCTACTTAAAGTAACTATCTACTTAACCAGTACAAGAAAATACAACAAAATATCTCAGTGTACCTTATAACAAAGCATGATAGAGTTACGTAATTGTTACCTTCAGCAGACGATTACTGGACAAGACTTCTTATGTAGTAAAATTCTGACTGTCACTTGACCGGATGTTCTGCAGAAACAAATTAAAACACAACTTAATAAAATCAAGAAAACCTAAATTAAACCCTAGTTTTCGCAAATAAAATAAGAGAAATGTTTACAGTTCTCAAGTTTGGCATAAGTCGGAAATTTAAAGAAGTTTAACATTTTAGCGTCAAACTAAAACTGCCACTGCTACAGCATCAGAATTCTGTCAATTCTATTAGCCTTTGGGCATAAATCAGCTGCCAGCGCAGCACCGCTTCGTTGATAACTGAGCACTGTAACCCTGCTGTCAACGACTAGGCAGTGATTTACGACACAGCAATGACACATGAACAGCCGCAGACAATAACAAATAGGCCTATATTGAGTGCCTATGCAAGGCTAAGACAGGAGTATTTGCAAGCGATGTACGACAGGCTGTATAATCTTATAAAATGATAGAGTATAAACTATCGCTATCACACTGTGTATTACGAAATGTGTATGAAACATCGCGTATAAAGTTGTATATACCAATATATCGAGTAGCCCAGAAATTATTAGTTTTATAACGTGATGATTGTATTTGTATTTTGTTTGCTTTGATAGTAATTTCGTGGTCAGCCTCTTTAAGTGTAACCGGAAATAACCAACCAATTTTCTTTACACTACACTCACAACATCTTTCATTATAATGGTTGTAGGGAAAAATATACTTTTACAATATTCTTCTACTATTAGAATAAGGGTTGAAGGAATCGCCCTCGGTTGTTGGAAATCTTTTAGTTGTCGTTCTTCTAGGCTCGATGAGATAGTTCTGAAATTCGTAGCCTTGTAGGTTCGGTTAGATGAGCCCACAACACACTGGTCTATCGAGTTATTCGGTTTTAACTTCCAATATTATTTAGCTCCTTGTCAAACAAAGTTCCTAAATGGTTAGCTGATCGCGAAAGACTAATAATGGTATCAAAAGTTGGGAATAAAAATGAAAATATTACTAAATTCATCCTTTACTATGACCCTAATTTCCCCAAAATTATTTGGGAAAACAATTTGGGGGAGCCAAATCAAGAAATTACCTTTATGCTGCACTGAGTTGTGCTTTGCTCAGTGAGGCGCGGAGAACACCGGATCACGACCGGACAAATAGTACGGCAGTCAGTTGCTGTCAGTTTTCGAGCTGTGCTCGGAAAACCTGCATCATACATCTCAGCAACAGGTTGTAAGTTTATGCCGCTAGCCTGTGACATTCTGTGCGGTAAAGTGCCTATGGGTCCGTATCTGTCCTGCATATACGGCCATCTGCCGTACGAATAAGCTTCCCTACCTGCCGGATGAATTACGTCGGGCAGGTTAATAGTTCCCAAGCTTTCTGACGATGGATAAAAATCAATTCCTTTTTGGCGGGCATCAAACCTATTACCGCCATTGGGCGAAACATGTACTCGCCCGCCGCACTATATACAGGTCTACGGACAGCTTGTCGAGATAGCTCGATTTCAGTCATGTTGCATGGAACATATGTGGCGTCGCTACGTCTTTCAGCCGGAAAGCGCGTAGCCTGGACACTTTCAACTGGTCGCGAAGGGCATACGCTTACAGTACTCACTACCACGTGTGGTCCAGCTCTATACAGCTGACCTGACGAGGTCAGACCCTGGCTGCCCTGGGCAGACGCATGCTGCCCGCCGAGCAATAACAACCTGTCTTCAGCTCGTGATTGCTGCATTGTAACACTAAACCGCTCCGCTCGCGGTGCAGCAGATATCGCTTCGCGTCGCGATTGCGGGACGTCGAGCTTACTAGCCCATCCACTAGCAGCAGTGAATGTTAAGCCTAACTGCGGAAAGCCTCGAGGACGAAAATACTCACAGGGTGGTCCTTGTGAACTTGTTGCAACGGCACCAGAAATAACATCGCTGCTCGCGGTACTACGCACTATTTCGGTATTTGCCAACTGCAATTGTGTCTGCAAAATCGCTAACTCCATTTATAAGCATGCTTTATCTCGAGCCTGGTTTGCAGCTTGCTGTTCCGACGTATCATTTCCGCTCGGTTATCAGCAACCATTTTAGCCACAAGTTAACTAACTCATTATTTTGAGAAAGAGCAGAAAAATGCGATTGAGCATGGCTTGGGGCTACCGATTCGTACGTAAATGGCTGCGGAGTATAATTTTGTGAAGAATGTAACTCCATTCATCCCTTCTGGGCAGCAAATAAAGCTTGTACCTCTCTATCTACAGCGATATTTACCTCAGCATGCAACGGTTCAACATCAATAACAGAAGATTGCAACACCGTTATCGCATCACCCCCAATAGCCTGGCTGTGTTCCGAACTCCCAGTACTCAATCCCACTGGAAGAGCCTCCAGTGTAAGGTTCAGCCCCCGGGCCTTTGTGGGTCTGCCGATGGGACTCCCGACACTTCCAGTCCCCGACTATCGGCTACTGGTGCGAGGGGAGGACGCCTAACTGCTAACTCTGCCACTTCCGTTTCCGCTATTTCCGGTCTGGCTACCGGTCGTGTTAGAGCCTCCATTGTGAAATCTACGTCACTTAAATTCCTAGTGGCGTCTCTCAAACCTGTGGCGGCGGCGGCGGCTGACATTTCTTGCCCAAGGTCGGTAGGATAAGAACACGGGGCCATTCCAGAGACGCTATCCTCCCGATTACCTTCCTGGGACTGCATGGCTCCTTGCTTAGTGGCGGAGGCCGACACTTTACAAACGTCTAAATCCGAAGCGGGTTCGCGGGGTAATCTACTCCTTGCCCGGAAAACACCGGCCAAGTATTTCTTACCGCTCCTAAGCGGAATGGTGGCAAAATTTTCTAAGACTAAAACTAATAAAATTGGGGGAAGAATTTAAGTGGAAATTTAGATATAGCCAAATTACAAGTGCCCCCAAAAATCTTTACGCTAGCCTGCAGCGATGAGATGAAGAAGTGAAGACGAGGTTTAATGACAACGTCACAACACTGAACACGAAGATGACGACGTAGATTCGGCGGGTGATGAAAGAGAGATACCGGGGGTGTCGTGTTGGTCTGGTCGCTCGATGTCGCGGTGCAGAATCAAGATGGGTGAGGCGCAGCTTTTGCTTTGCAGTCCGAACGAATGCAGTATCGGAAATTTTACGACTGACGATGGTCAATGACTGTGCAATCTAACGTTCTCAGCGTACGATGAGACGTCAGTCGACGATCGACCGACCGAAGTGTCTTAGTGACCTTTCCCGACATTCAATGTCAAATTTGCCATCGACTAACCGAAATTCTAAAGACTGACGGAACATAATTTAAGTAACATTTTCTTCAGACGTTACGCGTCGGTCGACAACGATTGTCCGAAATTCTGAAGACTATTTTTCCGACGTTTTGTACAATAACTGACGGCACATAGTTCTGATGACTTCCTATCTCAGCGTTCCATACGATGACTGATGGAACGTAATTTTGTCGCTAATCGTCCCGACGTTTTGTCCGATGACTGACGGAACGTAATTTTGTTAGCATCTACTTTCGGAGTTCCGTGCCTGTCCAAAAAGATGCCGAAATATATATGAAAATGCGTGGACGGAGGAAGGGGGAGGTAGGCGGCTTTGCCGCCATCTGATTGGCGGCTCGACGGCGTTTCCGCCGCTGATTGGCCCCGGGGGGGGGGTGGGTAGACGGCTTTGCCGCCATAGACGCTAAGTGAAGCGACGGCGTGATTTATGGCAGTTCCTGCCAGATGGCTCTAACTAGCACTGGCCGGCCGGCGGCCGTGAGCTAAGCAACTATCGAGCAACCATCGACTTACTATGGCCATGGCTGTTGCTTCTGCTTTGGTGTCGGCAAGGCTTGATTATGCGAATTC
>Ga0209671_1000535_pt1 | contig 25951 bp, 15 predicted proteins | sample WorMetHERISLAND2_2_FD_187401 | JGI IMG/M metagenome (GOLD analysis project Ga0209671, IMG submission 187401) | Marine gutless worms symbiont microbial communities from Max Planck institute for Marine Microbiology, Germany - Olavius geniculatus... | ecosystem: Host-associated > Annelida >... | reverse complement strand
CATCAAAAATGCAGAATTATAATATTCAATTTTCTTAATTTCTTTTTAATCTCTTAAAAAACTTTCTCCTGTAGGAAGATTTTTTTGGAAAATTAGGGGGGAAGTGTACATGCATAATATCAAAAATGCAGAGTTATAATATTAAACTTTTCCTTAATTTTCCAAAAAATTCCCCCTAGGAAGGTTTTGCATGTGTATGCAATATATCAGAAATACAGAATTATAGCCTTTAATCCCCCCTAATTTGCCAAAAAAAACGTTTCCCCTAGAAAGTGTTTGTGAAATTAGGGGGGAAGTGTACATGCAATACACCAGAAATGCAGAATTATAATATTCAACTTCCTCCCCCCAATTTTTCAAAAACTTTCCTTCTAGGAAGGTTTTGCATGTGTGGAATATATCAGAAATGCAGACATATAGTATTTAACTCCCTTCTCAATTTTCCCCCAGAAAGCTTTTTTCTAGAAATAATATAATGATAATATGATAATATGATAATATTAATGATAATAATATGATAATATTCAATTTCCCCTAATCTCTCAAAAACCTTCCCCTAGGAACTGTTTTGAACTTTAAAGGCTCAAACGGTTGTCTGAACTTAGTGGGAGGCTAGTATCGTGATATTTTTTTGCAACCAGCTGCAAGTGACCAGAATATCAGAAGTGATAAAACAATTTACTTGTGACCAATTGCTACTTGTTGCAAGGGTGTCTGAATGCTAAAAGACTAGCATTGTATGTCAGACAGTCAGTAACACGCCAGCGTCAGTAATGTTAATGTTAGTTATAGACTTGAATGATGACGTTAAATAAGTTGTTTGCTGGTGTCATTTTGTGTGAATTAATCACTACTGATGTTATAACAATTCATTAACAATGTACGGTACGGTTGCCTCATGACGCAGTTGACTTTCATGCAAGCTTAGGCTTATATTAATGACAACTGGCCTCTAGTCTGTGTGTCTGTCTTGTCTATCAGTGGCAGTGTCAATTTGCTGCTGCTTCATGTGATGATGATGATGATGATGATAAGGTTGCTAATGACGCTGTTACTGTTTGCTTGGTCCTCGAGATATCAAGAATGTTAATTTTTGCTGAAACCGATGCTCGAGTCTGCTGCCAAGTTTTTGTGGCAAACTACATTTCAGCTTGTAATAGGCCTACGCTGTTTTCATGATTTACAATATCTTGCAACCAGAAGTGCTCTGATGCTTACAATGCACAAAATTCCTTTTTCGCCGGGACCCCGCTGGGGAAGCTCAAGACACTCCCAAGACCCCCTAGTCGGCTGGGCCCCTCCCCATTCCCTACCCCCTCGACGCCTGCGGCGCCTCGTTTTCAGCGCTTACGGCGAATCACCTTGAGTTAGGGGGAACTTGCTCCAAGGACTTAGGCCCTAGGGGATAGACGCCCTTGTTTGTCGCAAATAAAAACGAAAGTTGCGAGTCCTCGTAAACAGCTCTGCTAAAAACCGTGTTTGCAGCGCGCGAAGATGGGATATATAGGCCCATACAAAAGCCGAGTGTATAGCCTACTGTCGCAGCAAACAGACCGCACGATGTGTTCATTTGTGCTCACAGTTTACAATCACGCTTTTGGGTGACGACACACGTCACGCTTAATTCGTAAATACCTGAAAACGACGCCACTACACGAGCGCTGCATTACACTTGAAATATGTTTGTTACTTTACTACGTCGGGAAGGTCACAATGATAGGCCCCCGAAAAACAAAACTGTTTCCGTAATTATCTAATAAATTAACCCAACCTCTATGGTAGCACTGAATAGAGACTGGCGCAATCGTGGGGTTAAAATAGTAGCACATCGCAGGTCAACTTTGGCTATAGTACATCATAGGCCTACTATAGGTTCTTCGCTTTTCACAGTCTGACAAGAAATTTGAGCTAAGGCTCACGAGACGCGCGAAAGCCTATAACAGTTCCTGTTGGCAAACTGTCAGTCTTCTCCAGCTGTTTTCACGAAAGACTGGCGAACAACGGTAAAATAACGACTTTTACGGGGGTACCGCTCTCTGATGCCCTCGTGCGCAGGTTTCCTTGAACCTAAAAAATCAAGACAATTGGACCGTCGAAATCTACGTTAAATGTTGAAAATTTCATATGCAGCTTGTCTATGTCTATCTTGATTGGTTTTAGCGCAATTCGCTCTTGAAAAGTGTCTCGCAGCTCAAAATTGACAAAAATTCATAAAAACCCCTATTTAAGCGTTCAAGGGCATCCAAAATCATTGAAATCGGTAGCAATTGAGAGCCAGTGTACGACTTTCTATTAGTGATCAATAATAACGTAGGCCCTATCTCGCACCGTTACTGAGATGCAGCGACTTATTGGCCAAACATCGCAAATTTTGCCCACCTCCCTCTCATTTAGCGCCCCCGTTCGGGGTGACCCCCTTCGAATTTATGGAAAAGCTTTACGGTCCCGGAAACTAAAGTCTTTCAGGCAGGCGATGGTAAAGATCTGGTGATTTTAGCTTGCACCGTTTTGGACTGATCCACCCGTGTGACGGACAGACGGACGGGCAGACAGACAGACAGAATTGCGATGGCTAAGACGCGCTGAAAGCAGTGGCTGCTTTCGCACGTAAAAATCTACTGCTGTCTGCAGGTCTGCTGTGTGTCAAATCGCCGCGCACTCCGGCTGTCATGGCAACCACTGTAGATGACGTCACCTACCAGATTGACCAGTCCACAACCAGAATCAACACCATGACGTCATCGTCGTCACGTGGCATTGCCTTCTACTATGAAATCGCCGTTGTGTTCATCGGAGTTATAGGAACGGCGGCCAACGCGCTCATCCTATACGCGATGGTCGCCTCTAGGCAGCACAAGAAGCAGATGTTGATATTCAACCAGAACCTATTGGATCTGGTTAGTAGCATCTTTCTCCTGATAACGTACGGCGCCAAGCTCTGCAATTTCACGCTCGTCGGTGAAGCGGGGTATTGGGCGTGCATGTGGCTGCTCAGTGAGAACATTCTCTGGTGTCCGATCATTGCCGCCAAACTGAGTCTCATTTTCGTCACCGTCGAACGCTATCTCAAAGTTGTTCATCGCACCCAGAGCAAGAAGATCCTGCGCAAATGGGTGATCTACCACTAGCTTAGCTACCACCAACATCACTACTGTTTTGTTTTACCTTTATTTCTTGAACATTAGTTCGTTTCGTACGATATGGGTGATCTACTTGGCAGCGGTCTTCTCATGGATCGGCGGCTTTGCCATCAGCATTGGCATCACACTTTACACCACCGACCTAGTGGACGGAGTCTGCCTCTCCTACGTGTTCTGGAGCAGCAGGGCGTCCCAGCTCGCCTACGGTATCTTTTACTTCGTGTTCTTTTACGTCGTCGTTCTACTGTCGTTCGTATTCGGCTACGGACACATTCTGGTGGTCATCCGCGGCCAGGCAAAGACAATGGCGGCTCACAGTACCACAACCGCATCGAACATCCAGCAGAGCCAAACAAATCGGGCACAGATGACGATCATCAAGACCATGGTACTCGTCAGCGTATTCTATGCCATCAGCGATATGCCGTTGGAAGTCTACTATCTGCTACTGAACATCAACACCAATATGACGATAATCGAAAGTGGCTACTACTTATCGCTGTTTGTCTCGTTTCTCTACATCTGTACCAATCCCTTCATATATGCCGCCAAGTTTGACCCGGTCAAACGCGTCCTATTGAGACTGATTCCGTGCAGAAAGACTTTCGACGATCAGCAGACCGAAGGTCCAACAGGAACAGGCACCGCTCAGTAGGACTACTTATAAGACCCTCGCAGGTGCGGGACAAGATGAGATAAAAATAAAACAGGCTAAAACAAAATGTGCTGTTTTACTTTCGTTATATAGCTTGTTTTATTTTGATTTGTTTCGTCTTATCGTACACTATACAGGGTGGGCCCAAAAAGCTGGCACAGTTTTTGTATACGTCACGAAGTTTATAAAATATTAAGCGACGTTCAAAATTTGTGATTGTTAGAATCAGGAGAAAATTTTTAGTAACAATATCACGAAAGATCCCACCGCGCCTAAAGTGTGTCGCTACACTACCTAGTGAAATATCATTGTCTTAATAGCAACCATTGAAAACGAGACGATATCTGTAACAACACATTGCCAAAAATTAACAACAGAAACAGCCTGTTTATTATCTCAATTGTTGTCCACAGTAACTGCCACATATTGCAGTTTTTACATCAAATGTTCAACGTATCCGCTTTGCTGCTAGACGACGCACTCAAGCCGGCGACGCCGCTGACCAATGGCGCGATCAACCAAACGCTGCAACAGTTTGCCCTACTCAGTGACGATTGCCTGCTTCAGCTGGTTGATTATCTTAAATTGTCGACGTTGATAGACCATCTGTTGAAGGGCGCTTCCCAAACAGCATAATCATCTGGATTTTAGTCCGGATTGTTTAGGGGCCACTGTCAGGTTCGATCAATGTTGATCACGCAATTGGCCAGTGTCATCGCCGGCTTGAGTGCGATGTCTGACATTTCACAAGGTAGTGTAGCGACACATATTAAGTGCGATGGGATCTTTAGTAACAATGTTACTACAAATTTTCTCCTGATTCTGATATTCAAAACGTTTTGGAAATTGGTTAATATTTGATGAAGTTATTGGCGATTACAAAAACTGTGCCAGTTTTTTTTGGCTTAGCCAGGCCTACGAGGGTCACTTAATTTTACTGACATTTGGTGTGGCACAGACAGAAGTGGGCCTATCGAAAAAGTATAATATTTGAAATTACTTGTCGTACGTTGTCCGTCTGTGACGTGTGATTGTGATGTAGTCTAGAGCGGTCGAGCAGATAATTACAGCCATGTATCTAATTATCCGTGTTACGTGAAGGCCTATTTCGAACGAATCAGCTTACAGGACGAACTTTTCTGCGAACATCACGTAGCAGTTATGAGCGAAATCTTGCCAAGTTGCGTTGTGATCACGTGCCATTTAGAATTCAAACTACGAAGGATTAGGTCCTACATTGGAGGCACACATCAAAGTGAGTAATGGTGCATTGCATGCATGTTTTGTGACACGACAACTTCGGAAGTTTGAGTGGATTTTCCCACTGTTTCAGCGTTTAGACTACACGCCATCAGCTGCATGCTAAGCATTCAGCCACAGACAGAAATACCAACTGCTGTCATGGTGATTGCACTGGTTATCAGCCGGCTTGATTAAAGTAGCCTACTGTAAGAGCACACTGGCCGGGATTCCGGGTTCAGTCTCATTCAACGTCTCTTGACGACGCAGAATGCGGCAGCAGCAGCAGCACAGCTCATCTTTAGCATCCGGCGCCACGATGACGTCACCGTGGCGCGCTGACTAGCCTCACTGATGACTCGGATGCCCGAACAGCTAGTGTTTAGATCGCCATAATTATGCTGACCTATACCGTTCTCCTAATGGCACAACAGCGAGTTAACTGTCGTTATATTTCACCCGTATCCGCCGTATCTAGCTGACATAGGCTTACTAGGTCAGCCTCCCACCAACCATTTGACACTATACCCAGTACCGGCAAACCGACTTTTTGTCAAATAGAAACTGGCGCAATATAATAAAGACGACTATGAGTGTAGTACATTGTAGGCCTAGCCTAATAGTAATACACCGTGTCTCAATAAAAACGTGCCACTTTTATTTTTTGAATAACTGCATGCAGCATTGGCCGATTTTGATAACTTTTAGCACGCATCATCAGGAAGAAACTTGACGTAGGCGAATACATTTTAGCCCACCTCCCACTAATACTGCCGTTACACTACCTTGTAAAATGCAGAAGTCGTAGTATGACCGTATACAACAACGAATAATCATACTGGGGAGCGCATGCGTCTGCTCAAAATATCACTGAGACCACAAAATCATTGAAAACCTGTTACATATTTAACACTTGTCGTGCTAATTTTAAAATCGTACGTCGGCGAACTGAAATGACGCATCGACAGCGAGTGAGCTGCTCTGGGTCGCGCGTTATTGAACGTGCTGTTGGCGAGTCGCGTCAACGTCCACCGTTTGCGTTCGTGCTGGAGGGGACATTTTAAGCACAGGCAGTAATAAAAAATGATGTGATGTAACACGTAAGACTTTCTGAGACATCATCACTGTTAATCGTGTTTGTCGCTATTCAGTTAATCATTCCTGAGCCGACGCACGCGCTACCCAGTATGAGTTTGCTGTAAAGGGCTAAACTACGACTTCTAAATTTCACAAGGTAGTGTAGCAACAGTATTAAGGTGAGTTGGGCAAAACTACAGCCATTTACGTCAAATATATTCGTAGGCCTAATATTGCCTGCCAAAAATTAGCAAAATCGGCCAATATTTCACGAAGTTATTCAAAAAAATAAAAGTGGCACGGTTTTTTTTATCGAGACACGGTGTACAGTGTAATTTGTAGGTCCTATCACAGCATGTAGCTAGTCTATGTGTCGCAGTGAACAAGAAGAAAAATACCATAGAGAAATGAAATAACCGGCTGTTTCTGCACTGCAATCGACGTCGTTGCTTACTCAGTGGCGGATCCAAGGGGAGACGCCGTCCCATTGACGGGATGCATTTTAAAACGTGTGAAAATTTTGCACGAAAATGTTCTATTTTTGCATAAAAATTTTCTGGACAGGAGGCTGTGCCCCTCTCCAGACACCACCTCTAACCTTCCGCCTGCTATTCCGAATTTCTGGATCCGCCACTGGTTGTACTTGCTATAGCGCTTCTTACACAAGTCAGACTAGCGACCAGATCTCAAAATCTCGGAAGTGGCAGCTGAGAGGCATGATCTCGAACTAACTTTACTTTCCACGCTAGATTGTTTTTGCCCCCTTACGACAATACTTCTTAGCGGAGATTTCTTATTAGACGAATAGAATTCTGCCAAGAGGCAACATTTTCGGCAGTGACTCTGCACACCTAGTTTCGACACCATACGGCTTCGGCCTGTTTTTTTAAACATTCTCCATCAATGCGATCGTTAAAATTGACTACCCCGGTAAATCGATGAACACACGCAGTAGTGACACAGGTCGCTGTTGGACAGTTTCGACGTACGGTGACCTTGACCTTTAACTGTTTGAGTTAAAAATGGTACTTCTGTCCCGAAAACGTTTTTACCAATTGTGGTTTTTCTACGCTTTTTCGTTTACATGTTAGGAACGTGTACGAGACAGATTAACGCATTAGAGGTTAACGTCACGATAGGCGCTATGTAAATTCACATTTTACTTACTTACTTTTTACTTACTCAGATAAACGGACAGACGGACGGGCAAGGCCTATTATTAGGCTAAGGCAGCACAATAAGGTCAGACGTGACTTACTCACCTAACACTTATAGTTTGGAAATGTATCAAATACATGATTGTCAGCTGTCATTAATTTCCGCTAGCGGTCAAGTGTGATAAAAAACGACAATTTCTACTGTGTTAAATATTTAATATTTACACAACTGTACAAGCATACACCTAACCATGTACCCAGCCAATTCATTCAACCATACCAATAATTTTATACTATGGGCCTAGTGTTCTGATTTCACTCATCAGTCAGCATAGTTATCTGCAGTAACTCCAACGAAAATTACTTCCTGGACTAGTGAGTGATGAAACTGTTCTTCTGCTGCATGAAACTGCAAAAGAATTATAAGCTACAAGTTTAGGGTATAATTTGTGGTTACAACATGTTTTAAAGCTGTGCTACTTCTAGAAAAAAACAATGTAATTCTTCATAAACAAACGAAAACAACATAATATCCAATCCACACAAGCACTGCCAATAATCTCCAGACTTTATCTATGGCTACTACCACACGCACACTACAGTTAAACCACTGTACAATTACAGATTATTCATACACGAAAATCATTAGCTGCCTGGAAAGTCATATCTGTACTGTATGAGCGAAACGTCTACTTATCAACACCAGCGACGATCAAGCAACAGCTTATGCAAACAATGGCAATTTCCATCACCCCAATAAGTCGTGACTTATGTTAGACTATTCTAGTTTATACAGTGTCACTCAACTACGATGTGTGCGTCTATGCCACTGTCACCTTATAGTGAGTGAGTGAGTGGGGTTTAACGTCCAACCCGACACAGTATAGGTCATTTCGGGGACGGCCTTTTCAGGCAGAATGCACGCAAACACATAATAACGGAACAGTAAGTACTTCTAGAGACTTGGCTTAAATCAAAACAATGTCGTCAAATGAGCACTTGCGAAGACTGCGCAGTTTGCATAATTTAGTCCATACAGCATCCATGCATAGACCTACTGGAAAACAGAATTAAACGTCAACAGAAGCACACCATAAAGCTTCTAATGCAAGTTTCCCGGCCGACCATTTCTGCTTTCTACTAGAACAGGTGCCCATTTTTTGTCATGTAATACTTTTCTACCGTCTAAACCACAGCTTCAGAAGTCATTAATATCACTCAGCATCATAGCCGGAAAGTTGGTACTGGTACCAGGTGGACATCTGACTTTATTGGACATCAGAAACAGAGCTTGTATTAAAACAAAACAACTGAGCCTCGAGCTTACATTAAAGACCCGGCTTCTGTTTGAGGCCTGCAGGCCACAGCTTGCATTAGAAGTTTCACCACACAGGAGGGGACGTGCAAGAATGCAAGACCAAAACAAATCAAACAAAAAATACTACGCACACACCATGCTTAACTAAACTGTTCCAAGTCTGTTCTCGCTACGTCTGCCATGGCCAGCTCACAGAACGGCAATGGATAACACTATGGAAACAAATTGCAAAACACAGCAATTAAACCAACTAAGACTCATCGGGAAATAACATATTAAAAGCTCTGACGATAAACAGTTTACAAGATAATAAGCACTTTAGACAAGTAGCCTTGGCATTTACCAGTTATGAACTCACTGTCGTTATATTACCTGTAAGTTGTCACATACAACAGATCTGTTCGAAGAATATTTTAAGAGTATTTGGACAAATGAAAACACTAATCCCACTCATGAAAACATTAAACCCACTAACGCTTATTATAGTACATGACTTGGTAATGATAAGAAATTCTGGCTCCTACTTGGGAACTACTTGTAAAGCATTAGCACCAGTTTTTGCTTCACAGAATGTCAAACGTTTTGGCATGCTACCCACCGTGTAAGGACTCGTTACTACTGGCCAAAATGCTTATAGACAAGTGGTCTACAGGGAGACACAAGCCGGGGTTACCTTTACTATATAATGGGGGTGCTGCATCACACAACAGCTGTCACAAAGTGCCTAGTGAGGAACCAGGATGACCACTTTTGCAGTTATACTTCATGATGCTTTCAGCAACAATGAATGCAAACATTTCAGACTAGATTAAAATAAACCGATAACACAACAAATCCGTGAAGAGTTAACATTCCTCGAATTAAATGGCCGAAAGCAAAAAAAGGCAATGGATTTGCCCCGAAAGATTTGGGAATCTAGCAAAATACGATACCATACTTTGTGAATTTTAGCATGACATATGATTACAATTGGTAAATAGACGTCGAGCACTTCAGCGTTATTACTCAGGAGATTCTGAGTAAATAACGGCATATTTCTACAACTCTGCGGATGATGCGATTCACTGAACATTGTACATACTGCCTAAACAATGTGACATGTTTCGCCATTCCAAACATTCCCCCACTCTCGTCATTTTGAAGATTATTTTCGACAGACCATCACTACCAGTCAGTGGTCACCCTGAACAGTCACGGCAGCAGAACTCACAGACACTAGTGGCCGGTGAGAGGACTCTGCTGCGTACAGGTCACACTATTATTTACTGCCGTCGCTGACGCTGATTCGCTACTGTCTATGACACCTGTCGTACTCGACAACGAATCTGTTGCCGGTGCCACGCTAGTGTCAAACGGAAAGGCTGTCCGCCCAACAACTGACGACGAGAACGTCTGATGTGCAGAAAACCTAGCAGGTGCTCCGGGAGACGGAGACGAGACGGAGGATGATATGCGTGGGCAGGGGTTGGGCGGCCGAGACAATGGTTGGTCAATAACAACCGAGTCAGGGTTCACTGCTAGCTGGTCAGTGCCAGGCCACACGGCCGGACTTGTCTCGGCGTCGTAGTCCATCGACAAACCGGCAGCCGACACAATAACATCGTTGTGCCGTGAAACCAGCGCAGATGATGTGCTGGACGTTGACGTCGTGTGATGATAGATGCTGTTTGAGAGGGCGTCGGGCTGAGCACAACTAGCTGAGCCATTCTGACTCACCTGCGACACTGCAATCACAATGCATCACAACACTGCAGCTTTAACAATTAAGTGACTTACCACTAACATTCATGGCTTATCTCTGAATAGACCCATAAGTTGACATTGTAGCTAAAAAGTAATATAATTTATTATCAGTAGGCCTGGTTTCTCTTCGCATAGACTCATAGGTTAAAGCTGTAACTTATAAGTTATGTAGTGTGGATTCATCGATAATACAACCTTTTTAAAAATTGTTGTTGACGTTCCGAAGAAGGCAGCAGTGGTTGCCGAAATGTCAACCAAATTTTAAGGGTGTATTATCGATGAATCTACATAATAAAGTCCAGTTTCTGTTTAATCAATCAAATTTTGTAAAATTAACCCTTAGTCTGCATGGAAAGCGAGTTTATGAACTGTTGGAGGACTTTGGACAAGCCTTCCTGAAACCTAATCAACAATCAATCACTAACGGGATATACAAGTGACTGATTAAATGATCAAAAGTTAATCTTAAAATTAGATGACCTGAACATCAGATGCATCTGTATATCTTTACAAACTAACCATCAAATAAAAATTTAATTCTTCTTTTTATGGTGCATGTAACCACTGCAATGATGTCACAGTAAGCAGTCATCTGCAGCCTGTACACAGGTGTCCTGATATTTCAGTCTTAACACCTTATTAGACAGAAGAGAGTTGAGATGGATCAGAACCACCCCATTCACAATCTTCAGTGCAAGTTGTGAAATAACCACCAACACAGACTCAGTCAACATCACTTACGAAAAAATCTCACATCTCCTGAGAGGAAAAGAATGCTCACATTTTAAACAGAAAACATATGGTGAAGGAAAACAAAAGAGGTAACCAGTTGACACCTAGTGAAGGGCTGCTAAAATAATTTTTGTCTTTACAAATGTCTACAAAAAGTAGACCGTGTGTTTTGAAAACAAACACAGAATTCAGCACTGATCAAATGCCTGCTTTGCCACGTTCAGCTATTTGTAAGTCTGGAAACACAATAGCATACTTCCGTCACTTCAGACAGACCTTGTCGCGGAGACGCCGTTGTTCGCATGCTGACAGCAGACGTCATTGGCCTATCAACAGCGGACGAGGTATTCATGGCCTCGTCCATCGTCCGGCGGAAGAACGGATGCTGCAGAGCGTATAGAGGTGTGATTCGCATCCTCTGGTCGTACTCCAGCATCCGTAGCACAAGGTCCTTGAACTTGAGATAGTCGGCCGTCGTGTGACCGGCTTCGCCAAGCCGCCGACCGCCTGGACCTCCCGTGTCTACACCAAGGATGTTGTGTAGCTTACGAGACCCGGGCGCCTTGTACTGCACACAACATGGATTCAGCATATCGGCAAATAGTATCAAATGCTTCATGCACTGTAAGGTAGACACGTAAAACCCCAGCCAGCACTGCCATCACACAGCTCTGTTACTTATTATTAGTACTACGATAGCTCCACTTATACTGTAGGTCTTGAGAGGGCAGTGAACTCACGTGTGCTCAGTAGTGATTGCAATCCTGAGATTGAACTGACAAGCCCGGGATACGGGATTGAGAAATTCGTAATCCCGGGATCCCATTTTGGGATCAAGCTTTTAGATTGGTCATCATTTTGGTATCTCCATTGACTTATTTCATGCACAGGATGTTGTGTAGGCCACTACAGAAGGTATGTCCAAACTGTACGGAGTGACGATGACTGTCGAAATACAAAGTACAGTACGCAGCATGGAGTAGTACTCTGGCACTCATAAAAAATTTTATTCATCAGATGGCTAAAATTCTTACTTCTATCATTTGACATGCAAAAAAGTACAATTTTAATGAATTTTCTGTAATCCCAAAATGCAGGGATTGGGACGCCGCCAATCCCAGGATTCGAGATTGGCGAAAACGGCTAGGATCCCAGGATTGCAATCCCTAGTGCTCAGTATTATGGATGACAGATCACATGTATTTCATTAGCTGCCATTACTAATTGCAGTTTTTATATCAGCGTCAAATTATAATACCTCTTAACAGACACATGTGCACAAGCTGCCAGTTGTTGCCTGCGAGGTGTGACCTGGATTTAAACTGGTAACCTTTTATCACAAGTGTGATGCCCAAACCACTACAGAATTCTTAAGTGCACACTGCTTGCATGAACTTCTCAAGGTCCGAAAATAAACTCCTACAAAGAATATCAAAACTCTTGACCTTCAGTTATTTGCTGCTTCTTGTCTGACAACAGGAAAATGCTCTCTGCCTACATATAGGATTTGCTGCAACAAATCCGATAAGTTCAGTACTGAACAACTCGACACAACCTGAAGTAACTCCCAGTTACAAAAAAAACTGAAAAATTAAATACATGTAAACAGAAAGTGCAGTAGCCATAGTACCCGAACTACTTCCTCAAATCCTTCTTCTGAATAATAAACCGTAACAGACACTAAGACCAACAAAAAGCAGAAAAGTGCAGCAGCAGCAGCTACATTGAATGCTCGGTTTGCAAAACAAACAACCTTCTTGCCATCGCGAGACTTTTTCATAATGTAGCTGCCGTCAGGAAGACGGTCGAAAAACTTCTTCGTTTTTGGAGCCTCGTCGAGCAGATGATTTGGTGGCATTCCCAGTATCTCGACAATCTTCATTATCTGGTCAAACTGCAACAGCATTTGCACCACAATTACTTATGATAAGATTAATCAAAATGAAAGAAGTCTTTAGAATGTTGTAAATTAAAAGTTGCAAATATATGAAACTATGATGCATTGCCATGATCAACATGCTGACAATATGACAACGAAAGTAATCATGTAAGTTATTTATATAGTGCATTAACTGTAATTAACCAACAACGCACTCAGTGTATTAGCAGAACGACAAGCAGAAATGTTATATATGAGTGTCTAAAAAACAGAAAAATATTTTAAGATTATTCAGAAGTATCAGATACAAGGTACCAGCTTCTAAAACAGGGCCGGATGTGTATCAAGAGGGGCAGTGGTCTAATTAAACTTATAATATGCCGCTCCAGCAATCTATGTGTATTTCCCTACACACTTTTATGGCACCTGGCCTAATACACCGCCAGCACAAGAAACAGACTTTGTAAACAAAAGCCAAAAGGAAACGGAAGTAAGTTCAGTAACAATAGCATAAGGCATGTCTGCATTAAAAGTGTATACACAAAGAAAATGGTGCTGTAAACATCAATGATGCACTGCACTGCATGCACTAAACAATTTTAGACCACCGGTCAGGCGAAGCGAGTGTGCTTGCGAAACCATTAAGACCTGCTGCAAATAATAACTGGAAATGCGGTAGGCCACCTGCAGTGCACTGGTGAGCTGAAGAGCGTGCAAGTTTATAGTGGTAAGATGCGCAGCATGCATCTTACCATTATAAATCTGCACCCACTTCCGGTCCCAGATGCATTGGCAGGCAGCCAACCACATTCACAGTCATTATTCGCAGCACGTCTTAACGGTTTCGCGATTCACGCAACCGACGCAACGAACGCAGCAAAAGCACAGCAAAAATCACCGTGCTACGTTTTAGCGTGTGAATAACAACTAATTATCCATTTATTTATTGCGCATGGCTATTTCTGAAAGCAGTCTGTACAGTATATCGACTGAAACTACGAATTTACACCGCTAAACTGCGGTGACGTTACTACTGCGGCCAGTCTAGCCATACGCAATAAGAAATCGGAAAACAATATATTTAGCATGCCAAAACGTACCTTTTAACGAAAACGAGGGGAATTTCAACGCGCAACAATGCGACAGATAAACAGTCAAGCCGCTGTCAAAATTAATACGAAAACCATGATAACACAACTGCCACAACATGATACGAATGCTGCGAAGGACTGTGACCAAATGAGGGCATGATGCCATATCGCTTTCGGCGGCCAGCCTACCGGCCTACGGCCTAATAGGCCCACGCCACATTAACAGACAGTTGCTTTGCCTGATCGGTGGCCTAACTAAGTAAGTGCCTCATGGCCTGTGTCTGTCTGTGATAGAGTCAGCTGGCTAACGTCCACGTGTGTTCGTCTGTGAGCCTCGTACGTATACAGGTGCGTCAGCCGGTCCTCACGAGGCTGGGCCATTATAAACAATAGCCCATCTGGCCGACGCACCTGTATATGTACGTGCTCGGCAAACAGAAGAAAGCACTTGGACGTTCGCCAGCTGTGAGTCTATCACAGCCAGACAACGGGACACGATGCACTTACCTATATATAGCTGTCACAGTTCTGAAATGTGAAAAAAATGCATACTTCGTTGGAGCCGGCAAAGAGCGGTTCACCAGTGTGCATTTCCACTAGAATGCAGCCAAGACTCCACATGTCGATGGCAAGATCGTACGGCAGGCCGAGCAGTACTTCTGGTGACCGATAGAACCGGCTCTGAATGTACTGGTATATCTGTTCATGCACACAGCCACAACATACATGTCAGCAATAAGTTAACTCGTAATGAATGCTAGACTACGCTGTTTCAAAATCACTCCGTTTTTACACGCAACAGCAGCTACTACTATAGTGCGTATTAGCCATCGCAATTCTGTCCGTCCGTCACACGAGTAGATCAGTCCAAAACAGTGCAAGCTATGATCACCAATTCTTCATCGTTGGCTGCCTGGAAGACTCTAGTTTCAGGATCAGTAAAACTTTTCCATAAATTTGAAAGGTGTCACCCTGATCGAGGGTGCTAAATGACAGAGAGGTAGAGAAAATTTGTGATTTTCAGCCAATACGGTGTTGGCTGAGCAAGACAGGTGATGCCCTCTGGTGAGTACGAGTAAAACACTATAGAATTAGCCGCCGGTCATCTGGCAACTGTAAAAGAAACATGGTTGCTAGGATGGGAGAACGTAGATTTTGTTTTACTGGGCTTTCAAGCATGCACTGCTGTTGCGCATTCCCCTTAGTGTTAGCTGAAATTTTCTTGCTACCTCTAGTGTCAGCACCTACAGTTTAAGCCCTTGGCTCAAAAAGTTGACAAAAACACATCAACAAGCGTAAGCATAATTTCTCTATCAGTGCACCAATACGAATGATGAATCAGAATCATGCATATGAAAAATGTCCTTACTTTTACAGCGAAGCAAGTGGCCAAATAGCTCATACTGACGAAAAATAAGATGATCACTTATATTCACTACTGACACTGATAATAAACTAGCAATCAACATTCAACAGCAGTCTGACATGGTCAGCTGAGCAAATAAAAAGGGCAACGGAAACTGACTTGTTGTGACAGGGTTCACTTTGACCTTCACAAAATCCGGTAAATTTGCTTCCTTAAACAATTACAATCAAAAGTTAAGTAACATGATATTACAATGAACAATGGCAGTCTTAGCTCTTACATGTTAAAAAAATTACTGCTGTCACAAAACAGTTAGAAAAATATCCGCCAGGTAACAGCTACTGACGCGTTTTCCTAGTTGGCACGAGCTGCCGAAGTCGACAATCTTGATCGCAGAGCGTTTTGGGTTACAAAGTAGAATGTTCTCGGGCTTAAGGTCGCAGTGGATAATGTTGAGCTCAGGGGAGGCAAGGAAGAGCAGTGCTGTGCAAAGCTGCTGGGCAAACTTGCACGTCAGATTCAACGAAACACCGCGGAAGTTTGTGTTACGCAGCAAGTCGTAGAGGTTGTAGGACAGCAGCTCAAAGACGAGACACAGGTGTGAACGGAACATGAACTGACGCTTCAGCTTCACTGCAATTGAAAACAACAACAACAACACACTGACAATACACAATCTCATTTTACCATTGTCATTACAGAAGACATTTAGCGACTGACCAATATTCCATGTTAGCATGTTGTTGCAAAAACTGATCCCGTGACGGACAGTGACTGCTGAATAATTATTAATTCATACACAACGGACAACAAAGCACTAATGTCATAAAATGTAATGATAATACATTATAAAAATTTGTAAATAACATATTTATCCCAGCCTCAAAGAAGGACAGATTAGCAATATATTATTTAACAGAAACCACCAAAAACGGTTCAAATTCTAAACAAAATCAAAACACATACTAAAAAGTCCAAAGTGAGACATGGTATTTGAATATAATGCTCAGTCACGTCTCAATTCCAGCTTTCAAGCAGGCCAATAATCAGCATATTTCACTAAGCTGGATTTCTATATTAAACCCCTTTGTGTGCTCAGCAGTGATTTCTACTTTCATCTGTCGTACTATTTTATAATAAATATAATACCAGTAACGGAAGACAAACTCAGTATTCTCAGATAGCTCATACTGTGCAGATACAAACAACATCTCAAATATTCCAGGTTCGCATTTCTTGCCGTTACCGCACTCTCAATGAAATCATCATACCCGATACCCATGGCTAAGAACTGGGACAGACAACAGAGAGATGGACATAACTGACCGATGTATCCTTTGCCAGTGAAGTCGACCTTGTTCATCATCTCCAGCAGCTGCACCTCAATGACTGCCTGGTTGTAGAACGGCTTCTTGTTCTTTATGATCTTGATAGCCACATACTCCTGGTCTTCACTATCAAACGCCTTCACAACCTGTTCATTCGACCAATCTCATACTTAGCACGAGTATAATGCAGACACCATAATCCACAATATCGATATTGCCCATCTGTTATGTCCACCTGTCTGTCTGCAGCCTCCTAACTCGAAACAAAATTACATAGTAAACCAAAACCGGTGTAAACATTCCCCAGAAAAAAAACAATCGGCACGCCAATTTTCAGTTCAAAATGTCAAAGGGGAGAGATAAGATTAGGGTCACACTGCTCTAAACAAACAGCTGCACAATACCAGCATGTTGCCACTGGCCCAACGTATATTTCTAATTGGGAATGCTGTTATTTCCACTTAAATATATACAATGAGTGATCGGCACAATAGCATGCACAACTCTCAGATATCACCGAGTTTACATCACTGGCAAACAGTGTTGCCAATAAGCGGTATCGCATCGCCGTTTGCGACGCATTATTTAATGCCTTGCGATACAAGATCAATTTCGTGTCGCAGTACAAAATAAAAAAGTGTGACACAATCATCTGCATTCATGTCTACAAATAACGCTGACAAATATGTGATATTAAGTTTCAATTGTCGGATGGCAATGGATTAAAGTTCGATCTACGGCAGCTCACTATGCTAGCCTGCCTATGGCCATAAAATTACTTACGTAATTACTTACTCATAAATATGTATTAAATATTAAATAGTCTATGGCAACTTGTAAACAAAACTTCAAAACACTATTTGACAAAATAAATGTATTGCAACGGTAAATACGGCTGCAGTTAGCATTCAGAACTGATTATTAGGGCATTAAACCAATGTCTGTGGTATGCTGTATACTTACCTGTGAGTTGGGGTTAGGCTAAAACATAATTACCATCACAACGACATCGTGCATTTGACAACATGTTTAGTTGCTGTTGCTGACATGAGTCATTTTATTTTTGAATTCTGGTGGTATTTTAGACTGTTTTTAAACAGTTCAGTTTAATTTCTACTATGCAAATAAAGTTGTCCACTACACTATGTACTATCATTACAGCCCAGTGCATATTGCACAACAAAGACTTTGATCTATATAGTTGATTCTTTTCTTTTTAGCAATAAGAAACATTAACCACATTTTCGTTACTCCTACAAAATTTATACAGATATATTGTCGATACAGAACTGCTAATCAATTGCGAGACATTGCTACTCAATTTCAAAATTGTGTAGCAGTGACCATGCGTAACTGCTAATCATTTTTTTTGCCTTGTCGACAACACTGCTGGCAAAGATAAACCGAATCAAGTGATACAAAGCAAAAAAACGACCTCCAAAATTAATTGTGCAAAGAAGTCCAGTGCACGGCGAAAAAATGTAGTCAAAATTAAAGGAATTCTGATTTATTCGATTCATATCAGACCACTCAGCTAAACTCTTACTTTATAGCTAAAGTATCTACCTATCAGTAAAAATGACAAGAAACACCAGACAGCGACCTGTCCAAAAGAGCCTTTGCCAATGAGCGAGTCGATCTCGTACTGGTCGTTCCATCTCTCTCCCGGCTTGATGATGTAGTCATGATTCTCATCATCGTAACCTTCATTCAGCACAAGCTTCTCTTTCTTCCGACTGCTTGTCGATTCCACTCCGGGCTTCGGCCTTTTTCCATTCTTCTTCTTCAAATAATAGACCTACATCCACATACACCATACAGCACTTATAACAAGATGTTGAAACATGGAGTAAGAATAGAGGCAGGAATCGTAATTATTGGCAACTAAATTCATTTCCAATACGGTGAAATCAGTGCAACTCCAGTTCCAAAATCAGCTGGAAATGAACAGCAGACAGCTGTTTGACACACTTCACTGCAAAATCCAGCTATTCTATGCTACTGACAGTGGACTTCAAGCTCATTTTAACTTTATAAGGTCAATTAAATTCATGTGTTCCAAAGTGACCTGGTGGGCTCTATAAAACACAGACATAAATTACTGTTTCTGGTTCAGCCCACATGAATAAAAAACCTAAATATGGGGAAAAGTCAGTCAACCAACGATTACAAAGCGGCTGTTTGGCAGCAATTTCATGTCCCACCAATCAACCATGAAAACTACTGCTTTTAATTTGTTCTACCGTTAAATGCAGCATACTGGACTGTTCCATTTCAGGGTGCGGCAGAGATATGCTGCCAAGCAAACAAGTAACCGGGTCACATCAGTATCAGTCAGTGTAAATTCCCATTACAAGGATCCTATGCTGACAGGTTGCTTACAAAAGCTCTACTGATAGTGAAAGTAACTTAGTCTGGATTACGCTTATCTAGTCAATAACTCTAAGAGTTAATTGGCACTTGTTTCCGTCCCAAAACAGTCTTGCCAAATCAGCACATGACAACATTAACAACAACCACACCCCACTATGTTGTCAAGTTCAACATACTAGTTCTAAACTGTGTCATATCTACCAATACCATACTTTACCAGTACATGAGCTTGACAGATATATATGTACAACGTAGCTGAATGTACATATCAGACCTGTGCCCAAGCCTGAATTATATACTATCATGCAAACTTGCCAGTTCACCTCCACAGAAGCTGATGTATTTAACGTATACTCAGTACAGTCAATCGATTTTCTGGACAAATTATTCCAAATATAATGCAAAACGTATTTTTATAAGAAATCAAATGACTGTTGTGAATTCAAGTCACATTTTAAAATTATTCCACCTAGCAAGAAAAGTGCTATCGCCCAAGGAAAAGCCACCAGTGGCCACACACAGGTAGCGGTCAAAAAAGTGTTATTTACCGTGTGTAGATCGCACACGCATACCGACGGCGCGTAAGCAAAGAGTTGCGTGGGCGATTGTATGTTCACGTTGTTGTTGTTAGTTAATTATGAGCAAAAAGCTAACTCTAAAAATAGTTGATGCTGTTTTGTTTAGAACAATTTCGAGTACTGCGTAATCTGGTCAGCTGATATTTCAGTTTCGAATCATGTCAACCTTAGAGCCTGTTACAATTTACGAAAGCCTGCCAACACCCAAGATGTGCGCTCTTAGATGACATAATACTACTCAGGATGTCATATAAACGAGTTCAGAAGTTTGGACTGTGCGCAGGCATGGAAATTAGACCGAACCACAATTTGAGTGGATAGCCGTGCACGCTCGCACGATCAATAACATTTTCTGTGACATCGAACGACGAGTGCGCAGGGTCAATGACACCATGCATCAGCAATAGCAGTTGGTGCGGGGACTGCGGATGGCACTAGTTTGCAAATTTGTTAAAGCAGTGAAGGGCAAAGACAAGCAACAAACAACGACAGTGTGGGTTGACAAAGTAGGCAGAGGGTGCAGTAAGTGAATTTCCGACAGAATGTCAACAGACAGCTAGCTGCAAATGTCCAACAGCAGATTATGAATGCTAAATATTTCGACTGTGCACACTGCCTCAAAATTTTCCCAAAATGGGGTTTCAGCCCAAAATGTGGCGTTTTGGACGACAATGTTTGGACAGGAAATGAGTAAAATTAAGGAAGGAGCCTTCTGGTCCGCCTGTTCCCTCCCGGGGCCACAACGAGCTGGCAACGGGCAGTGAGTGGGGTACTGCACCTCGTTGATGAACTTGTACGTTTTGATGAGGTCGACGCTGAGTTTACGCAGTGGTGCAATGCTAGGGTCGCGGAAGACGGCCGAGGCGGACGCAGAGGCTGCGGTGCTGGAGACAGCGAGCACGTGGTTATAAGTGGGCAGTGCGCCGGCGACAGCAGGGTGAGGCTGTAGCGGCAGGGCAGCACCGGCGTAGCCGCCACGATGATGAGCGTCCGTAGCCCCGCCCACACCAGCCGGCACGTAGTACGGGTCGGTCGTCATGACGACGCACACAGGGCGTTGACCTCGGTGACGTCACAAACGGTCAGACGTGCAAGGCCGACACGTGGTGGGTCGCTCACTGGCGACCAGCATGCTGCTCACACTGTATTCACTCGCGACACTTGAATCCGATCTGCTTGATCACACGCCTACGACACACGCGACAGACACAAACAGGATTAACCAGCTGCTGACATCAAATTTCAATTTCGGCTTTAACGACAAAACCCTCGTATTATACAGTGAACCAGAGAAGGTGGGAAAAGAAGAGGCAGGCCTAGGAAGACATGGCGCAGGACACGCCCACGCGATATCTACAAGGGATGGATGGAAGTAGGCCAAGTCTGTGGCTGGTGACCGCAAGGAGTGGAGAATCAGTGGCTTAGTCTCCCCCCCCCAAAAAAAATATCTGAAGTCAAAATCGGGCGCATCTTTCCCCTCCCCCACTTTTGGGCTCAGGATCTCCCCCATTTTCAGCTCAAGTTTACCCCTCCAATGCCTCCATTTTCAAACTCAAGTTCCTCCTTTCTTTTGTTCTTCGCCTTTCTAAGGAAGAAGTTTCATTACAAGTGTAGATTGCGAAATGAAAAATAAAAGAAAAATTTTGATTTACACACTTAACAAAATTCCCCCTATTTTTCACTGGGCGCAAACCGGATAGAAGCCACTGGACTGGAGATCGCTAATTTATATACATAGTTTTGTCAACGGCGGATGTTAAAAACGTAAAGGTTAAGGTAAAGTTACCTTACGTACGCAATACTCATATGGCTACTTGCTAAGAACTTTGCTAATCACAACTACACATAACTCGTGGCGAAAAGCGCTTTACAATCTGCACGCTAGTGAACAACTGGGCCCCGCAGTGCAGCAAGCACACATACAACCGCCCCAATCGGCCAAACTAGATCTTCACCCATAGCACCTATGCTAATACATACACAAGTATGTCTATTGTCGGATTATAGTTTTTTTAGTGCTTTTACCCATGTTTATGTCCGTACTGCATCTTGCTGCTTCTTGGCGTAAATGACAGATTGTGTTAAGTTCAATTTTCCCCAGCAGGACTGAAATACAATAAAACCCTCAACCGGACAAAACAAGTTTAAAACAACTGCTGGATGACCTCAACTGGCATGAGCAGAGAAACAGAACGAATCAGATATGGTTATGCTTGACAGACTGTTCCGCGTGTGATCCTTATGATCGCCCTGCACAGTGGCGGATTCAATGGGGGAGGGGAGGAGGAGGGGCGGCCGCCCGCCTGTTGACAGGATGCATCTTAAAACAAGGGAAAATGCTGCACCACAATGCATCATTTTTGGATAAAATTTTCAAAAATTTTCCAGACCCCACCCCTACACTTCCGCCCCGCTATTCCAAACTTCTGGATCCGCCACTGGCCCTGCACGCTGACAGCTGGTGACAATAAAACACCCCCCCTGACAGTGACAGTGGCAACGGCAGCCAGTAATCTGGTATTGAATGTCAATCAAACTGGACAGCCAAGCAGCAACATCAAGTCATCAAGAATGAGGACAGCTATAAGCCATGGGCAACCACGAGTTAGCTCTGCCACGCAACCACAGCTGATAAGATATTACTTCACAGCAAATCCTGATTTGTTGCAACGCCTTGACCACGTAAACGCAGTTCTAAATGAAAACGACATATTATCCATACTGCCTCCACGACCTTATGTTCAGTCCATATCCGTTGGCCAATAGGCAATCATAACATCAATGAACTCACTACGGGAAGAATCAACAGCATTAGAGACTTGCGTTGACGCGATATACAAATGCATTCTAGATTCAACAAAAACGATAACAATTCATTCCCTGTCACCACTAACAGTCTGGCTTGGTCGCGTAGTCTCTGGAGAAGTTAGTCAAACTTTGTTATGTGACAACTCTTGAACTCCTGGACTCTGTACCATAAAATGAAAATCATGTAGTGGGTCGACCAGCACTCCGGCTGGCAATAAGTAGCAAAATCTGGTCATTACAACAGAACCTTTGGTCAGCCGCTGAAACAAGAGTAACGACTCAAAACATTGCAGCTACTAGATGCAAATTTGCTTGTGATGTGAGTCAAAACTGAACCAAAGTTAAGCTTTTTAATGGTAGCCTGGCGCAGCAGTAACACGTTTCAGTCAACCAGCGGGGATCAACTAAGTTACTGTACGTCGAGCCAAGTCAGTACTGCAATGGGTGACTGCCTGTGGGCAGGTAAACCATCTCGGTATGTAACCAGCCCCTAGGTCAACTCAGCCTCCAATCCTTCCGCGGCAGGCAAATTGAGTACCGGCCTATCTGTCTGGGGTTAAAGGTTCATGGCCATGGTCAAACTCACTTGTGAAATTTATGTAGACCTCAATTAGACATTTCACCTTGCCCCGAAAGAATGGAAGACTGATGTTGATTTATGCTTTATAAATGTATGAAATTTATGTCTGAATATAACGAAAAATGGCGTTACGTTACGTATGACGTCAGCAGCTGAACACAGTCAGTGTTTACCAATTAATTTCAAATTTTCAATATTTTAATGACCAAAAAAATACTGTGGCGCATGACAGCTGCAGCAGTATATAGGTAGAAAATGTTATTTTATAATGCTTATGTTTCTATGCATATTTTACGTTGATGACGTGTACAAACACTGACGTCATCAACCTGTCAACATAGCAGTTCGTTTTCTATGGCGTTTTCCTAGATCGTTGATTTCAAATGTAAGTTTCTCCGTGTTGGCAAAACGCTCGTCGCCAATATTACTGTCGAAAGTATCAGAAAGTTTTGCTGATTTAGGAAAATGGATACAATATATATGTTAATTTTGGTGTCCATGGACCTTTAAGGCGGGGCGCATTCACCTGTGTCGGGTGGCAGGTAACACTGTGATCCCATATGGCAGGTGACGCTCCATAGCTCTGTAAGGGATTCAATCTTCTGAAGAGCTATATTCCAGCCTTTACCTTTACCTTTTTACTTCAACAAAAACACTGCACGGAAAAACGCTTAGACGTCAATTCACAGACCTTACACCAAGACAACAACAGTGTTTCACTGGTTCAAAATATCTTGTCTGCAGGAGAAGCACTCCGTTTTTGAAGCACATCAGGTGCTAAATAAACCCAGTAACCCCATCAGCGGTAGATATGGGCCACACAGACCAGCAAGCATGGTAGCATACTAGTACTAAGCACAGAAAAACTGCAGAGGTCAAAGATCATAGCAACAGAGCAACAGGTATTCACGTGAAACTACGTCTAACAATGCAAAGTTTTATGAGCAACTGTCCATCTTTTAAATGGCACTTATCAACTGCATGCATTTATGACAGATTGGATTTCTTTTAACAGAATGCAGGGATAAAATGGCTAAAGACAGATACACTATAGACCTAACCCACGTGTCACTGCAGAGGTAGTTTTTTTTGTATTAATTTCTAGTTCTCATACTCAGTTACTCACTGTGTGTTGTACCTGTTCTATGGGCAATGGGCCCCGTGCCTGGGTAAAATAAACGATTTATTGATGATTGATTGTATGATCAGAGTCATCAGAATAGTGACACGTTTAAAAAAATTTTTTTCTACCACTTTATTTATTATTTGAAAGTTAATCTCATAAGGCCAAAACCTGAATAATTTTGGGAATTACTGCGGCAATATAGTCAATGCTCTTAATGACAGCATAAAAATTGAGAAAAACAGAACTATGTTTCCCTGTATAATATAAAAATAACAAACCTGACTGCTAATTAACATGATTAGTTTGATGTAAAAAAAAATGAACAGAATAAAACGGACTTCAGATCCTAGAAGCATGCACAAACATTGTCTGTGTACCAGGTATTATATACAGAGTCTGCATAGTGCAGACAGCAGACAGCCTTGCTGCTTTTATATTAAGTAACAGACTATGATCAACTGCATTCTCTGAAAAAAAACCACAAGGCTGAATGTTGTCTTCTAAAGGCCAGAGCGACCTAACTGAACTGAACTACTGTCCTACAGTGCACAGAAAATACATTCCTGTCGGACCATTCTCTATCTTACAGGTATGATAGAGAATGGCATAATAAACGATGATGATGATACTGCTGCAGCAGCACATGGAGTACAACTAATTGGGCTGCTGCACAAAAACTATTACAGCCTTTTATCATCAGCCAAGTATTAACACAAAACATTAAACCAATGGCGTGAATGCAATCCACGAAACCCGTGAAATCACAAACAGTACAGTGAAAATCACTAGAGGTTTCCTTATTCTGTGTAAACAATTTGGCCTTTGCATGTGATGTGACTAGTGGCGGCTCAACTAATGACGTAATGAATAATAGAAGTGCACTCAAGTCAGCCCAGACCAGACAGAAACTAACACCCCCACACGGCACACAAGCAGATGCAATCTCTGCTGCCCAATAAGGCTGCCTGGCTGCCCAGTGGCCCAGATCCTTAATGGATTCCAAGAGACCACTCACGCAGTAATTAGAACAGCCTCAGAATCGTGTCAACAGCCCAAGTAAGCAACTACACTGAGAAAATAAATGATGCCCTGTGGCAGCATATGCCCACAGGTTGAGTCGAAAACTTTCAGAACAGCACGTTCAAGTAGCTCACAGTGCTAAAAAAGTCAGTCATTTCTCTCATTCATCAATCACTCATCATACTGAGAATATACATGTACTGGAATGCATTAACTGCATGATGCCTGCACAGGTTCAAATCACGGCACAACAAAAGGAAAATGGTGAAATAAACAGTGCTGCAGAAAAGAGCGATTGATATTAATCACAATTAATCATTATCAATTTATAATGATTAACGGTAATAAAATTGTGATTGAACTGTTGAAATTTAACTTAATTTATATCGAGTCAGGTACTATAAAGCATCAATACATAAGATTCAGTGGCACCTGAGTTTCAGATGCTGTTGTATTTTATGCAACACATTTATACCAAAGTTGTAGATTTAATGCATTAATGAGTGTGTAGGAACTAAGGAGTTAACTCCTTGGTTATAATCGTTAAACTTGACAGCGTTAACTGAGTTAACGCTGTCAAGTTTAACGATTATAACACAGTGACAAAAATAACTTTGCACTTTTTTCTGCAGCTTGCTATCTTCCTTTACAGCTATCTCACTGTAACAGAACTACCAACAAAGGCAGTAGAAACCAGCAGGTCTGAAGAAATTGGCAATGATTAGCAAATTTCAGTTAACT
>Ga0209671_1000534_pt1 | contig 25957 bp, 23 predicted proteins | sample WorMetHERISLAND2_2_FD_187401 | JGI IMG/M metagenome (GOLD analysis project Ga0209671, IMG submission 187401) | Marine gutless worms symbiont microbial communities from Max Planck institute for Marine Microbiology, Germany - Olavius geniculatus... | ecosystem: Host-associated > Annelida >... | reverse complement strand
CTCGTGTAGCGTGAACACGGTTGCAGATAGGCACAGACATGCTGCTTATCACAACAAGCACTGGTGACAGGCTTTTTAAATTTATCAACATCGATGACCTTGAATGACCTTGAACCTTTCAAAAAGGGGTTTTTAGTGAATTTTTCGTAATATTTGAATGCTGCGCACATTTCAATAATGAATTGCGACGAAATGGCTGGAGTTAGACCAAGACAACCTGCGTATGAAATTTTCAGCATTAAACGTAGATTTCAGCAGTCTAAGTCCCGATCCCATAGGTTCATGGAGCCCGGCGTAGGCGGGCGTCAAAGACTTCAAACATTTCGGGCATTCACAAGGTGGCGCCACGGTACTGGCGTTGGTGGCGTGACGTAGTTGGTAACGCGTTTCGACTGAAACGAAGTTACTCTACGCCGGGATCGGTTAATACTGCGATGGGTGACTACTGAACCGGAAGTGCTATAAGCTTTCGCGCGTCTCGTGAGCATTAGCTCAAATTTCTTGTTTCAGTCCATCTTGTATAAAACGAACGTCGCTCTGCACAAGTTTGGTAGATCTATCACTCTCCATCTGCACAGATTTGATCTCAGCAGCCAGCGCTGGTATCGAGAAGTTTATTAGTCCTCCTAATATTTTTACTTTAGAATTAGTGAATCTATTCACTATCTCTAATGCAGTACTGGCATGGCGGTTTGAAATTCATAGCAGCGCGGCCGAACTGATTTTATTAGCCCAATTAGCTGCACTTTAGATCGCCGAACAGGGCCACAGGGCCCTGTGAGGGCCGGTCAAATATCCTGTGCCTGTATAATATACTGCAGCGTTATAAGCTTAGTGCAAATGGAGGGAGGGGTATATTTGGCCGTAGCCAATCGCGTGCGTATGAATGCGGAAGTAGGCCTGCTTGATTTCCTCAAGTCATAAACATTATGCCCTACGCTCATGTCTGAAAAACGCCCAAACGCGCGACGTGGTTTAATATAGCGTCGTGTGACAACGCTTACGCGTATTAATCAATCGTCATTTAATTGCTGTCTATGACAACGGCGCCGATAAAGTATTATATAGCCCACGTCACACGGCGTTACAAGGCTTTCAGTGTCTCGGCAGTAACAGGTTTAGCTCGACTGCACACGTAGAACAACGTAGACCTAACTAGTCGGGACCCTTGACGGTATTTTATATTGCGTATAGAATTAAAGGCATATATTGACTACGATGCGACTGTCGCGTCGTTAGACGACACATTTGCTCATATACATGTAGGCCCTATGGCAGGTAGATTGCCTAACCAATTGAGATTGCCTAACCAATTGTTGTCTAACCAATTATTGTTGTTTCTCGAACAGTTGCAAAGAAGACTTTAAAAACAGTTTTTCAAAGATTGTATTGTTATTACTAATTAGCATTCGCATTTTCATGGTGGGCATGTTTAACGAAACATAAGTGATGGTTCAAGGCCATTAAAGATGATTGAGTTCGATACCACTAGAAAGCGCGTCTGTAACTTTTTAGCCTTGTCCCGAGATAATGCATGCCCATAGTGCTGCTATTGAAACCCAAATTTCGATTTTTTACTGGATTAGCAAGAACACCAATATTAGTGTTTCCGAAGTAGGCTTAATAGGACTCTAAGCTATAGATCCCTATTTTTTGGGGGGGGGGGTAACTTTGCTCATATGACCACAAACGCTCAGTGTCAAAAACGGACACATAGACAGACCGACAGACAGACAACTTAGCATGTGGCAGTAGTGCGCTAATGATGTAAATGACACACGTTTGACTTTACTTCAGTCTGTTTTTACGCGCGATAGCAGAATGCATCGCGCGTCATAGCCATCGTCTAGGCGTCTGTCCGTCCGTCCGTCCGTCCGTCCGTCTGTCCTTCCGTCACACTCGTGAGCTGTATCAAAACGGTGCAAGCTAAAATCACGAAGTCTTCATCTTTGGCTGTCCCACGGTCTTTAGTTTTTCGTAACAAAATTTCATGCCCCTAGGTGAAGGGGTTCCCTCGAACGAGGGCGTCAATGAGGGGTACCCCCCTTAAAAAGACGTTATTTTGCCGGTATTGGCTCTTCTAGTGTGAAAACGGTTGCAGATAGGTATAGACATGTTGCTTATCATAACAAGCACTAGTTACGGGCTTTTTAATTTTATCAACATCGACGACCTTGAAGGACCTTGAACCCCCAAAAGAAGGTTTTTAGTAAATTTTTCGCAATTTTTGGCTGCAGCGCACAATTCAAGATTGAATTGCGACGAAATGCTTGAAGATAGACTAAGACAACCGGGGTATTAAATTTTCAGCATTGAACGCAGATTTTAGCAGTCCAAGTGCCAACCCCTTAGGTTCGAGAAGGTTTGCGTACGCGAGCGTAAAAGAGGGGTACCCCTCTAATAGTGGTTATTTTACTGATATTGCCTCGTCTAGCATGAAAACAGTTGCAGATAGGCACAGACATTCTGCTTATGATAACAAGCACTAGTGACGAGCTTCTTAGGAATGTCAACATCGATGACCTCGAATGACCTTAATTTTTAAAAAGGGTTTTTTAGTAATTTTTTGGCGATTTTGAGTTGCGACACACATTTTAAGAGTGAATTGCGAATAAAATTATTATTATTTTATTGCATGATGTACACTGATTGCCAAAGTGGCAGGACCTCTGCTATCGCGCGTCACGTGAGCTTTTCTCAAATTATTTGTTGTCATAGCATAGAGCCTAACGCATTGCGCTGCAGTAATGGAAGCGTCCAGTCCTGCTCTAAAATTTTGCAGTTTTAACAATAAATATTCAATTGACTAACGTATACCAGTCACATGTCGGTCTTATATTAGATCGCACTTATGGGTACTCAAGGGTTCTGCCTTTCATTCTATGAACATTTGTATCAGCGGCTAATTAGCAAAAGCTGTAACCGCAGGTTGCACAGAAATGGCCAAGTTCGTATCATGGCTGATGCTGATCGGTTCATTATTCGACGCAACTCTTCAGTTCTATCCGAACGCGCTACCTGGCGTTATCGATTCCCGGTCCTCGACTCATCGTAACATAACGGAACTCGTGATCCACACAGTAGCCGTGTCCGTGATCGACGACAACCTGGACGCATACCCGGCACGTTACGAGACGCTCAGCACGGAGAGCTACCGCGAAGCTCTGACGCAACTAGCCGCTGCTTCGGCGCGTCCCGATCTGTCGGACGAAGAGAAAACGCGACCGGACGCTCACTTTGACTCGGAAGAGTTTATCACATCCAGTCGGCGCATCGCCGACCTCCGTCGCCAGGCTGTGTCCGCCATCAAAGCCTTCAGAATGGAGACCGCTCGTGACTTTGCCGGTCGAGCGATTCATACGCTTCAGGACTTCTACAGTCACTCCAACTGGATCGAGTTGGGCAACACGAACCGACAACATCCTGGTCTGGACTTCAGAAGTTTTGCAGGAATTTCATCGGATGCGGTCGCGCCTCTCGACCAGGCCACATGCGTCGACTGCAACAGGTTTCTGCTGTAGCTCTGCTTTTCTTTTATCGTCGAGCGAACGAGGTTGGACTCTTTCGAAGCTAACAGAGTGTTAAACATTTTATTATGTACATCGCTATAGTCATGCCGATCTGTAAGGGCGAAGGTCGAAGGATTCGCGTTTCAGTCTCTTCGGGGTGTTTAATTCGTCCTCTAACGTTACGCATAAGATAGGCCTACACTAATGACACGAATGAGATGTGTCCGATGTCGCACACAATTTCAGACAGGTAACAGTATGCTCTGGATATGCATACATCACTTCTGGGTCACAACTCACAACGTGCATGCCTCCCGCCTTTCCTTATAGTGAAAAGTTATCATAAGTAGGCCTACCTACGTCGTATGAAGTATGAGAAAAAGATCGGTTTACATCTAGTATGAAAACGGACTAACTTGCTCCATTGTTTGACTAAATTCTATAATGACTTTTCAAAGCGCAAAATACCTGAACGACACTACACTGGTAGTGCCACTGCTGGAGTGGGTAGGCGAGTACGCAGTACGAGCTTATACCACTCCAGACAGTACGATATCGTACTTGAACCATGCACATGGCATAGACTAAATTATCGTTTGCTTATACACAACATAAACTGCAGTCGAATAATGCGAAAACACTACCAGTGTGAGCTGACTGTGGTTTAGACTCCTAAGCCGCCGACTTAGCCGCCGCCGCCACGCCGTGATTTTGCTAAGCCGTCGCCGCCGCCGCGAAAATTGCGGCTAGCCGAGAAAAATTTGGTAATGTCGGTTTGTGTGACTAAACACCACAAAGCGCCGTAGAAATAACGTCCCGTAACGTAACTTTCCCTACAATCAGTTACACAGTAGACCCGTATTACAAATTACAATGTGCACATATACGCACTGCATAATGCGTTGAAAAATATGCCGGTTATGCATTGCATTGGTGTAAAAAAAGCGGTCCAGAAAAAAATTTTAAAAACGTTAAAAGTCCTTAAAGACGTGGCAAGAAGACTGTTCATAAACATTGAATAAAAAACGTTAGCCTTAATTTGTTTAACCTTTTGCCTAATACCTAATGCTGTAGGCGCAGTACAACTGGAACTGGGAAAATAGAGAAAGAGGGAGAGAGAGAAGAAAGAACTTTATTTAATTTCAATTCAACCGTGTGGTTATGTCACTAGACTAACTAAGCAAACTAGGCCTACCACAAAACCGAAATCTGCATGTGGCCTATAAATTCGTTTCCGTGATGGTTTCATAAGTGCTTCTCGAAGTTATTGACAGAATTTTTGGTAAACCTTTTTTTAAATATATAAAACGTTTACAAGATGAAAAAAAACGTGAAAAACGCAAAAACGTAGCAAAAACGTAAAAACTGCACGTAACTGCAGAAACGTAGCGAAAATGCTAAGCCGCCGCCGCCGCGAAAATCGCGGCTAAGCCGGGACCTTAGCCGCGAAAATGCTGAGCCGGCCGTGAAATTCATGGCTAGCCGGCTTAGGGGTCTAGTTTAAGCGTCGTTAATGTGCGCATGTATCATGTGAAGGACACTGTTGCAGCCGTGTTATGATAACATCGTTGAGGAAATTATCAGCAATCGTCTTCTGACAAGTGGCTACTACTGGCTGTTTGATAATCCGTTCAGGCCAACAGGTAAACTCTTTCAGCCAATTGCCACCCAATGGAATTAAAACAAAATTGCATTTCCCAGACCAAAATTAGGCTAACTTACATGCTTGATGTGCTGCCAGTCTGTCACTACTGTGATTCTGGAACAAGGAACTGAGTTTTTGTCACTTTTGCTATACATACGGCATGGTGTTTCATAAAAGGCACCCTTTTTCTTTCTTTCATAATTTACTCAAATAATGATCAATTTACATGACATGTTTACCAGATATAGCTGATAAAATACTAATTCAAAATATTTGGACAAAATATAGCTGTTAGCTAAATATTTTTGCTAGCCATGACGTAATGCTGACGTCATAGTATGCCGCGAGTGCAAACTTGCTTGTCGCAACTGGTGCTGACATACTTGCTGAATAGCTGCTTTGCGTCAATGGAGAACTTTATCTGGTTCATTGATGACAAGCTGTTGAAGTTTTAACATTGTAGGCACAAAAACGCCCAAAACGATTACCTTCGTTTTGGGGGGTTGCTTAATTTTTAGGGCTACATCTTCCAGCAAGACAGTGCACCAGCACATATCGCTTGTCATATGGTTGAGTTTTTGGATTGCGAGACACCTGATTTTATGCCCCCATGTTGCTTGGTGCTAATAGGTCTACGATAAACATTTCCGATCAGTGAACAAGACTAAGTTCACCATCGAAGCAGAGTAGCAACTGACAGAACCAGTTGAGACAAGCCAGTTTGTACTCACGACACATTATGACGTCAGCATTACATCACAACTAGCAAAGAATATTTAACTAATGGTTACATTTTGTTAAAATATTTTGAATTAGTATGTCTTCAGCTACATCCGGTAAAAATATCATGCAAGGTGATCAACATTCGACTGAGTTATAGAAGAAACAAACAAAAAGGGTGCTTTTTATGAAACACCGTGCAGATGACGTTTTTTTCAAAAACTGATCCGGTTCAAGCCCAAAATTTCCTGCTCCAACGTCACTGCTGCTGTAGCGTCAGTGGGATTCTAGACTGCAGTTTCAGTCAGTGTATGGATTATGCGGATATTCGCCGTAGTTCTCTGGCGACGACGCGCCAAAGAACGGTGGAGTGGTCTACAACGACGTATTTTACTGCTATACCACTAATGCATTAACGACTAAAAGCAGTGGAATTCGCAATATTAATTATTTTAGAAGGTAGATCAATGTTTAGGCCTATCGTATAAGCTTAACGGCAAAAATACTCAGCATGGATTCCAGTTTCTGTCGGTCAATATACAATTTATGTTAATATTGGCGGGTGTTCTTCAGAAAAAGCAAGCACGTTATATAAAATCAACCAATTTTTTGGGACGAGACGAGATTTCAACAGCCGAGGGTGCTTGTACTGTGAAGCGCGTGTCGTGCTTTAAACGAGCATGATTTTGTGTGTCCGATAGGCCGAGTTTTTGGTGAAAAATAAGAATGCCAAAAGCAAACCATAACTAATACACAAAAGGCCATATGCTCAATAGCAGCATTATGACGAATCGAAAAGCACGAAACTGGCACCCTGTTCTTAAGCGGTATCTGAGATTTCTGTCACAACCATCGCTATCGACAGAAATGTGAAATAAGTATACGCTTAGCCCTGGGCAGAATAAAAAGCCCGTGCATATGCAAATGCTAAAAGGACAAACAAAAATAACTTGTGCCGAAAAATAAGCTTATACTTTGTTAAGTCGATGAAATAAAAGATACTCCGCTAGGCCACCGACTTTTTTAAAGTGAAACCGACAGTTCACAATCTGCCATGCAAAACTTGCACGCTCAACATTAGTAACGTGACTTTACATGCATATACGCATCGCATAGGCTATATAAGTCATATTGCGCGCAAGATCTCAAAGGCAAAGCAGCGTGATAGTGTAGTTTAAAGGCGCGTACAGAGCGACGTAACTGAACTGAACTGACATGCCTAAGTTTTTGACGAACTGACCAACGGGCAATCAATAATGCATTATTACACTGCAGTAGGCACCGTCTAACGGTGTCGGAGCTTACGTGACTAGGCGCACGTACGCGTCAACCGATGACCAATGGGATTGGTCAGTTTGTCAAAAACTAAACTGTCAGTTCAGTTTATTTACGTCACTCTGAACTCACTTTAAGACTTATAATACCCATTGCGATTGCGACATTAACGTTGTCAACCCTCGCTGGCAGCCCATATAACGGTGTTCTGACAGCATGTTCTGCTACAAAGCGAGTTGTGAAGTCTCATGTTGTAATGCCCATTTCCATGGGCTAAGGTTTTTTGTCCAGTCTTTCTTCACCAGTCTTACGGCAGTGGCCATGCGTATCCTGACAGGTCCCATAATCTAGAGCTTCCATCAGTCTTACGATTTTATTCTTATATTTAATAAATCACATTCTATCTATTTCGTATTTTCACTCCTCATACGCCGACAAAACTGCTTTTTGAAATTAGCGATAAATTCAATAATGCAATCAATGATTCTGTAAAAAATAATGATTAAAAAGTTTTAATTCTGAAGTTATTGATTAAGCTTAAATCTCACCACCAAGGAAGCATTGCAATTACATTAGCTGGATTTTTTGTCAGAAAGTTGTGATAGAGATTTTTTCCAGACAGGGTGAAAATACGAGTTAGCGTCACCAAATAGGCTAACAGTGCTACTTACTGATTGCGTTTTATGCTGTATTTGGAATAGTTTTAAGCCAAGTAAACGACAACGTATTAGCAAAAACATCTATGTGTTTTTTTACAGTAATCAAAGCTAAGCTTTTTATTAAAACTAACAATTAATTGATTCTTACTAATTAAAAAGTTAACGATAAAGAGTTTATTTTGTCGCTATACGTATCGGTTGTGATTATAGGTAAATGCGCTCACGGAGGTCCCAGAGACGCATCTCGCAATCTCTCACCCACTGGTGGAATTAACAAGGATACTGACGATGCACGGCTGTCACCTCATAGCTACCTTCATCAAGCTGTGAGTGACGTCTTATAGCATGTCTGTCCCATTGCTATAGCACAGCACGGGACACTTTATAATATCACTAGCGTCTGTCTGTTTGTCTGTTTGTCCGTGCCCCCACACGGCCGCATTTGTTTTATTTAAGTAGGAAAATTATTGTTCGTGCTCGATGAGAACCAGATTGTTAGTTGTGAAATACGATGCCACTGGTCCTATTGTGTTTCTTTTTTTCATAATACATTTTTAGTCAAAACGCCCGAACGCAGAAAAAATGTCAAGTATGAGGCCCGACTGTGGTGGTCAAAAAATCAAACAACGTGTATCGCCGATGGAGATGCTGTAAGCCCAAAGCTGCAACTTGTGAAATCTTATGACCTGCAGACAGTCATAGGCCGTACTCAAACAACCACTGAAAATGTCTTAAACTAAGCTTAACTGTTTTGTGCAGATTAAATTTAAGCCCAATCGTTAATTTTAGAAAGCAGTCTTGTTCTGCAAGAAAAGCCACGTTCGAACAGTGTGTGTACATGTCAGGCGGCGAAGCTGGCGTACCGTGCGACGTTGAATTTCCTGGAGAGTCTTCGAGACGCGGTCGTGGACCCGCAAAGTTCGTTCCGTGATCGAGCGTTCTCCGAGTTCCTCGGTCTTGCAACAAACGGCAGCACGACATTGTGCTTCGTCATCGACACGACAGCATCTATGCTAGAGGAGATCGAAGCCGTGCGACAAATAACCATTAACATCACCCAACAAGCGACCATGGGAGCTCAGCAGCGACCCAGCGACTATCTTTTGTCTCCTTTTAATGACCCAGGTCTTTGGCTGAACCTGACGTTTTAAGAGATATAAGTAAAATAAATGCTTAAGTCGCTACAGTGCATATTTAATGGCAGTATTCGGTCACGCCAATCTTCTTGCTGGCATCTTGCGCGCTTTTGTTTGCCAAAACATTAAAATTCATCTATCTGTTTACAAAAGGTCTTTAGCTTACTGCCTGCCGCTCCATCGTTTTCTTTAAATTTTGTATATGCAACTAAGTCAGTTTGATTTGCTGTGATTATTTTTTAATATTTATTTGATTTTGCTTTAAAAAGCGATAACTGACATGCAGTAAGTAGTAGAAATGGACAGCTCTAAAATGGCAGTGAGTGCTATAACAGCAGTCCACAATAAAAACTCAATAATACGAAAAAACCTATTACGTCAAAACGCACAAGTAGGCCTATCTACCCAAGATACGCAAAGCATACAGCACTTCTGGTGTTGCGTGTTTAAACTTTAACGTACTGCAGTTTTAACGGAACAACAATAGGTCTTAACTGTTGATTCTAGAATGATATTATTATTTCCAGTTGAATTATAATATTATATTATTATTTTAATTGTGGGATATTTTGATGTGATTTGATGCTGAATTGGACGTTCAGAGTACGGTCCGGTGATTAAGACGACGAACGCTTCAGCAATGATAGAAGCGCTGTCTGCTCTAAGGGCCTCTGGAGGTGGCGACACCCGTGAACTAGCATTTCACGGCATACAAGCTGCGGTAGAAAACGTTCTTATCGGCTCCACGTGCTACTTCTTCACTGACGCTCCCGCCAAAGACAGGCATCTTTATGCCGTCGTCAGTTCGTTAGTGGTCGAAAAGAAGGTTACGGTATGCCAACTAAATTCGTTTTAATAAAGAAGAAGCGAAATCATAAACTGAACTTTTCTATGTGTTAAAAGCAAATAGATTTTTTAATTCGTTTCTGCATACTGGCGCTTTACAAGTCAGATTATTATTATTATTATTATTATTATTATTATTATTATTATATGGCTATGTTCGATATCATTTTCCTTTCTATAGACTACATTTTGCTTTGAGTGGTGCAGCTTATATAAACACCATTCCTTAGAAAAATTTTAAATAAAAACCCTAAGTTATTTGTTAATTACTTTTTAAGTAACCCAATGTTTATGGCCACCGTAAATGAACGTGACAAACAGACGGATGGACGACTTACGGTGGCAATACCGCACTTTGCACCAAGTACACTGTGTTCAGAAAAAACACCCACTTACGTTTTCTTTTATATCTTTGTGAAAAATGATTAGATTTTTACAAAAATTTTATGGAATGTTTAGGAGAAAACAACCATTCCATCGATGTAAAAGTAACGTATTCTTTGCTACTGGTGACGTCATGCTGACATCATATAACTTTGTGTAAATTTTGGATTTTACCATTGAAGACAGACATATGATGAAATGTTAAAACACACGAATTGATCACTGTGTTGACTGAACTTAAAAATATGTTAATCTGTCACGCTATATTCCATTGTGAACTGTTTCAGTGGTTTATCTTCCTGGCTTAGTGCGTTGGCAGGCGTACACGCAATGCGTCACTGCGTGGATGACCACTTGTCCGCTATCTGTCAAACGGCTTAGTACTGCCAGTCATGTCAATTTTTTTATTTAAAAGTTTTATTTCATTAATAGCCAGTTGTTTGTTTATTGTCCAGAAACATCTTGCACAAACTTGCAGCTCCATGACCATTGCTGACTTGCAAACATTCTGTCAAATGTCTGTCTTCAACGGTAAAGCCCATAATTTACAAACACGGAAATATGACGTCGGCATGACGTCATGAGCAGCAAAAATATTTAACTTTTACACGGATAGAACATAGATTCCTCTTGAACATTCCCTGAAAATTTTGTGGAAATCTAAACATCTTCCACGAAGATATAAAAGAAAACGTGAGTGGGTGTTTTTTTCTGAACACAGTCTACATGCGTTTAGCTATCGCTGTATATCGCTGAGATTGGTTATTGTAGATAATTTCTATGCTGACTGGTGCCGCGGCTGGATATGGCAGCCTATCGGCGAGTTCATTTTCTCGCCAGAAACGCTCGCCGTATAGCTACTACGTCGAACTGACGCAACTGTCGGGAGGTTTCGTCGTACCACTTACTGACAGGAACAATGTTCCGCGGGCGACAGAGCTCATCCGTGTTCGTGTCAGAGTCGCTCAGGTCGGCAGGAACTGGTCTTCCAGATTGCTGTTTGTGTACTAGAAAATCAGCGCTGGGACAGCACAAACTTCCGCCAAGAATGATGTTGTCACCTGGCAAACACAACGTACTCTGTGCGTGTGATCCGAGTCCAGCATTCACAAGCTGTATCTAAATCCCGAACCCCATCTATGTAGGCCTACTTAACTTCGAATGGGTGGTGCATGGGCCACCATTTCATCAAAATTCCTCATAAATTGCTAAGGCATTTTACATATTGTCACTTTGCGACCTATTTGTTAATGAGAATCTACAAAAATTAGGATCGCCAATAAAATCTAATCTTGGTTCAGGACCAAACCCTAGATAAAATTTTACCAAAACTTGTTAAAAACTTTTTGAGTTATGGAGCCGAAAGACAGACAGACAGACAAACGGACAGACACACCGACACATATCATCCGCTTTCTTAAACGGGATATGGAAAACTGCAAGTAAAAAAGTAACCCAGTATAAACTAGGGTTCCGCGTGGGTTAGAAAGCATCCACTGGACCACTGAAGTTTTCTTCCTGAATCCCTCATTGCCGTGACGTGGCGAGAATTACTGCTGGACGGTGTTCACAACGTCTAAGTCTAGGGTTAGGCTTATATGACTGTCTAAACGCGGTAGGTAAGTTTTGTGTTTCCTGTTCGTTAGGTGACACTGAAGACTGTTAGCAACGCACGGAGCGCTGTATCGTTTCGCTCGGACGCGTTGCTCAGAGAAGTTCTCATTCAAGTCACAGACTCCTCCGGTTCATTGCAAGGCGTCAACATCACAGCGCCCAACGGTACGACGCTGCTATACGCTGACATGTTCTGTTCTGCAAACACTGTCGCACGAAGGTCGTTCAAACGGCCATTATCTGAGCAGCAAAGCAAATGCAGTACAATATTATTTTTTTTCGCATAACTCCATTTCTATTTCTAAACTATTATACACTGTATGAGTAAAAGCATTTGCTATATTTGTATATATATTTGTACTAATAATACGCCTAAACGAAACAATCCCGATTTTGTGCATAGTTCTTTACAAATTGAACAAATTTGTATATCTTTTTTGCTTGTGTCCCGTTTCTGACTTACGATTTCAGTTATACTTGAGATGTAAATAAGTTTTTAACTGTCTTTCGATGTGTGAAATGATGTCATCTGTAGGCACGGAATACACCGACTATTTGACGCTAGTGAATCTGAACACGCTGTTGGCGTACAACTTGAGCAAGCCGTCCGCTGGTCTGTGGACGGTCCTTGTGTCGAGCAGTGTTCCTGGCGCTTCGTTTGACGTCCGAGTCACGGCCATCAGTAACATCAGCTTCACGTTCGAGTTCGGTGAACCCAAGTTAGGACTGCACGCTGGGTACCAACCCGTCTCCGGCAACCCGCTTGCAAGTATGACAGACACTTCGTACTTTTAGACGTGCTACGGCCATCGCTTTGGCCTCGCCATAGTACAGTACTATGTAAGCTTACTGTTTACACGACATGTTTTGCGTTAAGATGCTTTCCATTAAAAAATCTCTGTTGATAATATTGAGAAAAAAGCGCATTAAGTAATGATTAAAGTTTTAGAGAGCGTCATCTTCCAAGATCCACAAGTAAGTTTCTTTTTTAGATTTCACTTAGAACACTTTTCCAGTCCTCGGTTTTCCAATGCCATTACGTTACTACAATACATGGCCATGAAGTACGCGTGTATCCGGCGCTCAAGTTTGCCGCTGTCTGCTCTGTACAGATACGCTGTACTACATCGTAATTCGTATATTCGGCGCCAGCGACTTGGCGACCGGTCAGCCGCTCGGCCTGCTGCGGAATCTCACCAATATTCTACTCATTTCAGATTCAGACGACGACGAAACCAGACTCTTGGCGTCCGAACTACGACCACTGACGCAGTACGCCGCCGAAACCATGCTACCAACGTCGGGTATTTACACTGAATAATTTCCACTTAGGCTTCCGCAGACGAAAAAATGTTATTAAGTATACGCCCAGTTCGCATGCATGCACTTAAGCAATGTCCATAACGTGCGTACCGTACATTCATTCGGTATTTTTTTCTTTGCTGTTTGCATAGTTGCAATTTCCAGTCAAAGTCATTACGTTTAATCACTTTATTCACAAACGGCGCAGAACGTGTTTTTAATTCTTTCACAGCCACTAAAACGTGGATGGCTGCAAAGATTTGCCTGATTTCTTTTCTCATTTGCACTTGCCGATTTCTAGTTTATACTGGTTTATTTTTTCACTGACATTTTTTCATCTTTTTCGATTTTGCTGTGTTTTTGGCTCGCGACTGTTATATAGCAACCCTTAAATTCAGCTAGCGTGTCTGCGGCTGTGTCTGCCTGCTGTATGTTTGCAGCGACAGTCGCAAGCGGCTTCGCTTACCGGTTTGTACACGTCAAGGTAGCTTGTTTCGATAAAGTATCACAATGCTTCATTTTCAATTTTTGAGCCCGTAAATGCAGGTGTATTACAGTTGCTTACCAGAAACTGTGGAACAGTCTTCCAGTTCAATTCTGAGACGAAACGAATACTCTAAAGAGCTAGAATAAAGTTCGCCCAAGACGTTTTTCAAATGTTGAGATCGCGGCGCATTGTGACTATAGCTGTTAAGTTAGCGCATCCAAAGTTATCTCACTTACTTTCGTATTAATTCAAGTTACTTACTTACTCATTTATTTACTTACTTATTTACTTACTTACTTACTTACTTGCTTGCTAATTTACTTAGTCAATGCATCATGCATTGTCAGGGTTTCGTGTCGGTTGGGAGGGCGTCGACGACGAAGGTAACACCGTGCGACGCGTTGATGATAAGATTGTGGTAGCGGTGAACGTCAAGGTCGAGGTCAGGGTCGAAGGTAACGGCTCATTTTCCGTGCTGGCCGGAGAATCACTCAATGTGACCGTGAACGTCACGAACGTTGGTGACTTCAGCACGTGGTATCTGCGAGTCACCGACACTTCGGCTTTTTACACCGGACCAGCCCCCATCCGGTATTATAGACTATTAGCACATTTTGATCTCACAGGCGTCTGAAAAGAATGGTTCCTAAGTCTGTGACATCGTACAACATTTTGTTTTTGTATGTTATATCATTGTAAAGCTGCTGTATTGTCCATACTTTTTGACGAATAAAATGATTATAATGACGATGGTGATGGTGCATGGTGAGTGCCTGTTGCAACGCTGAGTTTAATTATCTGTGAATTTGTGCGAAAGTTTTTCACGGTAGATTTTAAAGAAATTTTTGCTGCAGAAATGTTGGCGTATTTCATACAAGTATTTCAGCAGCTCGTGAAGCTATGTTCGGGAGTTAGTAAGTGATAAAATTTGTGGTAAAAGAGCGCGAAAAAACAATAACCGACTCAAACATGTATAAGGTTGTGTCTTTATAGAGCGATGCTAAAAAGCGGAAAATAGACGCATTTTTCCTGAAATAATCGAAACAAAAAGACGATGACGACGACGATGATGATGAAATGTTGATGACGATAGCATGTTGAAGATCGGAGTTTGTCTGGGCATGCTGTGTAGGCATATACATGCTTTTTAACAATTATAACTGACGTTCTATAAAACGTACTATGTTTTATGTGCAAGGATAAGCGATTTGCCGGCAAACACTTCGCGTACGGTGTCGCTGAACTTCCGCGTTCCAAACGACACTCGAGCTGGCAACATATCGACAGCCATTGTGACTGTTGGCGGAAGCTCAACCACTGACATTGAAAATCGCGCCGTTTTCTACATCTATGTCAAGCCGATGGTGAGTCTAGTCCCAGTTGGTTCTGGTGTTTTGTCGGATTGTCGATAAAAATAATAATCGAAAAAAAGATATCGGCGCAGAGTGACGACATGCGGCCTTCCCTTTATAATCATTTTATTAGGTTTAACAGTGGTCAAGCCTTGTTTGCAGTGGCGATCGAGTTGCCCGGGATCTCTTTGCTACCGGCGAGTAAACAAACTTGTGCGACAGATATGAGTTATTTGTTTGAAGTTTTGACGTTTCATGACCACGATATTTGATTTCCTAAATTGAAAATTGGCACACTGCCAGAAGCGAGTTTACACAAATTTCGGTTCTGTTGCGCCTTTTTGTGTTTGAATGAGGAGATCGTACGGTACAGACAGACGGACGGATGTACTGGCAAAACCTGTAATGCGACCTATTAGAACGACCGACAGCAAAATTACTCAAAGGGAAAGCCACGAAAACGCCAGGAAAATAAGTAAGTAAGTAAGTAAGTTGACTTTAATTGCAAGCATCATGATAGTAGTAAATCACACTGCATGCTAGAGGCTTTGAAAAGTATTTACACATATACGATACCTTAATCTCGAAATAGCAAATACCGTCATCGTCTACTGTAAGTCACTGATTTACAGCATTTCTATAAATAACGGTAAACTTTTACCTGTCGGCAGTGGCGAAAATAGAAGTATGATAACTGGTAACTCGGGTGTACATTTTGCATGTACATTTCTGTGTAAGCGATCGATTCACCGTGTGAACCTGTCTGTTGTTACATGTTTTAATCAACTGGTTGTGTTTTGTATAGAGATTCGTATAGTTTTTTGCAATACGCGTAGGCATCACGCAATGATATCCACTAAGCCTAGAATATATAACTCAGTGGCATCACGTAAGTGGCTGATCCCTGTGATGACCCGCAGCCTTGGTCAGGCTAACTGTATGCGTATAACTGAGAAGGTGTTGCATGTCTGCAAATAAACGAAATGAATAAATAACCATGCTTACTGCCTTTTTGTGATTATTTTCTTTTTTATTAATACTTCTCACTTTCAAGGGAAAAGACAGGAGGCGCAACCATTTCTTCTACTAGGCTGTCTGTCGTCGACTTTAACCAGCTGTTTGTGTGAAACTTATGACAGGACGTAGACGAGATTTCGCCAAACTGTACAGTCGTCCGCGTGATAAATCCCTGTGACTATTCAACTATTGACGAGACCGAGTGTGCGCGGCACAACTGGACGGTCGACTTCGAGGCCGTGGACGAGGAAAGCGGACTTCAGTCTGTGACGCCACGCACCTGGATAGCTTCTTCATCAGAAGCAGCAGCAGCAAAGTTTTTTCTTTCATCGGTGTACATAGGAATGGCCAGAAATTTGTACTGAGACATTTGTGAAATCTTTTCTTTTATCTCTTTTTTTCTTTTTTTCTTTCTTTTTTCCATCGTTTTTCTCCATTCTTGCCTCCCCAAATACAGCTAGGGGGTCTGGAGGAGCGCTGTAAGCTTCTCCAACGAGTCTTCCGGCCGCAATTGCATTTTTACACATTTTGACTTTACAAAACACATCGCATGGCAGCACTGTAGTCGTTTGAGTGCTGTCCAAATGATTGTCAAATTAAGTGTGTTTTAGAGGTATGCGATACGGTTAAAGAAAAATCCGATTCGTTTCGGTTTTTGGTGCGTTGTCAATCTTGGATTATTGGGGATACACCATGGCTACGCAGATGTCCAAGTGACTACTATACTTCTATAGCTGGGTTACAAAACGTCAACAATAACGTCAACAATCACAACATTATTTTTATTATGGCAATTTTTTATTAAATCACTCACCCATATAGCAAGGCTGCTTGAAAGTTAAACCGTTTGACAGTTTAAATACCGGTAATCAAAATGTCTAAAAATTCAAAAAAGATAGCGTTTTAAACGAGGATGTCTGGCTGGAGTGTTTATTATCTATTATTTATTTTTTACTAAGTATTTTTGTACACTACTTTTTTGTTGAGCCGACGTAATCAGTTGCTGTTAACATTTTAATGGCACGAAATTTTATCTTGTGTGCAGCTGATGTGCCAATAAGAAACTATTCACCCACTCATGTGTAGAATTCAGCGGTATTCTCGCTACTGAATCGATAAAAACTTACTTTGTTTTTATTTTATTTCATGGCTGCAGGTTTCCGGTTTCATCGTTGGGACGACGTCGCCAGTGACCGGTCGCTACACGGCATCATGTTGCCATAGCAACGTCAGCATCAGCATCTCCGACTCAGAGGGCAACGTCGCTCAGTGCTTCGTCGATGTATCACCACTGTCTACTACCACAGCCACTACTACTACAACTACGACAACAACTACAACAACTATGACTACTACACCTTCGACCACAACTCTCCCCATTACGACGCAAGGTATGAGTTTAGTTTACCCGTAGTTTTACTTAATTAAATAATGTGCAAATCTTTGTTATACGTCTGTAATACGCTTCCATATTTCAAGCGTAAACTATACGATGTGCAGTAACCACAAATAAATTTAATAGCAAATGCGTTAAAACAGGCATCAGGGCTTACACAAATTTACTTCACCGTTATCGCCATGAGCGTTTACTAAAAATAATTCAAGTAAAGCAAAGTGCTGAGCCTAATGTTTTTCTCACTAATATTTCTTGATCTGTAATGTTTCACTTTTTTGTCTATATGCTTTTAAACTATAGCTAAGTCAATGGTGAACGTGCAGATTTATTGCTTATAATGCCCAGATCCATGCGAGCCAGAGTGGACCGTGCTACCAAATACCAACGTGCTGAACGGCGTGTCTAACAGTGCTTCAACGGTACAAGATTGTCAGGCTGCGTGCTCCAGAAACACGAGTTGTACTGGAGTCGATTGGAATCCCAGTTCACGAGATGGTCAAAAGTGTTGGCTGTCTGGACCCTGGTCTGGAAAAAGACGAGAAGGCAAAGCTCCGGGGATCACACACAGCTATGTGCATCGCAATCCGAATTGCGCAGGTACTTTCCAATGTAAAGCAGAATAAATCTGGCTGCCAGTAGCATTTCACTTTGAGGTTTAAGTCTTCGTAGCTTATTCTGTTACATCGTTAATAAAATGGTGTGTACAATGTAGACTGTTTTGAATTACACCAGCTAAGCATATTATATATGGTTTCATTTATAGTTAAGCATGCATGTATTTAATTAACAAAAATATTGGTAAAATCATAAGTGATGCATTTACTGCGAATGATTTGATGCAGATTTATGTAGTCAAAAAATTCAGTAAAAGCCTAGTTAAAGGGAACACTGCATAACATGGACATTCAGAAAACGTATTCTGTGTGCAAACTTGTAGTCTCTAGTCACTTGACTTGTGTAACATAGACCTAATCTCGTATTTAATTTTTTCACATTATTTTTTTACAATAGCAGACAGCATAAAACATTTTATATAAAATTTTGTGGCTTGTTGATAGAGAATTGTTCTTCCACGTGGACTGAAACGCCAAACACTCAGGTCATGAACGGTGTGCCTAACGGCGCTTTGACAACAGAAGCTTGTCAGGCTGCGTGTTTTAGCAACAGAAGTTGTACTGGAGTTGACTGGAATCCTCGTTCACGAGATGGTGAAAAGTGTTGGCTGTCTGGACCTTGGTCGGGAGAGAGAAGAGAAGGAAAAGCTCCGGGGATCATTCGCCATGACATCGGAAGGCCGCATGACAGTTTTAATTGTTCCAGTCAGTAATACGTGCCTCTAATATTAAATGTATCATATATCGTGAATATCGTGTTTAATCTGACTTTGACAAAAATGCATACCAAAATATTTAGCATTTGTTTTCAGGTTACTGTTTTTAGAAATAAAAGTTATATTTTACAGTTTGTGTAAAAATATGGTAAATTGTTGTTAATTTGTTGTGATGTAAATTTGTGATAGTGCCTGTAACATTTCACCGATGAATGACGTGAGTTTATTATCACACCATCTACTCCCGAAGTCACGACAGTGCTGTTCTGCTGCTGCTACTATTACTGCTACTACTACGACTATGACTATTACTACTGGTCTACTTTAGTATTGGTACATCAGCGTGGTTGTGGCTGACAACGGGGGTGACAATTTCAATTAAATTACCTACGTTTCTTGGAAGTGGTCTGAGTCAAATAAATGACTGATTTAATGATTCGTTTATTCATTCATTTTTTTGACATCCAAGCGATGTACTAATAAAGTTTAAGTAAACTACATAATTGCAGATCGGTGCGAGCTGGCGTGGAATGAAGTAACGAACACTTACGCGCTGGGAGACGTCGGTAACAGCGCCTCAACGGCAGAAGCTTGTAAGGCCGCGTGCGCCAGCAACATTAGCTGTCTGGCAGTTGATTGGCATCCCGTCCCGTACACCGGTCAACGATGTCGCCTGTTTGGAATCTGGACTACAACGATAAGACGAAGAGTCATTATTCCGGGGCTCGTGCGCTATTACATTCTAAGGCCTGACAATAATTGCACAGGTTGGTAGTGATCAAGCACAGAATACACAGAAATCTTATACACGATTCACAGACAAATGATCAATAAACACATTCTCACACTACTAAGTAATAAACGGACAATTGTTCATTCATATTCGCATCAAAGTGTAAATATAAAAGAAAACGGTTATAATATTTAACGTCCAATACGTAGACGAATTTTAAAACATCAAGTTCACCCAGATTTCTGTCGATTTTAAGTGTTGTGTGCTGAGAAAAGCTGCTAAGACTTATTATGCAGAAGATTTTTCTCCCAAAGTAGTATTGCTCGTTTTATCAGCGTAATTTGAGCACCAGGATTTTGTAGATTTAACTCTTCTCAGAACGTCCCTTGATTATAGTCTTTGTTTATAGTTCAAGTGAGTACGTTGCATGCATAATAAATGTCGCTGCAGGTTCTTGTAAACCGACGTGGACTGAAACACCAAATACTCACGTGCTGAACGGCGTGTCAATCAGTGCTTTGACGGTAGAAGCATGTCAGAGTTCGTGCGTCAGAAATACAAGTTGTACTGGAGTCGACTGGAATCCCAGTTCAAGAGATGGTCAAAAGTGTTGGCTGTCTGGACCCTGGTCTGGGGCCAGAAGATCACGTAATGGGATCACCCGCTATGATATTATCAGACCGTCTGACAGCTTCAATTGCACCGGTATGTACAATATCTGTGTATTATTATGGTGATATTTGTCTGAACCTATGTAATGAAAATAGTTACAATATTGCTAGCCGCAAATATCATTAGTTTGTTATTGCCGTTATATATTTGCAGATGCGTTTTTCATACTTGTTTGTTGTATGCTGCAGATCAAAATCTTGTTCTAGAACGTCGTTGAAACAAAAATTGTTAAACGTTTTGCTACTTATCGCACTCAATATTTTTTCTTGTGCATTTGGACACTGTTTTTGTAATTTTTTACTTTGTTTTTTAAGTCACATTATATTTTTCAACAGTTTTTCCTTTGGTGTTGCGAAAACTATTGACTTGTTTTTTTCGGTTTTGGATATTAAAAGTTTTGCTTAATCACTTTGTCTTATTTAGTATACTTAGCATTACCAAAATGTTTGACGGTTTTAATATTGACTGTTTTAATATTGCTTTAACTCGTTTACGTGCGTGATGATAGCTGCAATTTGTCGACTATTATTTCAGAAAAATATATGAATTTGCATACAAATATTTGTTATGCAATCGCAGATCCGTGCAGACCAACGTGGACTGAAACTGCAAACACTCACGTGCTGAACGGCGTGTCTAACAGTGCTTCAACGGTACAAGATTGTCTAGCTGCGTGCTCTAGAAACACGAGTTGTACAGGAGTCGATTGGAATCCCAGTTCACGAAATGGTCAAAAGTGTTGGCTGTCTGGACCCTGGTCTGGAGCCAGAAGATCACGTAATGGCATCACTCGGTATGATATTGTCAGACCGACTCCGAGTTCTAATTGCTCAGGTATCTACAGTTTTTTTTACTTTTGTAGCTGTTCTTAGTAAACATCTTTGAATGGTTTCATACTATAGCGACTGGTGGACTGTCTGTGTGTTTTGTCTGCACCGGTTCGTTTGTCCGCCACACGCTGGTGTTTTGTCATAACTACTTTAGAATCACAAAATATTCAGCAGCCGATAGTCAAAGGACTCATTTCACAAGGGCATGAATTTAGTCTACAAAATTTTAAAGCGAACGTCCCAAATATGTAGTCATTTTGTGTAAGAGAAGTCGGCGAAATTTTATGTTTTAAGCTTTGATTGAGTTTCTGTTTACGTATCTTGATTACGCTTGCTAATCCGGTTTGCAATACGCAATTATTTAAGAATTTGCAATTATCGTTAAGTTTAAAAATGCACTTTTCAGTGAACCAGTTGAAATTGCTGATGCTTATCTAAGCCATAATCATGCAATTGCAGATCCGTGCAGACCGACGTGGACTGAAACTGCAAACACTCACGTGCTGAACGGCGTGTCTAACAGTGCTTCAACGGTAGAAGATTGTCAGGCTGCGTGCTCTAGAAACACGAGTTGTACTGGCGTCGATTGGAATCCCAGTTCACGAGATGGTCAAAAGTGTTGGCTGTCTGGACCCTGGTCTGGAGAAAGAAGATCACGTAATGGCATCACCCGCTATGATATTGTCAGACCAGCTTCGAGTTTTAATTGCTCAGGTATCTACAGTTTTTTTACTTTTGTAACTGTTCTTAGTAAACATCTTTGAATGGTTTCATACTATAGCGATTGGTGGACTGTCTGTGTGTTTTGTCTGCACCGGTTCGTTTGTCCGCCACACGCTGGTGTTTTGTCAAAACGAAGTACATTAGGCCTACTCTAAAATTACAAAATATTTACCAGCCAATAGCTAAAGGACTTATTTCATAAGTGCATGAATTTAGTCTACAAAATTTTAAAGGGAACGTCCCAACTATGTAGTCATTTAATGTAAGAGGAGTCGGTAAAATTTTAGGTTTTAAGCTCTGATTGAGTTTCTGCTTACGTATTTTGATTATGCTTGCTAATCCGGTTTGTAATACGCAGTTATTTAAGAATCTGCAATTATCGTTAAACTTAAAAATGTATTTTTAGTGAACCAGTTAAAATGGATGCTGCTTATTTATGCCATACTAATGCAATCACAGATCCGTGCGAACCGACATGGACTGAAACTGCAAACGCTCAGGTGCTGAACGGCGTGTCTAACAGTGCTTCAACGGTAGAAGATTGTCAGGCTGCGTGCTTCAGAAACATAAGTTGTACTGGAGTCGATTGGAATCCCAGTTCACGAGATGGTCAAAAGTGTTGGCTGTCTGGACATTGGTCTGGAGCCAGAAGATCACGTAATGGCGTCACTCGCTATGATATTATCAGACCACCTCCGGGCTTAAATTGCCCAGGTATCTACAGCTTTTTACTCTTGTAGACGTACAAACAAAGCGCCCTTAAGCAAAGGAGTTGAAAGTGAAAACTTGGGAAAAGTTGATAATTTTTTTTGTTTTTAAGCTTTTTGTTTACTAGTTTTGCAGTGGTGCACAAAGTATGTTAAAGCATTGTTGAGTTTTAAGGTATGGATTTCTTGGAGAACGAGTTAAAATCGTTGATTCTTGTCTATGCTGTAAAAATGCAGATCCGTGCGAACCGACGTGGACTGAAACTGCAAACACTCAGGTGCTGAACGGCGTGTCTAACAGTGCTTCAACGGTAGAAGATTGTCAGGCTGCGTGCTTTAGAAACACAAGTTGTACTGGAGTCGACTGGAATCCCAGTTCACGAGACGGTCAGAAGTGTTGGCTGTCTGGACCCTGGTCTGGAGAAAGAAGATCACGTAATGGCGTCAGTCGCTATGACATTATTAGACCGCCTGACAGCTTTAATTGCTCGGGTATGCAAAGTTCGATGCTTGTCTGTACAGGTTTTTGCTAGCATAACAATCGACTTTTTTGTTTTGAATGTTAGTTTTAATATTTATGTAGTTCAAACACAGGATTTGGACCAATTTGTTTAGTGTATGCAATTAAGTTGTCTACTTGATGTACTTTACCTGAAAAATAGTTTTTATGAAATTTTAATTCACGAGACGATATCGAGAGTAGGTTTAATTAAACAAGCTTCAGCTATGCTAATAGAAGACAAACAACAACCAGATCACAACGAAATACGTAGTTGTAGTTCATTGCGTTACTGTCTTTTGTTGTCAAATAATTACAGCTCTCCGCAGCAAGTTTAAATTATTATTTAGTAATCTGATACGCAATAATGTTGAAAATTTTATAATTATTCGTTATTATGTTATGACGATGCAATTGCAGATCCGTGTAAGCCGAAGTGGAACGAGACGCAGAATTCTCACGTGCTAAATGGCGTGTCTAACGGTGCTTTAACAGTAGAAGCTTGTCAAACTGCGTGCTTTAGAAACACAAGTTGTACTGGAGTCGACTGGAATCCCAGTTCAAGAGATGGTCAAAAGTGTTGGCTGTCTGGACCATGGTCTGGCGATAGAAGATCTCGTAATGGGATCACCCGTTATGATATTATCAGGCCGCCTCAGAGTTTTAATTGTCTGGGTATGTACAATTCTTACATCTTGCATATTCTTCTTCGGCATTTTATTTTGATAAAATTATCGTAATGATTAGCAGCCAGGTTTTGTTAGTTTATTATTGCAGTTTGATCTTTGCTGTGTTAGTTTCTCGTTATGTTTTACAACATAACTTAAGTTACCTGGGTTTGTTTGTGCTCACGGAAATTAAGATAGGAGTTCAGCTGTCGTTAACAAAAAGCCGACCATACTATAGTCAACGACAGCACATACAGTATGTTTTAGCTTTTTATGGTCTTAGTTATAATATTGTCTGCGCCTGTCTGTCGTTACATTTAATATTATGTTCACTTATTAAATAGCGAGATCGCAGTAGTACGTTGGGTTAACTTAGTACAGGTAGCCTGTTAGTACGCACATGGATGATGAATGCAGGGTTGCGTGAACTTACTGGTACAGTCGCCGGCCCCCTACCAGTACCGTTTAACCGCATTACAAAATCACAGATGTTAGACAGACGACAGATGACAGAAAGACAGACAGACGTCAGATCGTGTCATAAGCGGGACTCTTAGGATGGTCGGCGAAAATGGTGCCCGGTAAATGGTGGGTTCGTTCTGAAGCAAGGATTGTTCGACAGCGTTTAGGAAGTGGTAGTATTAATGCACATAGCTGGCATATTCGTCATTGTGTCATAAAGTAACTGTTGCAGATCCGTGTGAACCAACATGGACTGAAACGCCGAACACTCACGTACTGAACGGCGTTTCTAACAGTGCTTCAACGGTAAAAGATTGTCAGGCTGCGTGCTCCAGAAACACGAGTTGTACTGGAGTCGATTGGAATCCCAGTTCACGAGATAATCAAAAGTGTTGGCTGTCTGGATCTTGGTCTGGCGACAGAAGATCTCGTAATGGCATCACCCGCTATGATATTGTCAGACCACCTCAAAGTTCTAATTGCTCCGGTAGCTTACAGTCTCTTGCTTTTGCTAATGTTCTTACTAATTACGGAGTATCTGTTTGTTTTTAGTAGTATGTGTATTTATTTATATAAATATAACCCTATTATTCGTTACGTTTGTATTTATCACTGGTCTGGACTGGTTGGGCCATACCGTACCAATTCGAAGTGTGTGAGTTGTGTGGCTTTGACAAAATAACGACAGTTGCTAACCTGAAATTGCTTAATTATAGTTACGAATTTGACGTTTTTATTGCAACGCAAGTGGCTCAAAGAAAAAATTAACATAAATAAATTAACTGTAACAGTACAACCGATACTGCAAGGTTTTTGTTCATAAAGTCGGTCCGATGGCATATCACTATGCATTCGCAAATGTCAGTCAGTTATGGCTTTGATACTGTGAAACATTATTTTGATGCTTGTTTTTTTCCAGGTGTTTGCAGAGCGTCTTGGACAAAAATACCGAATACTCAAGTGCTGGACGGCGTGATTAACATTGCGTTAACGGTAGAAGCTTGTCAGACTGCGTGCTTTCGAAACACAAGTTGTACTGGAGTCGACTGGAATCCCAGTTCACGAGACGGTCAAAAGTGTTGGCTGTCTGGACCCTGGTCTGGAGAAAGAAGATCACGTCGTGGTGTCAGTCGCTATGATATTTCAAGAACTGGTGTCTGTTAAAATCGAAATAAATGATTACTTTGCTGACCGTAAAATTTTCACGGCAGTTTTTGAATATAGCAATAACTGACGAGTGAGACATTTGTTTTATGCGGTGTGCTGAATTATTTGTTATCGTTGCAGCAGCGTAGTGTGTTGAACGTATGTTCTTAGTTGCAGGACTTGATACGTCATATTTCTAAATTTGAGACCATTTCAATTGTGTTAATTACACAAATAAAGTGTGTGTTCTTATTTTTATTTGAAACAATTACGGTCATATAAGCCTACACGTCGTGTGTTCATTGGTAGCCTATTCGAAGTAAGCAATGGTTGCTATTTAATTATAAACGAAAAAATATATAACGTAGGAAAATATTCAGGCTTATTGTATTTCGACCGTGTTTAGGAACAAAACCAAGCGACTTTTAGTTTTTTTGAAATATTGGCCGATTTTTGAAATTTTTGGCACGCTACATCGGTAGCGCATGGTCAAACGCGAGTGGCAATTATTGTCTCAAAGTCACACCTGTCACGTCGCATTATCTTTACTACAGCATGTGCTCAAAATGTTTTTCTCTAGCACGCGCACAAGCGCGTAGACGTTGACGCCTCTCGCCAACAGCACGTTCAGCCACGTGACTCAGCGGCCTCGTCGCTGTTGATGCGTCGTTTTAGATCGGCGACATATGAATACGATTACTGTTAAGTAAGTTACAGATTTTCGATGATTTTGTGGTCTCAGTGATTTTCTTAGTTGACGTGTGCGCTTTCCAGTACGAATTTGTTGTTGTAAATGGCCAGTCTACGACCTATGAATTTCATAAGGTAGTGTAGCAACAGCATTA
>Ga0209671_1000533_pt1 | contig 25971 bp, 16 predicted proteins | sample WorMetHERISLAND2_2_FD_187401 | JGI IMG/M metagenome (GOLD analysis project Ga0209671, IMG submission 187401) | Marine gutless worms symbiont microbial communities from Max Planck institute for Marine Microbiology, Germany - Olavius geniculatus... | ecosystem: Host-associated > Annelida >... | reverse complement strand
GGTGAATTTCTCCACATTTTCCAGCTCAATTCCATCTATGCATATCTTACTTGATATTTGCTTATCACCAAATACCATCGTCTTTGTTTTGTCGGTGTTCATCATTAGCCCATACCTCATTGCTAGACAAATCATAGTAGATTTTTTGGGGATTGCTGAACTTGCAATAATTTCCGAAATCTAATGGAGTAAGCATGATTTTGAATACAAGTACATTTTGTAGCACTGCTGATATGTGGCTGTGGTGTGTTTTGCTGTAGTCTAAGTGAGTTGGAGAGTTCACGCAATGATCTTCTCTATGAACTGCAGAAACAGCCAAATCAGACACCGACAGATCGCGACGTTTGTATTCTTTGTCTTAGAACAATGCATAATGTGCTCAGTGATTTGTTGTCATATGTTCACTGTATCGAGTGACTTCTAGACAGTGATAATTTAGAAATAATATTAATGATCATAGTCATAATAATTACTAGAAAGCACTGAGATAGTTTGAATTGCACTAGTGAATAAAAAATCTTCAAAAAACTTTTTGATTCGGATTTCGATCTGAGCTCTGGAACCTTTATTGCAGATTGCAATTCAGATGCCATCAATATCTGACTATTGCTTATGCCATGCCCAAGTCTCCAATAATTTCCCCAACATCTCTTCGTAATCTTGTGAGTTATTTTTTCGTCAGACAGACATACAGCCACAGGAGAGAAATCTATACATTTTGTGACAGAGGTAATAATAATTGTAATAAAAATGATGATGTTAATAGCACTAACAGAAACAGCCGAATCGGACACTGACAGACTGTGATGCTGTGATTGTGCACAGCTGGTACTCAAGTATTTTGCAGACATGGATCGTCCAATGGATCTGCTGAGCAAGCAGCTGTGGCTGATTCTGCATAGAACGATTATTTCAGTCCGCATGGAGCCAACCATCATTGTTACTGTTCTGCGCATCATTGAGCGCGAAGAACGGTAGATCACTTTATATTTTTTCATTTGTCTTACTGCTAAGCACATGCAGTCTGACTGACTTTTTACATTACATTGAAGTATGTTGCGGTGCCAGGGACATTTAAAAAGTTTGTAGCTTGATGCAGTTAACCAAAAGATAAATTATTATGTGCATCATATTTTGCCAGTTTTTTAAATATAAAGTCTCTTAGAACAGAAATGCACTTGGGGTCCAGTGTTTCTCTAAAGTTGGGATTCCGTGGAAGAATTTTTCATCTTAGTTTTCCAAACTCCATTTGCTGTGTATATTCCATGTCATCAGCAAGTTCGTTTGCATCCGTTAATTTTAATTTTGCCCAATTATTGTGCCAGATGGTACTAAGCCGGGTCCAGTGCTTCTCTAAAGTTGGGATTCCGTGGAAGAATTTTTCATCTTAGTTTTCCAAACTCCATTTGCTGTGTATATTCCATGTCATCAGCAAGTTCGTTTGCATCCGTTAATTTTAATTTTGCCCAATTATTGTGCCAGATGGTACTAAGCCGGGTCCAGTGCTTCTCTAAAGTTGGGATTCCGTGGAAGAATTTTTCATCTTAGTTTTCCAAACTCCATTTGCTGTGTATATTCCATGTCATCAGCAAGTTCGTTTGCATCCGTTAATTTTAATTTTGCCCAATTATTGTGCCAGATGGTACTAAGCCGTATCTATTTGCATCAGGCTATAAACTGTTTGAATGCCGCTCATAGCCTGCATGGCAAATTGCTGACTGGAAGACCAAGATCAAAAAAATTTTTCACAGTTGGATTTGAGTTTAGGACAGATGCTGGACCAGGTGCATATTATTTGTAGGAGACTATGCTGAAAAGTGACAAAACATGATATACATATCTATTGGTCAGCTGTGTTTCGTGGTACTGGCACTATTCCGAAGGTCCGCTATTCTGAAAGTCTATGGTGCAGATACATGCTACAGTGCTAACGTTTGGATTAAGGTTAGGTTTAGGGTTAGGATTAGGGTTAGTGGGAACAGTATATTTTCGGAATAGTGGACCTTTGGAATAGCGGACCTGAATCGTGTCAGGCTACAACCTTTTTGACTAACCCTTGTACATTGGCAGATACTGCTGATTGTAGGACTGATGCTCTGATGGCAAAACAATATGAACAAATGAAGCTTCCCGATCGACCGAAGAGATGGAAGCAAAAGGCATTTGAAGTCATGAATGAAGCTATTCACACTCGGTCTGAAGTTTTCTTCTATTTTTTTTGCTTGTTTTTTTCTGTTGTTTGTAGTCTGTGTGTTGGTACACAGCCACTGTTGCTCTTTTGATGTTTTAAGATAGATGTGGTTGTATGAAAATAAAACATTTGTAACCCCAACATAGGCTTTAATAACCTAGAGCAGATTGCTTCTTGCCGAATACATAAACAGTGTATTTAAATACTATATGAGCAAGAGTGCTTTTTACCAAATATATCTACAGTACAGTGGTGGGCCAGGATGTCTGTTATAGTGACCTGGTCAGTTATAAAAGATGCTGGCTGACTTGGTTCTATGCTGTCATAGTTTAATTGTGTTTAATTTCTGCTGTCTCAAAGTGCTTCAAAGGGGATGAACTCCCAGTGCAACATGTGCATGCGTAAATAATTTCTTCTGTTTACTCCCAGCTGTTGGCTCTTGTTATGTTAGCTGATGATTGCTGGGTGGATGGTGGTGAGGTTGTGTGCAGTATTGAGGCAAATCAGATGGAAGACCGAGCAATGAACAAGATGTGGTTGGTCCGACATCTGGAAGTCACCCGACAGCTAGTTCTTGAAGATCTGCGTGTTGTCAAGGTGATGATTCATCGGCTGTTTAACAGTGGTCTGCAGCTCTTGAATTCTTAGTGGTAGCCTCATACTTGAATGTTATTTTTGTGCGTGTAGCATTTCTGTTCCCTGTGTATATTTTCTTTCTTTCACTCTTTTCCATTCTTTTGATGACTGAATGTGTTTATGTGTGTAGACGCTATGCGAACCGTGCTTTCCTCCACATTACAACATCGTCAGTCGATACATCGCCATGTACCATGCCAACATCTCCTCACATGTATCTAGTGTTACTTGCATCATAATATCTTGTTGGTGTAAAATTTCATTGGTAAAATTGGGAACATGGATACAAAATCTGCAAACTAAATGTCAATGAATAAAAACCATGGTCATAGTGACATCTGTCTGTGTTAGTTGCTAAATGTGTTCTTTTGTGTTTATGTCTGGTTTGCAGTTTGAGTTTTTATTGTTTTTATACTTGCATAAGGACAGAGTTCCGCGTTGTTGCTATAGGGCTCCTTATTTGAAACAGACTTGCATCCAGAAGTGCTTTATAATCTCTTAAGTGGCAGCTGATTGCATCTAGACTACATGATGTTTCATAAAAAGGCATTTTTTTTCTTTTTTTACAACTCAGTTGATTGGTGATCATTTTATATGAAATTTTTTACCAGCTGTAGCTGAAGATATACTAATTTAAATATTTTAACAGCATCTGGCTTTTAGTCAACTATTCTTTGCTAGTTGTGATGTAACACTGACATCATAATGTGTCGTGAGTACAGGCTTGTTTGTCTCAACTGGTGCTGTCAGTTGCTACCCTGCTTCGATGGTGAACTTAATCTGGTTTGCTGATGAAAAATGTTTATCGTATCAACACTAAGCAACATGTGGGCATGAAAACAAGCGTCTCACTATCCAAAAACTCAACCATCTTGCAAGCAGTGTGTGCTGGTGCTCTGTTTTGCTAGAAGGTGTAAAAGTCAAGCTATCCCCACAGGTGTGTGAAAGTGATCGTTTTGGGCATTTTTTGTGGCTGCAGTGGTAAAACTTCAACAGTTTATCATTAGTGAACCAGATAAAGTTCACCATCGAAGCAGGGCAGCTATTCGTTAACTGTCAGCACCGGTTGCGACAAGCAGGTTTTTACTCACGGCACATTATGACGTCAGCATTACATCACGACTAGCAAAGAATATTTAACTAACAGCCATGTTTTGTCAAAATTTTTCGAATTAGTATTTCTTTAGGTACATCTGATAAAAATTCTGTGTAAATTGATCAGCATTTGAGAAAATTATAAAAGAAAGAAAAGAATGCTTTTTTATGAAACAACGTTTATACTGTGCTCTTGAAGGACGTGCACTGTATGTTCCCCATGATGATGATGTGGGCAACTTTCTGTGTCATCGTGTGTATTTGTGTGTGTATTTATGTGCATCTGTGTAGCTGACAGACATTGTCCAGCAAGGCTTGGAGGGTAATGAAGTCGTCTCACTGCTGACGTGGATCAACGATTATGCGTGTGTGATTTTAATTGACATTTCTATATTTTACAGAATTTGCATTGGTTGTAGTATTAATGTGTACTCTAGCTACAGCTAGAAGAATAACAGTATAACAGTAACTACTTCAATTATTATGCAGTTACACATGTAATAGTGAATATTTCTTGCTTGCACGAAAACAGTCTGCTTTGAGACTATTAATCAAACTTAAATAACAGTGTATAATGGCAGGCTGTTCTGAAGATATTTCTTCAGTAAACATTTGCATATATTATATCTGGAGTAATGGTAATGTATGTTAATGTATGCAGTGGAAGTGAACTGATGGGTCACCCTGATCTAAGTATAGATGTGTCACAGATGGCGCCACTGTTGAACTCCCAGCAAATCTCTTCACTACATAACCAGTGCGTTCCATAGTGGCTGTTTTTTCATACATAGTTTTATTATCACAAAATAAGTGATGTGGTAAAATGTTGACAGTGATATTGACCATGAGGACAACTGTGTTTCATTTGCCTTATAATTACTTTACTGTTTGATTGGTTTAAGAACTTGCCCTAAAGTCATTGTTGAAAGCAATTAACATTTTGCTTGTGCCTGTCATTTTACCGCTGTATAGATCTAATGATTTCTAAGTCAGTATACATTTATACTATTTCTCCCCCTTGTTTTTGCAATAGACAGCATTATGAAATTGATGAGTGTCTGGAGGATAATATGGAAGATAATTAGAACTGCCATTGTCATTACATATGCACAATTATAATCGGCAGTTCTTACAATTTTAGGTTAAGGTCGTTTTTCGTGTTTTATGTTTATAAAGGTTAAACTCTGTAAAGGTTAAACTTTTTGTTTCGTTATTATGTATATGTGCAATTTTGCTTGCAAAGGCCGTCTCCGAAATGACCTAGTCACTCACTCACTCACTGTACTATTTCTGTTATTTTCTTTGATTTTTCCTAAAACGTATTCTACTGACGTGTGCTGTTAATATTTTGTCTAGGTATATAACGAATATTCGTGCAAATTTCCAAGAGTGGATGGCAAACTCATTGAAGACTGATTCTAAGGTTTGTTTGTTTATTCATCAGTCATGATCGTATGTTATGGCTGATATACGTTACTGCATGTTTGTATTAGGGACAGGGGCATCTATCAGCACCAGGAGGCAACTTTCCTCCAACTCAGATGCCCCTCTCTCCCCCCTACTCTTACTCTCCTTTTCTGTTTTTTCCTATTTTTTCTTCCCCTTTCTTCTCTTTTCCCTCTCTTCTGTTTTTTTACCTCCCATTTTCCTCTTTCCCTTCTCCTTTCCTTTAGAAGTAGGACCTCTTGAATTTAGCTAGGGGTTCTGGGAGCGCTGTAAGCTCCCCTAGCAGGGTCTGGGATGGAGCCCCAATTGAAATTGAATTTGGTGGATTTTAACGTTTAAAGTATGACATTTGGTGGCAACAAATTTTTGTAATTTTTCATGTAATTAACTGACCAAGTTTAGTATAGTTTAGACAATATAGGGGCAAACAAGGGTGGCGTGGCACCACAACTTTAAAATGAGGCTAGGCCGTAGCCAAAATTTTTGCTTAGGGGGTTGACCTTTTCCTCCCTTTTGGGCTTTCCTTTGCTTTCTCTTTTTTTCTCTTTTTCCTTTTCCTTTGCTTTTTTCTTCCCTCCCATCTTCTCTTTCTTCTTCCCTTCCCCTTCCTTGTTTTAGAAGTAGGACCCTTCAAATGCAGTTAGAGTGTTTCGGGAGCGTTGTGAGCTCCCCCAGCAGGGTCTGGGGTGGAGCTCCAGATGAAATTGAACATAGTGCATTTTAGCATTAAAATATGACATCTGGTCACAACAATTTTCATTATTTTCCTCAGAATCAACCGACCAAATTTAGTGCATGCAGTTAAAATAATAAAAGCAAACAATGGCGGTGGAACAAAGTAGGGGTACAAATAATCTGCGAGTGAAGCGAGCTGAAAATTTTTTTTTTAACTGTTGTACCCCGAATTGTTACATTAAAATTAAAAATTTCGTGGGGCGGTTGAACTCGCTAACCCCTCCCCCTTAAATACAGTCTTGAAAGTAGGGGCTACAAGTAATCTGCGAGTGAAGCGAGCAGAAAAATCTTGGGTTGTTGTATGCATGATTATCACATTCTGTGCCATGCATTTTTAGGAAATTTGCCATCGAAAAAATATTCCCCCCAGTTTTCAATTTTTTGCTTCCCCCAACTTTTTTCAGGGGGATTTGCCTCCACCTGTCAGTGGGGTGGACGCCCCTGATTAGGGATATACTAGTTGTACCTTATTTCAGTCTTTCTTTGGTAGTTTAGCATTTGGCTATAGGTGGCAAATCCGACTATATTTTGTTTCAAAATTTTTGTCTAGTTTGTTGGATTTGTCTGTGTTTGCCAGATTTTAGCACTGCTGCTGAGTGCTGCAATGCACACAGACCAGCTGTGCGCTATGAGTAATGAAATTGTTGTTTTGGCTTGCGATTGTTACAAGTGCTTTGACATTTTGACATTATTTTCTAACTTATTTTGGTGCTGAGTGTCAGTGACTGGCTCGGAAGCAGTGACATGACATATCCATTCTTGGGGCAGCAGATTTTGTGGATACGACTTGCCAAAAACGTCACGGGATATGGTTTAGCGAATATTGTAAATCATAAACTCCCATTGCGACATGTGAGGATGGAGCCCGAGCCAATAGGGCAATATTGTTCAGTTGTCTAAGACACTGCAATGAATGCTTATAAAATGCATTGTGTAGACTAATAGGCCTTAGCATCTAACATGCGATAGACTTATAGTGCTGATGCTGCATGAATTTTTATTCCATTCCCTTTTCAGCTCAAAGTTGGAGTAACATTTTCTATTGATTTTTGTCCTGGTTGGATAAGTGTTGCCACTTGTGCTCTGATGTTTAATTTTTTTTTGATGTAGGACTGGCTGAAAGAGACGCCACCGGACGCCGATGAGAAGGGTTACTATAACACTACACTACCCGTCATACTAATCCAGATGTTTGAGCAGAATGTATGTACAGCAGTTGTCACTAAACGTTTGCTGTCGTTGTTATCTTAGTCATTGCTTATATCAACTTTGTCAGTTTTTATAGTAATAGGCTTAATGATGATAATGATAATGTATGAATTTTAAGCCCCATATATCATCTTTATTATAGTCATCCTGTCAGCTTGATGTCTGTCTGTCTGTTTGTCTATCCTGTTGATCTTTTATCTGAACATGAATGATGAAACATTTTTTTATTTATTTTTATCAGATAGCTTTTTGTCAGTGGACTGCATACTGCTGCGCAAATAGTATTTCTAATAGTAGTAATACTTTTGGCACACAAAAACTGGAACATATGTACTTGAATTATGCTCAGTTGTGGTCTTTTTGTTGTGAATCTTTGCACTGGAGGATGGTTTTGACTAGTTGTATAACTAATGTCGACTTGTTACACGCTTTTCACTTGTATGAACCATGTGCACTGTTTGAGGAATGAACGTGATATGTTCCACTTTGTTTTGCATTACTTTCCAATAGTCACATCAGATGGAATCGTGTTTTGCAGTGCAAGCAATTCCAGCTATTGCTACACAATTCTGCATAGTGTAGTCTGTCTGTCTGTCATCTGTCATGTGTGCATCCTGCTTAAACCATACAATGAATTTACGTGCCATTTGTCAGGTACATTTGTGATATCTGATGACACGTCGTGTTAGATGTGGTCCATGGCCCCCAAGGGGTGAGGAGATTTTGGGATTGAACTTCTAGCCAAAACATGCAGTTGCAAATTGCTGCTGCCACTTGTCAAATACAGCCATAAAGATACTCATGTTTTACCAAATTGCTTTGGTGCTTGTTATTATTAGTCCGCTTGGAAGTGATAGCTTTCGGAGCGGGCTTACGTTTTGCTGGCGTTTATTTTATTATCTTTTTTAAAATGAGATCTCCGAGCTCCATTGGCCGATTACCGCGAAATTTTGCGCGATGCTTGGAGGTGTGTTCAATTATATAATTCCGGTCGAAAATTTCGAGGGGTCTCCCCCAAAAAATTTTAGAAGCCACAAACATGCCATATTTGGCCCAATTTTAGTCGACTTCAAACTTTTGACTTTGACCGCGAATGTCTCTGGAAGGCACAGAGATGTCAACATTCGACAAGCGGTAAATGGCATTATTAACTGCGATTCACCTCCCGTTGAACAAAAAAATGGCAAACTTTGGTCTACTAACAAAATAGTTATAGGTGCGCATGTTGACCTACCCTAAGTCGATATTGGGCGTTCTGCGTATGCTAATGCATTTGAGTTCGGGCCACGTGACTGCCACCGGGGGAATTTCACCCCTATGAATTTTCCCCCCAATCGGACTTAGGGCGCCAGGTGGACTCACGTTGGGCTTTGCCCAAAATTTCTAGTTATTATTGAGTCTTTCTGACTACAATTTGTCCACATTAAAGTGTTGTTTACACTGGTGATAAACAGCTTCAAGTTGCGACTACAATCGGTGCAAACCTTGCTGCAAGAGTTGTTGAGGTCTGCGCTGAACAACTTGACCAGTTTGCAACGACCTACAGACGTTAGTCTTTGCTTTTCTTCCAGTGCTATTGATGCTTGCTTTCGGCTGCTGTTCACATGCCCATTTCTGCTACCTTTACTCCAGTTTAGATTTGGTCAGTTTCCAGAAAGTGAATTTGTGCTTTGTGGTACTGTTAGCAATGCTGAAGTGACATTTTGAAGTAATTTTCCTGTTGTAATGTTTCAGTATTTGTGCAAAACATTTGGTTAAAACCACTGTTTGTAGTGTAGTAAGACTTATAAGTATTGAGTAATATGCTAGAGACTGTGGCAGAATTGTGCAGATGTGAATAATTTTGTCCAGTTTGGTGGCAAAATCTCAATAGTTCATTTAAAAAATCTTCTGTTTTTAAGGCCAATAAGCATTCCCCCATTGAGGTTCCGATGAAATTATAACAATGACATATGGCTGGCTAGTGCTTGTATGTCTCGTGTTGTTGCAATGCATTTTGTGTTGCAGATGAGTTAGCCGTATACAAGGAGCAGCATTTGTTGGACCGCAGTAAACCGCTGTGTTTCACACATTTTATGGTATGTCTTTTACGTGTTTTTTTTGTTGAACACATTTCATGGTATGTCTCCCACGTACCAAAATTAGCAACACCTTTGCTTCAGATGCACCTAATTCACTTGTGATTAACAAAAAATATTGTGCACTGCACTATCTTAACATTACTTACCATCATAAGGATTACAACGTCTGCACTTTACTGTGTGAGCTCAATGTATTATCATTATGATGTTTGAGTTTGTTTACATTAGGGTTACATTCAATATGTTGTTATTGACAAAGTGATCAACCAGCAGAATAACTGCCTTACACTGAAAACTTGCATGTTGGCCAAAGTTGGCCACTTTGAGCTCAAACTTTAAACACTAGTTCAGAATAACTTTCCATGATTATTTCAAATTATTAAAAAAATTTATCAGGTATTAACGATTTTACACTAACTTATCTGTAGGGGTGTCCCTAATTTTGGAACACGGTGTAATATTGTGTTCACTTAATGGTTTACATTGCTGGTGGTATTCTTATGTTTGTTGTTGTGTGACACAAGTTTAGCAGTTGTGGTGCAGCTTTTGAGTAATGTTGGCTGTATTTTTTTGAAGTTGACTGTTGCAATGTGATTTGTAACCAAAACCGAATGTATACTACAGTACATACAATACAATATTCGTTTATTTAAACTGACAGAGTGCAGAGCAAATATACATTGATTTAGTGATAAAATACGAGGAAGTGTACAAATGTTTATAAAAATGCAGTAACGTAAAACCAAAGAATTTTGAATTTTAGTACGAGTTTTTGTACAGGACTGGTTAGGAAATTGTACTGGAAGTGGTGTAGAAAGTTATCGCGTAATATACAGTCTATTTTTGTCTATTGTATAAATGCTATGATCATTGTTATCATTACAATGGCTGTAATGTGCAGATTGCGAACGTGAACAACTGCCAGACAATTGCTGAGTTTGCCGTTCATCTACAAAGCAAATGTCAGATGGAGTCAAGTCGTCGTTTTGCTGTCGTATCGGACAAATATTCATCCATCATCAAAGATTCCATTGCACTCTATTTGTAAGCGTCGACTGTCATCGATGTCAGCCCGCCATTTTGAAGAGCCATTATGGTTAGGGATGCAGTTAAAAATAGGGTTAGGGTAAGGTTGAGGTCAGTGTTAAGAGTTAGTTTAGCATTTAATAAATACAGTGTCGTTACCTGAAACAAGTTTTCCGTTGCCCATTGGAATAGTGGATCCAAACTCTTTTATCAAATGCTCTACACTATTTGTTGCAATAGCCTGCATTGCTCATGCAGTAGTAGTATTTTACAGTTGTTATTAGGTTGGTCGTTGTTGATCTGTCTGAAGTAGCACAGATACTGAAGTAACTGGATGATGTTTTGGTTGCAGCATCACAGAGATGGTCATTTATTGTTCATATGGTATTATAATGCAATTTTGCTAATAGGCCACATTATGAGTCATGCCTGCCCGTCTGTTGGTCTTTCGCAAACTTGAAAACAAAATGGCTTACAAAACCGAAGTTAGTGTGATTCTTTCTCAGGGCAGGAGTAACCAATGTCCCAACTGGTACCAGAAACTGGTCATTTTGTCATATTTTTATGGTGCCAGAAACCAGCGCCGGATACAGCATGTTCAGTTTTGTGCCGGAAACCGGCGGGAAAGCTGAACTGTGATTGGTCAGTCTGAGCAAACGATAGCTCTGCTCGTTTGTTTGTAAACAAGGATGAAAGATGAAGTGCAGTGACGAAAGTGTTTTTCAACCGATAGAACAGTATGAAAGAAACGAATTTCTGCATAATGCATCATTAAAAACCTATTATGATAGAATCTTAAACAAAAGCGTAATTGACAAGCTGCCGGTATTATATGCCAGCTAAGTGTGTCATGTTTTCTGGCTCCAGACAACTGGCGCTTGTTTCTGGCGCCAGAAACAGGTGCTAGAAAATGACCAATGTGTCATCAACTTAAGGTAGGGTTATCGAGTACCTGGGTGTATGATGAAAGCACCAAGCTCGCAACTTTGCTTGTTGTTGTGTTACAATCAGTCATTATCGTGTAACAACCCATAGCCATTCGGCGTCACTGGCATGTGCTGTATTGGTGCACAGATGTGATTGTCTTATTTCGGAGGTCTTCTTGGATCTGGAGAAACACATCAGTGAGCTGCTCACTAGGAAATGGTTGGTGCCGTTAATTTACCGAGTCATTTTTATCATTGGTTATTGATGCATGATGTCCATATAAAAAGGCACCCTTTTCTTTCTTCCATGACTTAGTCGAATAATGATGAATTTAAATGGAATTTGTAGCAACTGTAGCTGAGCTGAGAAAATATTTATGCAATAAATTTGAACAAAATTTGACTGTTAGTTAAGTATTCTTTGTTGTAGTCATGGCGTAAATTGTGACATTGTATAATGTGTTCTGACATCGAGCTTGCTGGAAGTGATAGATGTCTGATGTTGCAGCGACTGTGTGCAAATGCAATGCAGACCCATAGCTAGACTTTTCCAAAGGGGGTCCAGTTTGATCCTATGGTCCGTGATGCAGTCTTTTATTCATTCAGCTGTATGGACTGTGGATCTGGGGAGTACTGTAAGCTTCTCCGATCAAGTTTCAGGCAAAGGTCTGATTGCAGGTGCATTTTTATGCATTTTTAGCTCGAAAATCGCATCTGGTGGTGATGCTGTTGTATATTATTACGCGTTTCCTGATTCTGGCTGATGGGGTCGAGGCATCAATATCTATCATACTTCCATTGGTATGGTTAGGGTGTGTGATGTGATGATTGTAGGATAGGCAGCAGCAATGCTGTGGATACTATCTGTATCACAGTCGAAGACTACTGTCAGGATTTCATTCACCTCAAAGACCAGTTCTACGACGCGTTGATCCAGCGAATGCAGCAACGGATTGCCTGTGAATACTACAAAGCCCTCTTCACTGCTAAGTATGTGTTACTGTCTAGCCATAGTTCAGCGATTAATAAGCTGTTGCATTTAACATTTTTTATTACATTGTGTCTTTTAAGTGAAGTAATAAGGGAGCTGAAAATTTCACCAATAAATGTCAAAAAACCAAAACGTGGCTACCGCCATTACTGTACTTGAATGAACCAGAAACTAACAGTAAATTGTCTGTAGAAATGCAGCAAAGCCAAACAGACCATGCTTTACGGTTGCTGGCACATATGTCTGGAAACATTTTCGTCAAAAGCATCAGAAGCATGCTGGCATCATTGCAGAATGGGTGAAAGGGCAGATTATTTATATAGATCTGATATTTGCAGTGATGATTTCACCATGATACAGCGCATTAGACATTGTTACTGTTATTACTTTTGAAAGCATACCAGTATGCTGCAACACTATGGATACGGGGCTAGTGCATCATGCAATGTACTTGTGTATGCTGCAGCTGTTGCTGGTACATATTGCCCACAGGGGGATAGCCAGGTTGAGTTAGTATTATTGTTACTGTCACTATTAGTATATTGTTGTTGTCGTTATCATTGTGGATTCAGGCGGATTGTGTTTAAGAACTGTGATGAACGTCAGCCGGCTGCAACTCAGATCAGGCGTGAAGCTGAGCAGCTGCAGCAGCATTTTAACAACCTCATCCGCAAACCTGCTGTATGTGACTCTCTTACTCTTTACTGATCTATGTCTGCCTGCCGTCTACTAATAACACACACCGACACATCTTCAGGTCCATAAGCAGACTTCTCCAAACGGGGGAGGGGTTTGATTCAACCTCCTAGACTGCGAAGTGGTCCTCCCTTAATCAAGCTATGCCTGCTGTGGGGACTGGAGTAGCACTGTAGGCTTCCCCGGAGGGTCCAGAGCAAAGCCCTGGCTGTAGATGCATTTTTGTCCATTTTGAGCTTGAAAATCACATCCGTTGGTGACAATTTTTATTTTACAGCAGTTTTTCCTGGTTCTGGCTGACTAGGGGGCAGGGAGTTTGATCAAACCCATGGAACCCCTGTTGGCCATGAGTGCATAGCTGCCAATGTCCAGAAACTGAAATGTGTGAGATCGAGTCCAGTCCTCTCCACCGTCCCTGTCCTCCTTTCCTTTCCTTTACTTTTTTTCCTTGTCATTTTCTCCTTTTTTCCTTTTTGCCTTCACTCCGTCTTTCGCTCCCATTTTTGATGTGCTACAGTTATGCTATAGGCGTCTATGGCACGTCCGTCTGCATGTAATGTATGTATTATGGCTAAGCAGTAGGTCTTGAAAGAAAAGTTTTTACACGAATAATTAGCCTTTTATTGAGGCTCTCTGCGTACAAAATGTGGGGATGCAGTTCAAAGTTGGAGTTGAATGAAAGGGGGGTAGGAAAAATGTGCGTTTTTAATGGAAAACTGGCCATATCTCGGAATTGATGAGAAATAAAGCCATAGTTACCTTTAGTCACTTATAGGAAATGGCATACGCCCTTTCAGACAAGATGAAAATCATGGACCTTTTATGACCATAATGATCAGTACTGCAGCTGTATAGGTTGTGTCATGACTTCCCTAGCGACAGCCAGGCTTTCTTGTTTTCCCCCCTTCCCATCCTTTGCTTCACTAGTTTGTGAAGTGTTCTTAGCTCCCCTGGCAGAGTCCGGGGCAGAGCCCCGGCAACTGGGACATTTTTGTGCATTTTTAGCCTAAAAATTGCGCCTAATGAAAACAATTTTTGTCGCTTCAAAGTAGTGTTAGTAATTTATGCAAAAAATGCAAGAGTTAAAACTTAAGCGGGTGGAAAAGCATAAGTTGACTGTGGGCATAATATGAACAGTTCTTTAGATGATTTGCCCTTTCCAGTCTCCACTTCTTCCTAATGTTGGCATCCTGGGGCAGATGCTGGAACCATGGTCATGGTCTTGAGATCAAAAGTTGTAATTAAGCATCACAAGTTAGATGCTACTAAAACCTTACTGGCTAAACCGTGCCTAAAGGATGCAATACTTCTGCATACTAATTTATTAACAGTAAAGGTAAAAAAAGGTAAAGGTCGTCAATTTGTATAGTGCATCGTCGCAAACACGCCTCTAATGCGCTTTCGTTACTAACCAGAGCAGTCTGCCGCATGGCCACCATGTGCAGCCTGCAGACACAAGCTGGCGCAGTGGCCAGCTAGGCAACCCCAGTCAGCTGTACCAAGGTCTCCACCTTCCGTAAGCCATGTAAATGAGTTACTACTCATTTTACCGTTCCATGGAGGGTAGAAGGCTGAGTCGACCTAGCTGGCAGGCTTCGCACCAAAATGGTTTACCTGCCCGCAGGCAGTCACCCATCGCAGTACTAACCAGGCCTGGCGTAGAGTAACTTTGTTTCAGCCGAAACGCGTTACCAACTACGCCACGCCACCAGTTCAGTATCGCTAAGGTCTGAAGTTGTTGGTGTTCGTCTCATTTATGGTCTCCGTTTCTTGGTTTTAGTCTTGCTATTTTGGTCTTCTTTACATGTTTGCCTGTGTTTTGAGAAGCAGTTATTACTTTCTTTTATTTGCTGACTTTGTTACTATGAGCTGCATATATTTGTTGTTGCAGGACTCATCTCCATTTTCGGCTCTGTGTGCTCTCACAGAACTCATCTGGCTGAAAGATACTTCGATGCTCTCTCTCGAAATCACTGTAATTGATGCACTGTATTATTTCACTGTTATTGTCGTTATTTGGTACAAGTTCTTGTAGCAGTTTGCTTTCTTCTCTATTTAAAACTGCAGTTTTCTGACTTTTAATTATTAACCTAAAAACTATTAAAAAATCTGTAGTATTGCATCAACATTAGATTGCCAGAAATGTGTCAATTAACCACACCGATGCCATGGCAGCCGATGAAGTACGACTTTTTAGTTCATGTAAACATTTGTGCAACAGTGACGTCCTTTGATGCTTCAAGCCAGCAGTGCATGTTATTTTCAGGGATTTGTGAATGAATATCCGGACGTAAAGATTGATCAACTTGTGAACGTTCTGCTAACCCGTGGAGACGTCAGCCGAGGAGAAGCCCGACAGGTAAATTTGCTTGGCTGTGTTTTTACATTCTGAAGAAGCCAAACAGTGGTTGCCGAAAGATCAACAGTATTTAGCAATTAAAGTCATCTAGCTGTCTTAACATGTAGCATAGATTATCAGGCTATCTGCTCATTCCTGCTGTTTTAATGTACTTAACGGTATGTCACAATGTTGCTACGATATGTCGCACAGCATTATAATCTTTAACTGATTGTTTGTCTGACGACGACAAAACTTGTGCCAATTCCACCCATGGCTTCAAGCATAATACCACTGCAAGCATGGCTGGATATATACGGGTGTTCTAAAAAAACTGGAACACTGTTTTAATTTTGCGAAGACTTCTGTAAATGTACACTGCTTTTTGCCATTCTTTCACTGTTACAACAAGAAATCTATTGCGCATAAAAGTAGAGTTACGCTGGATACCTCACCTGTGTTATGTAATCACCGTACCTAGCAAAACATGCCACTGCAAAAATTGCACTATACATGTTTGCTTTATCGATGTTAATGGTTCATCAGCAATCTTGAAACTAAAAAGTAAACAGCAATAGGCCATGCGTACTAATTAATTAGTGCCTCAGCTCTTTGCATGCAAAATTTTAGCGACCTAGTGCAAAGAGTACATCTTCAAATTTCAGTTGAACTTGTGTAACCCTACTATTAAACAGCAATCGTCTTTCATTGTTCTACCCATAGCCTACGTAGTTGTGTGCCATTAAAGTTAATTAAACAGAACTTTACGCGTAAACACAATATCAGGTAATAGTGTCATCACAAAGAATAAAGGTGAGGTGCACAGCATAATTTTATCTTTATGCGTTATGGATTTGTTGTTGCAACAGTGAAAAAATGGTTAAAATCTGTGTAAATTTGTGGAAGTTATCACAAAATTGAAACAATGTTCCCATTTTTTGGAACACCCTACATTTGCAGATTTGGTCTCTTGAGATCAGGTCAGCTCCCGAAGATTCTGGTTTGTGTGCTGCAAAAGTGTGCTTATAGCTAGCACAATTTAAACAAAAGTAACAGTGCGTTGCAGCCTGAAACGAACAGAAGCATCTTTGGTAATAGCTCATAATGTTTATGAGCAGTGTTTTGTTGTCGAATTTTGACTAGCAGACAGTTCCGCAACCGCAGTCCAATTGCGCAGAAGCTCCTGTGACTGATCTGTGCGTGTATTGCAGATGGTTGTCGACTGCCTTGGTGAAGACCATGATCAGAAACCAAAGTCAAAGAGGACAATCTTATCTCAGCTTATGATGTAAACATTGCGGCCAGTGCCATGTTGAATCGTAGTTCAGTCAGTCGGTACACGTCTGCAGCTGCTAGTCACTAATGACACGTTTGTGCTGTGACTGTTGTTGCCAAATGTCCCTGTTTGTTTTCTGCTACTCATATAACACGACCTGTCTTCAGCCTTCTTCACTGTGAGTGTCACAGAAAGAAGTTAATGGAATGAGTTTGGTTAATTTGAGTCAAACTCTGTGTGGACGTTAATACCTCAAGACAGCTGCAGTTGAACTGAGCTAACTGGTTTACTGGCTGGGTGATTATAAGTACCAGTACCAGATTTTTTGTTGGGAACTGTAACAGATTAGAAGCTGAAACTATACTTAAGTACAGTATGTACTTGAGGCATGAGCGCCTCCCCACCAGCAAGGGGGTTTGGATGAAACATTTTTATTGTGTGCTGCAGGCAATAGCTGGATTATAACATAAAATACAAGCTAAAAGTACGAATGACATACACTCCGAAATGATGTAAGCTCCCCTAGCAGGGCTTGGGACAGAGCCCCATTAACTGAAGCGGTTTTCTGCAGTGTCAACAGTGATAGACTGATCGATTCAGTTCGGCTTTTATGAACACTTTGAAATGTTTCTGCCATGTAGCTGTACCAGTATCAGAGCACATGGCTAGCTTCTCCCCACCAGCTTAGAGGGTTTGTCGAGTGCTGTGAGCTTCCCCAGTGGCATCCGTAGTGGAGCCCCAGAAATTTAATGTTTAAATGAAGTTTTTCTGCTGAGCCAGAACAATCTCGTAATTATGTGATAGTTAATGTTCTGACCAAAGTGATTAGTCATGAATGTCTAGTGGCCTAATTGGGCCATGGACCCATGGTCCCCTGGATCCGCCACTGCATAGGTAAAGTATGGTGTAAGAATAGGTACAGTTGACCATAGTAGATGAACAGTGCACTGATGGGCACAAACTGATTTTTGTGCTGTATAAAAAAACTAATTTGTACATACATAATGAATGCTATCTGGAATCATGCATATCAGATGTATTAGAGATCATTCATTATCGTTATTGTTTTATATATTTGTCAAATAAACTGTTTGTTGTATTTTCTAATTATTAGACTAGGCCTAAAAACAACATAGAACAATATCAGGCTTGACAAAGTACGAATAATGACTAAGATGCTTGCAGACGGAATGCATTGCAATACATTGCCTATATGTCATCAGCATATACAAGGTGAACGAAAATAAAATGTCCCAACATGAAAATAACAATATCCGTGCTGTACATAATGGTGTCACAACAAAGCTCTTGCTTGGGGCTTGAATAGTTGGTATTTTGGGTCCCAAACTTGCTTTTCTGTCACTGGCTATGATGAACAAATGAAACACAAACCAGCACATTTTTGTTGGGTTATGTTCTGAATGAACAAGCATAATTTAATACAAAAATATTCATGCATTTCTGAGATATCGTACATCTCGTGTTAAGACATTTTAATTTGTATTACCCTGCATGTGTATCTACCAGACAGTGCACTGCACAAGCTGACATTATTCAGGCTGGCCTGTTTGCTGACTGAAATAAAGCCGAGACCAACCTGCAACATTTTGCTGACTCTACATCAGCTAGATTTCCATTGCCACTCTTCTCAGTCATGAATTCACAGCCGACAGCTTATGGAATGAATATCTGAAAGGGATCAATATGAAAGGGATCAGACAGGCATCTGCCAAATTGATTTAAAATGTGCACAACTTCTGAGTACTTAAAAATTTTGATCTCCTAGAGTTTAGCCACAGATCCCTTTGGTTTGGCCCGACCCAGCCTGTCACTGCACACGTCTGGTCTGCATTGGAAGTCGCAGTGAAATGGAAATTAGATGAAGTCTTCTGCAGTGCATCACCCATTCACTAAGGGGCCTATCCGATCTGTGATTGCTGTGAATGTGTGTTCTGTGGTGCTGGTTGCTGAACCAGGCTTGAAGCATTATCTTGACTGCTGCCATTCGGACCTTGTGAAGGAGGTCTGCAAACATAACTACAGCAATGTTTGCATCTAATAAATGAGAACGCTTAACAACAACTACTACTAGTGCTACACGTACAAACTACTACTCTAATCTATGCAGTGTTTCAATAAAATTGACAATGGTAAATTTACACGAAGTTTTCAGCAGTTGAAAGAGTACTATTTCAACAAGATGAACAAAATCTGTGCTGGTCTTGACATGAAAGCGACATCACCATAACGTGTTGCAGCAGACATTAAGCTGCTCTGGTTCCATCAATTGCTGCTTTAACGGGGAGTTTTTGGTGCATTTTGTGCCTGCACTTTACATTTAGTCATCCTAATCTTTTGCTACATCAAGCAACTACAATGTTGGATGATCAGACCTGGACGGTGAAAGCTTCGGCTTTGGCATTTTGTTGAGCAATGGTGCGATCTCTTTCTTCTCGTCATAATTCTTCCAGAGCTCATACAGCGATAGCACGTGTCGACTGATCTCTATCAGCTGAAGCATCAACCCAACAACACACAACGGTCACAAAACAAACAGTGACACTGCATGTAAGCAAGTACGCAACTAAACAAACATTTACAGTGTTCCTAAACACCAGCTGAGTTGGTTAAATTTGCGGCATTTTACCGAAGTTAACGTCGCCAAAGACTTCAGACATCAGCTGGTCGGTGATCCGGAGAAACTATGAAAAAAAACTTGGATACGTTACACAGCGTGTTAACATAATTTACAGTACAACTATGCAATATTGGGCAGATACTTAAATAACTCAAAGAAGCCGGCTGAAGAATAGCTGAACCAAAATGAAGCCCAAATTCCATTACGCCAACTTTCACCGAAACTTCCCGCGGGGAAAGTCGTGGACACAAATCACGAAAGTCGCGGACACAAACCATCTCGACATGTCAAGATGTTTGCGACAAAGTCCGTGACAAGTCCGCGACAAAGCAGTTTGTGTCGCTCTAATGGAATTTAGCCCGTTACAATGCAAGGGGAAAGTCGGCGACAAAGTCATGGACTTGTCGCGGACACAAATCATGGAAGTCGGCGACGTGATTTGTGTCATGGACTTTTGTGATCTGTGTCCGTGACAAGTCCACAACTTTGTCGGGAACTTGTCCCGGACTTTGTCGCAAAGTCGGCATAATGGAATTTGGGCTTTAGCAGATTTTCACCTTTTCGAGGTCAACAGCCAACTCAGCGAACCACTGTCGGGCATCCTTCTGCTGAATAACACAAGACATGTGAAGCGCCGCTGCAACATTAACACCAGCACAGCAACTATCATGTCGATCAATCAATCAATAACCACTTACAATAATGACAAACAGTTTACAATATATTTTAAAAAATCTAAATACGTGCATAGCCTCATATGTGATTTTTAAAAACCTAACTTACAGATAAAATGTTCAATAGCATGATAAAAGCAAAGCGTACCGAGTGATATCATGTAAGGTGGATACAACAGCGAAACATCAGTTCTCAGACTGTCATTGATGATGCGCCTGAAATACAGAATTAAACAGGGCACTGGTTGAAAAACGTAAGCTCTAAAGTTCTCTTGTCAGAACCGCATTAAACTCGGACCATTTTTCAAAATTATGTCACTGGCAGACAGAGCAATAAATTTGTAAGAAAGCTGTCATCGAAGCTCACACAGACCTTCAAAGCCTTTGCCACACCATGTATTCACTATTCATGTTTGTGAAATAATATATCATCAGCTTTGCATTAGCTTACAGAAGCTAGGTTTTTAGGTTTTTATCTACACAATTTTTTGCAGGTGGGTACATCCAGGGGCCAAAACTCTGATCTCCAGGAATTCCCACTGTATTCCATCCACAATGTAGTAGGCTACAGATAATGACAGCTCATCCGCGGTTAACATTTTCTTGTCTTAATAAGATGTCAGCAGTTCATGTAAAAATAGAAGAAAAAAAACAAAAAAATGTGTTCACGAATCAGATTTGTGGCCAGCAGTGCTATGGCTAGGGCTGTAATGAGCAGTGGTACATTTATACAACGTAGAGACAGTGTGCTCTACCGCAACTGCACATATGAATGAATACACATCCGAGTTGCAGTTACCAAGACAACTGAAGCAAAGACTCGTCTCCGTTGATGTCCTGAATGTACTGCAGCAGACTGCGGTACGGATGAAACAGAATCAGACAACAATCCTGCAGCCACATCATCAGCCACTATAACTATCAAACAACACCATTTACTGCTTTTCTTGGTCTTGTAGTCTTGTCTCGATGACGTAAACAGGAATGAAATCTCAAGCCTATGACCAAAAGTTGAATACCTAGACTGAAATTTCTGAACTGAAAAGACTCGTCTTTTCAATCAACAATTTCGGTTGAGACACCCAAAATAGTGAGGTTTATTGGGAAGCTCACCTAAAAACTGCTAAAAACACTCCCAAAAAACTGCCAAAAGTTTTAAAAATTTTTAGTTTACTGTTCCACTGCAAATGAAAAATTTTGTTACAGTTAAGTTTTGAAACACTCTAAACCAGTGCTGTCCAACCCGCGGTGTCAAAAAGGTTGGACAGCACTGTTCTAACTATGAATTTACAATCTATTTTTTGATATTATATGCTCTAAACAGCAAAATCCGTGACAAATCAACCAAGACTTCAGTTTAGGTTTAAGACGGTCTATTTAAAAAAAGAACGCAATAAAACAAAAAAACAACAAAATGCACCTGACTGCATTTTTGTGGAAGAAAAGTCTAAGCTTTTCAACTCTGTCAAAAATCCACACTGATTAGCAAGGGCATTCATTCAAGAAATGAAATTTTAAAAAAACAAAGATGCTCCACAACCTGAGTAGTTAGTACAGTACCGTGAATAATGCCTTTTTCCAGAGATTTGTGCTAAAGTATTTTGCACTTTGTAGATGACTGGGATTCATGACTGACTGATTTTATTGCCTTCTCTGTTAGACTTGGTGACAATGTTTTGGAAAATGATTAGGTAACTTTGTACCCCATCATTTTTGAAAATAGTGTCACCAGATCTAACAAAAAAAGCAATAAAGTCAATTTTAGTAAGCGAGTCCTAAGGGCATACACATGCAACTGCGCTATAATTTCCACTTTCAATAATGCAGTAAAATATAACGAAGACTAGCAGCAGACAAACAGTTTTGTATCTCATGTGGCTGAAATCACACAATAAACAGCACCAGCTGCAACAATTACCATTGCCTCAAGTAGAAAAAATTCACACTCAAATATGTGTGACATACGGTACGGAAACTCGGTTGTGTAGGCATAGGCAAACTTGGTCTTCACTGCGATATGCAACACATTATCATCATCATCAGCAGCAGCAGCATTATCATCAGTTCAATTATCATTCTCATCTGCATAAATGAACTGATACAACTGCAGATGTATTGGCTTAAAAATACCTATGTCTTTTAACTGATCTCAACATAGAACTCCAAATGTACAAACGTTTGTACCTTTTGATTTTTCATGTGCTTTAATAACTTAGGTCATACTCGGTTGGTGGCGTGGCTTAGTGGAAACGCGTTTGATCCGATCAAACGATCACGACGGACCGAGTTAGTACTGCGATGGCTGACTGCCTGTGGGCAGGTAAACCATCTCGGTACTTAACCAGCCACCTAGGTCAACTCAGCCTTTCATCCCTCCGGGGTAGGTAAATCGAGTACTGGACTATCTGGCTGGGGTTAAGGTGGGTTGCATTCACCTGTGTTGGGTGGCAGGTAACACTGTGGGATCCCTTGCGGCAGGTGACGCTATGTAGCTCTGAAATGGGCTTCCATTAAGAGCTATAACACCACCTTAATAATCATTAATCATTATACAGGGTGGTCCAAAAACGGCACAAAGTTTATGGCACCATAATTTTGCAACCGTACATCACAGAGTCATGCAGTTTTCAGCAAAATGTTCTGAAAAAAATTCTTTACATGACTAAAGTCAGTGTTTAAATACAGCAATCAAATATTCTTTGTTTTGCTACTGGCAAGTGAACAACTGAAAAACGGTATTACCTTCAATGTACCTTGGTCCATAAAAACATGCCACTATTATTTTTTCAATAGCTTTGTGAAACACTGACCGATTTCGATAATTTTTGGCATGCGACATCAAGAAGTAACTTGATGCTAAGGTCTGTAGTTTCGGCCACCTCACCTTAACATTGATGCTACACTACTGTGTGAAATGCAGAAGTCACAGTTTGGCCATTGACAACAATGAATTCCTACCGGGTAGTGTATGCGTTGGCTCAGAAATTATTAAACAAATAGTAACAAATGCAATTAGCAATTATCATCACTCAAAAAATCACACATGTCACACCACATCATCTTCATTACAGCATGTGCTCAAAATGTCCTCCTGCAGCACAAACGCAAGCGGTAGACATTGACACCATTTGCCAACAGCACGTTCAGTAACTGCATGATTCATGCGGCCCACTCACTGTTGATGTATCATTTCAGTTTGTCAACTTACCAGTACAGGTTTAAAATAAAGATGAAGCAACAGATTTTCACTGATTTTGTGGCCTCAGTAATTTTCTGAGCTAACGCATGCACTACCCAGTATGAATTCATTGTTGTCAATGGTCAAACTATGACTTCTGTATTTCACAAGGTAGTGTAGCGACAACCTTAGGGCGAGGTGGTGAAAACTACAGACATCGGCGTCAAGTTTCTTTTTAATGTCGCGTGCCAAAAATTATTAAAATTGGCCAATGTTTCACGGAGCTATTGAACAAATAAAAGTGGCACGTTTTTATGGACCGCGGTGTCGAGGATAATACTTGCAGCTGTTTGACGACACATTGGAAAACAATTATCACACAGACCCAAAGAGAGCATCAGAACACAGGAATATTTGCTAAAAGTTACAAAGAGGCTCTCACAAGTTTTTTAACTGACCTGATGACAGAAATAAATGGATGAATGAACATTGCCACACAACTGTTAACTGACAAATTTTTACAGAAGATTAATCTGAGGATAAGTTGAGTCAAACCGACCGACTTGCAGACATGTTGATATTAACCGGCTGTTGGAGATCATTCCTGACTCCTACACAAAACCACATCACATGCTCTCAGTGGCTCAGCCTCTATATCTGCATTATACTTTTACTCGTACTGGCATACCAGAACTCTGTGCAGTGTACAGTCAAAACTGAAATGCAGACAGTGACACAAATAAAATACCTCAACTTTGGATGCCAGGAATAAACATGTTGGTGCCATCAACAACGGGTCAATGGAACGCAGAGAATTTCTAACAAACACAAAAGCCAGCCATTATCATCTTACACCAGTCACTTATTCCTCAACACTTTGATACCACTTGTTGATGGTCAGAAAACTTGCAAGAAATCCCAATCCACCAACACAAGAAGCTATCCTTGAAAACCTGGCCTAAACATGTATGACACTCAGCACCATAACCCCTTACATGAATACACAACACCATTTCCCAAGTGCTTACCAGTGCTGCTCCCAACTCTGACAAACACAAATAGCAAAATGTAAATGCATATCTCCAGTTTCACTTAAACTTCAAACAGATCAACAACTAGACTGTATTAGACCTTGCTAAGTGACATAAATATCAGGTTGCCACTTCCCAGACCAAATGAAATTCCCCAACTCTTCACCGACTGTTCCAATAGGGCAGGCAAAGATTCATCAATATGCCATTTACGCTACAGTCAACAGTAGTTGCTTGACTTTGATTTAAAACAGGTCAGGTAGCACCTGTGCTTTCAAGATTCATCACATAATGAACTGTGACTGCGGCTGTAACAGCTGCAGAATGACATGCAAGCGTAGCAAGCAACAAATTTAAAAAGAAGACGTGAAAAAAACTGTATACTGACAATATACCTGATGTTTATACTTTCATTAATCCTTTTTTCCAGTTTTACCTAACTTTTTTCATTCTCCCTGACTCTTCCAGGTTTTCCAGGTGAGTTGCCACCGTGAATTATTACACTTAAAAGAACAGCAACAAAATAACAGATGGCTTGCAGAAAGAAACACAACCTGGCATAGAAACGTTTGAAGTAAATAGTAGCTGTGGCAATGACCTGCTGCCGCACCTTAATCTGTTCACCCAACGACTGGATAACTGCAGCAGCGGGTACAACAAGCATCAAAATGCCAGCATTTTGCTATCAACATGAAACAGACTGCATTGGCATTGGCAATACTTTGTTAAACTTATCAAATAACAAGCAGTTGTGTATCAAACAACAAGCAGTTGTTAAACCAGAAAACTGCCACCATCTGAAAAAAAATCCAACAGCAAAAAGAACAAAATTGCAGTCAGGCTGCCAAAGCTAGAAAATGTACTAGTAACAATGAGATTCTAGTTATTGTTTCAGTTCTAGTTATGGCAACAATTCCGGCCCTTGTATCAATTACTGCATTACAGACACAAGTAGTACCCACATCATAAAATTTTTACCACTAGTATGCAGAATTTTAATGAATAACATGCATGTTTATATGCTGAAGCACCAACTACACTATAACTGCACAACAAAAACTAACGGTTGGAAAAAAAGATGATGATTTTCTGATATTCATCTTGACTAAGAACTGCAAGATCCTCATGTCGCACCCGCATTAAATCATCAGGATCCAAAATCCATTGCTCACTGATGAAACACACATGCACACAAATAATAAGCTACTAAATGTACTACAGCATGGAATGGATAATTAAATAACAGTATAGTCAACAACACCTATTAGAATATATAATCTTCTATGTAAATTCTAATCCTATCTCTTAAATGTAACCATTGGTTGAAATAATAGAATGCAACAACTGTAACAGTCATCTGGTCCTAATCAATTACTCTAATAAACACACAGTAACAAAAAATTAAAAACGAAGATCTACTGAAACTTAGTCACAGTACGGTGAAAATCATGTCCATAACCTTAATGTGAAATCTATCAGCTAAAATAATCTTTGCAGATGTTCTAAATGTACAGCGAACCTATTTTCAGTGGCGTATTTAGGGGGGCCATGGTGCGATGGCCCCCCTTTGGCCCGACCATGAAAATTTTTTATAGGCGACTTTATATGAAAAGGTGCATTTTTTGCCATTTTCCAGCAAGAATTGCAAAATTCAACATTGTTTGATGGTCTTTTGCGTTTCAAAATTTCAGAAAAAAGGGCGAATTTGTGGTTTCCATTGAACACTCAGAAGCAAAAAGTGTTTCAGCTTCAGGGGGGCTTTGCCCCCTGACTCCCCGGCCAGGGGCTCTGCCCCTGGACCCCG